>Ga0208297_1001416_pt1 | contig 22894 bp, 19 predicted proteins | sample LMS_cellobiose_e_FD_187367 | JGI IMG/M metagenome (GOLD analysis project Ga0208297, IMG submission 187367) | Rumen-fistulated moose microbial communities from Alaska, USA - LMS_cellobiose_enrichment (SPAdes) (version 2) | ecosystem: Host-associated > Mammals > Digestive system > Stomach > Rumen... | reverse complement strand
TGCTTTCCTGACGCAAGCGGCAGGGGGTGCGGGGGAAGGCGCCAAGCCTGCCCCCGCTCGGGGCGCGAAGCGCACCGTGGGGTGCGGGGCGCAGCCCTGCATTACAGCCGCTTCCGCCCGTTATTTTGCCTGCCCCGTCTGCGGGCGCGAGAAAATTTTTGAAAAATTTTTTATATCCCGGTTTGACAGGATCAAACGGACGGTATATATTAGGAGTAATCATGAAAAATTACGACAACAACTTCAATTTCGGGCGATGGTTTCGGCGGTAGATCCGCCGGAAGCATGCAGTTTGTTGTTGTCATAGAGTAGAAAAGCGGCGGGTCGAACCGAAGGAAAGCGAAGGTTCGAGCCGTTTTTTTATGCACCGCGTCCGGAGGATCGAAAGGATCTTTCGGACGCGGTTTTTTTGTGCGGGGAAAACGGAAAAAGGAGAATTTGGTCATGGATTTCAAGGAATTCGAAAAGTATGCGGCACGCGGGAACGTGATCCCCGTATACCGCGAGATCCTCGCGGATCTGGAGACGCCGGTATCGGTGCTGAGCCGCTTTGCCGGGGACGACAATGTGTTCCTGCTGGAATCGGTGGAACACGGCGAGCGGTTCGGGCGCTACTCGTTCCTCGGTGTGGGGGCGCGGCGGGTCTTCACGGTGGAGGCGGATGGCGTCGCGTACCTCGCCGAGGGGGGGGCAAAGCGTCCGGTCGGTCGCGGGATCATGGCGCTGCGCGAACTGATGCGTCCGATCCGGGCGGTCGAAGTTCCGGGCTTGCCGCCGCTGTTCGGCGGGGCGATCGGATACCTGGGGTACGAGACGGTCAACGAGTTCGAGGAACTGCCGCCGCCGCGTCGTCCGCCGGAGGTCCCGGGGGCGGCCCTGCTGCTGGTGGACGACATGATCGTCTTCGACGACCTGCGGCACACGGTCAAACTGGTCGCCTGCGCGCACACGGAGGATTTCCCGACGCCGCGGGCGGCTTACGACGACGCGGAGGCGCGGATCGCCCGGCTGGAGGAGGCGCTGAAGCGTCCGGTCGGCGACACCTCCGCGGTCCGGACTCCGGTGCCGGAACTCGAACCGGAGATGACCCGCGCGGAGTTCTGCGCGATGGTGGAAAAGGCGCGCGAGGCGATCCGGGCGGGCGAGGCGATCCAGATCGTGCTGTCGCAGCGGTTCCGGGCGCGGACGGAACTCGAACCGCTGCAGCTGTACCGGGCGCTGCGGCTGATCAATCCGTCGCCGTACACCTTTTTCTTCAAATACGGCGGCGAAGTGCTGATCGGTTCGTCGCCGGAGACGATGGTGAAACTCGAAGGCCGGGTGTCGTCGCTGCGTCCGATCGCGGGGACGCGGCGGCGGGGGCGCGACGCCGCCGAGGACGCCCGTCTCGCCGAGGAACTGCTCCACGACCCCAAGGAGTGCGCCGAACACCTGATGCTGGTGGACCTCGGGCGCAACGATCTCGGGCGCGTGGCGGCTCCGGGGAGCGTCGAGGTGCGCAAGTTCATGACGGTCGAGCGTTATTCGCATGTGATGCACCTCGTTTCCGATGTGGAGGCGCGTCTGGCGGACGACCGCGACGCCTTCGATCTGCTGCGGGCGACCTTCCCCGCCGGGACGCTCTCCGGCGCGCCCAAGGTGCGGGCGATGGAACTCATTCGCGAATTCGAGCCGTCGCCGCGGGGTATCTACGGCGGGGCGGTGGGGTACTTCAGTTACACCGGCAACCTCGATCTGGCGATCACGATCCGCACGCTGGAGATGCGCGGGCACGAGATCGCAGTCCAGTCGGGGGCGGGGATCGTCTTCGACTCGGTGCCGCAACTGGAGTACGAGGAGACACTGAACAAGGCGGCGGCGGTCTTCAAAGCGGTCGGGCTCGCCGCCCGGGGATTGAAACTTGACGAGGTGGAAAAATGATTTTCGTATTGGACAACTACGATTCGTTCACCTACAATCTGGTGCACATGCTCTACTCGCTGGAGCCGGAGATCACGGTGCGCCGCAACCGCGAGGTGACGGTGGACGAGGTGCTGGCGATGCGTCCCGAGGCGATCGTGCTGTCGCCGGGACCGGGGCGGCCGGAGTCGGCGGGGATCATGCCGCAACTGATCCCGGCGGCGGCGGCGGCGGGGATCCCGCTGCTCGGAGTGTGCCTCGGCCATCAGGCGATCGGCGAGGCGTTCGGAGCGAAGGTGGTCGCCGCCAAGAGCATCATGCACGGCAAGCTTTCGGAGATCTCCCACGACGGGCGGGGGCTCTTCACCGGCGTGGCGAATCCGCTCGCGGTGGTGCGCTACCACTCGCTCGCGCTGGACGCCGCGACGCTGCCGCCCGAGTTCGAGATTACCTGCCGCACCGCCGACGGCGAAGTCATGGGCATCCGCCACAAGACGCTGCCGATCGAGGGGATCCAGTACCACCCCGAGTCGATCCGCACCGCCGAAGGAATGGCGCAGTTGTCGAACTTCATCCGCATGATACGCGAACGCCGGGGGACTCCGGAGGCGTCGGCGGTGCTGCCGCGGCTCCTGAACAAGGTGCTTTCCGGCGCCGACCTCAGCAGTCAGGAGGCGGAACTGATGCTCGACCACCTGACCAGCGGCGAGGAGCCCGCCGGGCGCTGCGGAGCCTTGCTGGCGGCGCTGCGCTTCAAGGGCGAGAGCCGTTCGGAACTCGTCGGCGCGGCGCGGTTCCTGCGGCGCTGCGTGACCCCGGTCGGCTGCGGCGACCTCAAGGTGGTGGACGTGGTCGGCACCGGCGGCGACGGCGGGATCTCGTTCAACGTCTCGACGACGGCGGCGTTCGTGGCGGCGGGGGCGGGCGCGGTGCTGGCGAAGCACGGCAACCGCGCGGTATCGGGCAAGTGCGGTGCGGCGGATGTGCTCGCGGAACTGGGCTTCAACCTCGACGCCCCGCCGGAGCGCATGGAAAAGTCGATCCGCGAAAACGGCATCGGTTTCCTCTTCGCACCGAAACTCCACGCCCGGATGGCGAAGGTGGCGGAACTGCGGCGCGACCTCGGCGCGCGGACGATCTTCAATCTGCTGGGTCCGCTCGCGAATCCCGCCGGAGCGAAGTCGATCGTGCTCGGCGTCTGCGACGCGCGGCTGACGCGGCGCTTCGCCGAGGTGCTGCTCGACCTCGGCGCGGAGCGGGCGCTGGTCGTCCACGGCGACGACGGTCTGGACGAGATCAGCTGCTGCACCCCGACGCAGGTCGCGGAACTCAAAAACGGCCGGATCACCGAGTACACGATCATGCCCGAACAGTATCTGGGCCGCCGCTACGACCGTTCGGAGATCGCCGGCGGCGACGCCGCCGCGAACGCGAAACTCCTGAAAGCCGTGCTCTCGGGCGCGGAACGCGGCGCCGCCCGCGCGATCGTGGTGCTGAACGCCGGGGCGACGCTGCTGGCGGCGGGCCTCGCGGAAGACCTCGGCGGCGCGATGAAACTTGCCGAACGCTCCATCGACACCGGCGCGGCGCTCGGCAAACTCGCGGCACTGATCGCGGCGAGCCACGGGGAGTAGATCATGAACGACATACTGCACACCATCGTCCGGAAACTTCGCCCGCTGGTCGAGGAACAAAAGCGCCGCTTTCCCATCGAGGGATTCACCTCTCCGCCCCCCGCGCGGAGTTTGCGCGCCGCATTGCCCGGAGTGATCGCGGAACTCAAAAAGGCATCGCCCTCCAAGGGGCTGATCCGCGCGGAGTTCCATCCCGGGGAACTCGCGCGCGAACTCGAGGACGCCGGGGCGGCGGCGCTCTCGGTGCTGACCGAGCCGAACTACTTTCTGGGTTCGGTCGAGTACCTGAAGCGCGTCGCGGCGCAGGTGACGATCCCCTGCCTCCGCAAGGAGTTCATCTTCGACGAGTACCAGCTGCGCGAAGCCCGCGAATACGGCGCGTCGGCAGTACTGCTGATCGCCGCGCTGCTCGACCAGAAACGTCTGGTGCAACTGGCGGGCGTCGCGCGATCGTTCGGGCTGGACGTGCTCGGCGAGGCGCACGACGCCGACGAGGTGCGGCGGCTGCTCGATTCGCCCGTCACGCTGATCGGCGTCAACGCGCGCGACCTCAAAACCTTCTCGACCGACCTCGGGCGCGTCGAAAAACTGCTCGCCCTCGTGCCCCCCGAACGCTGCCCCGTCGCGGAGAGCGCCATCACCTCGCCCGCCGACCTGAAACGTCTCCGCGAAGCCGGAGCGCGGGGCTTCCTGATCGGCGAGACGCTGATGCGCGCCGAACACCCCGGCGCGGCGCTCCGGAGCCTCCTGTCATGAAGTGCGAGATCAAGATCTGCGGCCTCACCCGCCGCGCCGACGCGGAACTCGCCGCCGAACTCGGCGCCGACTATCTGGGCTTCGTGCTGTACGACCGCAGCCCCCGCTTCGTGCCGGTCGAACGCCTCGCCGAACTCACGCGCGGACTCCCCGCGACGGTGAAGCGGGTCGGCGTCTTCGTCGACGCTCCGCTCGACTTCATCCGCCGCGCGGCGGAGGCGGGAGGGCTCGACATCGTGCAGCTCCACGGCGGCGAGGATGCCGACTTCGCGCGCTCCATCGACTTTGCTCCCGTCTGGAAGGCCGCCTACGACCCGGAGTTCCCCGCCGCGCGCCTCGTCTGCGACGCCCCCCGCGGCGGCTCCGGCCAGCCCGGCGACCGCGAACTCGCCGCCCGCCTCGCACGAATCCGCCCCGTCATGCTCGCCGGCGGCGTGGATCCCCGCAACGCGGCGCTCCTCGCCCGGCAGGTGCGCCCCGCCGGGATCGACCTCGCCAGCGGCGTCGAATCCGCCCCCGGCGTCAAGGACGAATACCTTTTGCGTCAACTTTTTACAACCATGAAAGGACTTGAACTATGAACTCCCACTATGGACCATTCGGCGGCCAGTACGTCGCCGAAACGCTGATGCCCGTGCTCCACGAACTCGAGCGCGAGTACCTCGCCGCCAAGCAGGATCCCGCGTTCCAGCGCGAACTCGCGGAACTCCTCGCGGACTACGTCGGCCGCGAGTCGCCGCTCTACTTCGCCCGCAACCTCACGCAACACTGCGGCGGCGCCCGCATCTACCTCAAACGCGAGGATCTCAACCACACCGGCGCCCACAAGATCAACAACACCATCGGTCAGGCGCTCCTCGCCCGCCGCATGGGACGCTCCCGCCTCATCGCCGAGACCGGCGCCGGTATGCACGGCGTCGCCACCGCCACCGTCGCCGCCCTCTTCGGTATGCGCTGCGACGTCTTCATGGGCGCGCTCGACGTCGCCCGCCAAGCCCCCAACGTCGAACGCATGAAGGAGCTCGGCGCCCGCGTCGTCGCCGTCGACGCCGGCAGCGCCACCTTGAAAGACGCCATGAACGAGGCGATCCGCGACTGGGCCGCGACCGCCGAGGACACCTTCTACGTCATCGGCACCGTCGCCGGTCCCCACCCGTACCCCGCCATGGTGCGCGACTTCCAGTCGGTGATCGGCCGCGAAGCCCGCCGCCAGTGCCTCGACAAAACGGGTAAACTCCCCGATGAAGTCGTCGCCTGCGTCGGCGGAGGCAGCAACGCCATGGGGATCTTCGCCGGATTCCTCGACGACGCGGCGGTGCGGCTCGTCGGCGTCGAAGCCGGCGGCTCCGGCATCGAAACCGGCCGCCACGCGGCGTCGATCAACGGCGGCACGATCGGCGTGCTCCACGGCTGCAAGACCTTCCTGCTCCAGACCCCGGAGGGGCAGATCCGCGAGACCCACTCCGTCTCCGCCGGACTGGACTACCCCGGCGTCGGCCCCGAACACAGCTTCCTCGCCCAAACCGGACGCGCCGAGTATGTGACCGTCAACGACGACGAGGCCGTCGCCGCCTTCGACCTGCTCTGCCGCACCGAGGGGATCATCCCCGCGCTCGAATCCTCGCACGCCGTCGCCTGCGCCGTACGCCGCGCCCGGCGGCTTTCGCCCGACGCCGTGGTGATCGTAAACCTCTCCGGACGCGGCGACAAGGATATGGAAAACGTCCGCCGCTACAAAAATAAGGAGAACTTCTGAAATGGATTGTCTGCAAAAAATCTTCTCGTCCCGCCAAACCGCGCTCGTGATCTTCGACAGCTGCGGTGCCCCCACGCTCGAGGAGTCCGAACAGCGGCTCGAAACCATCGTCGCCAACGGCGCCGATATCGTGGAACTCGGCGTGCCCTTCTCCGACCCCATGGCGGACGGCCCCGCCATCCAGCGCGCCTCGCTCGAAGCGCTCCGGCAAGGAACCACCCTCGCTCACGTCCTCGCAACGGCAAGACGTCTGCGCGAAAAACATCCCGATACCGGGATCATCCTCTTCGGCTACTTCAACGTCTTCCTCCAGTACGGATTGGAACGCTTCGCCGCCGACGCCGCTGCCGCCGGAGCCGACGGCGTCCTCGTCGTCGACCTCCCCTTCGAGGAACGCGACGAATTTCTGCCGCTCTGCCGCAAGCACCGCCTCGCGCTGATCCCCCTCGTCGCCCCCGGCACCGACGCGGAACGCGCCCGCCAAATCACCCGCGACGCCACCGGCTTCGTCTACTGCGTCACCGCCCGCGGCGTCACCGGAGAACGCTCCCAACTGCCGCCGGAACTCGCGGAACGCCTCGAAATCCTGCGGCGCATCGCCCCCGTTCCCGTAGCCGCCGGCTTCGGCATCGACGGCGCCGACTCCGCCGCCGCCGTCGCCAAACACGCCGACGCCATCGTCGTCGGCTCCGCGGCAGTTCGGCGACCCCTCGCCGAACTGGGCGCATTCGTCGCCGCTCTCCGCGCCGCGCTGGACTGATGGTCGCCACCCCGGCGGGGCAGACAAAATAACGCGCGTTTGGGGAGTTGGGGAGATGTGGGGGCTCCTCGCCCCCACTCCCCTCGGCAAGGTTTTCACCTTGCAACCCGAGAAAAATGCTGCGCATTTTTCCGCTACTTTAAATGGCTGACGCGGAAAGGGGTTGACGTTCCCGGACTTTTGCCTGTCGGCAACGCCGGGAAGCGTCCCCCTCTGTCGGCGGAGGTGACCGGGATCCCGCCGCGATCGGGCGTCGCCTCGACCACCGCAAATCCCTCGACCTTGACCCGGCTTTTCTGCCGAATCAAGGATCGGGTCTTTGCTATGGGTCACGTTACCCGTATTTTATGGTTCGCCTCCCCGTCGGTGTGTACGTTGCGGGCAGTTGCACGCTGGTGTTTGCGGTGTTGGGGGGCGGCGGCAGAATAAGTGCTGCGGCGAGTATAAGCGGGGTCAGCCGCCCGCCTTCGGCCGGGCGGGGAACAGTACCACCGTTTGTTTGCGGGTTGAATTAACGCTGGCAGTAGTTTCCCGCGTCAGCGTGACACCAACATCAGTGCGCGGGCTCCAGCCACGCCCGTCCTATGTGTCTTATATGTCCTATAGGTCCTATTCGCTTATTCGCGGTCGGGCGCTTGCATACGCGCCAGCGTGCCCCCTGCGCTGGTTTGCTGGTTGGTATTACCGCTGGCACCCGTTTCCCGCGTCAGCGTGTGGCCGGCATCAGTGCGCGGGCTCCAGCCACCTCTCTCCGTTCAAGTCCGTTCGTGTCCGTTCGTGTCCGTTCGAGGCGCTTATTCGCGCAACGGCGGCTGGCAGTCGCGTCAGCGTGCCCCTCCGCGCCAATTCGCGTTCGCGCTTTTCCTTCGGGGTTTATTTTAATAAATTTTTGTTCGGAGCCTTGAATTGCCGGGTTTGTATACTATATTGAACCAAAGTTCATTTTCACAAACCAATCTGCAAATGGAGCGCTCCCGCAAATGAAAGCCATCAGCAAAAGCGAACGCGGAGTCGGACTGAAACTCGTGGAGGTCCCGATCCCGGAATACGGCGTCAACGACGTACTCATCAAGGTCGAAAAAACCGCCATCTGCGGCACCGACGTCCACATCTACAAGGACGATCCGTGGTCGCAGGCGACGGTGAAGACCCCGATGGTGATCGGTCACGAATTCGTCGGCCGGGTCGCCGCCTTCGGCAGCAACGTCCACGACGTCGAAGTGGGCGAACTCGTGAGCGGCGAGGGGCACATCGTCTGCGGCCGCTGCCGCAACTGTCTGGCGGGCCGCCGCCACCTCTGCAACGCCACGAGCGGCGTCGGCGTGAACCGGCAGGGCGCCTTCGCGGAGTACATCGCGATCCCGGTCACGAACGTCTGGCACTGCAACGAAAAGATCCCGACCGACGTGCTGGCGTGTTTCGATCCCCTGGGCAACGCGACGCACACCGCGCTGTCGTTCGACCTGCTGGGCGAGGACGTGCTGATCACCGGCGCGGGTCCGATCGGGATCATGGCGGCGGCGATCGCCCGTCACGCGGGGGCGCGCTATGTGGTGATAACCGACGTCAGCGACGACCGGTTGGAACTGGCGAAGCGAATGGCGATCACCCGCGCGGTGAACACCTCGCGCGAGGATCTGCGCGACGTGATGGCGGATCTCGGCATGAAGGAGGGCTTCGACGTCGGTCTGGAGATGTCGGGCAGTCCGGTCGCGCTCAAGGGGATGATCGACACGATGAGCCACGGCGGCAAGATCGCGCTGCTGGGCATCCTGCCCGACGACGCCCCCGTCGAGTGGAGCAAGGTGATCTTCAACGGGCTTACGCTGCGCGGCATTTACGGTCGCAAGATGTTCGAGACGTGGTACAAGATGACCACGATGATCGAATCGGGGCTGAACATCGAACCCATCATCACGCATCACTACCACTACACGGAGTTCGACAAAGGCTTCCAGGCGATGCTGAGCGGCAAGTCGGGCAAAGTGATCTTGAACTGGCAGTAGAGTGGCGCTACATTATCGGCACAGGGAGGAAAAATCATCATGTACGGCAAGTTTCAGCAGTTTCTGAACGAGAAGCTCGCGGGGATCCGCGAAGCGGGGCTTTACAAATCCGAGCGGGTGATCGCGGGTCCGCAGGGAGCGCGCATCACCGTCGGCGGGCGCGAAGTCATCAACATGTGCGCGAACAACTACTTGGGGCTCGCGCACCATCCCGCGGTGGAGCGGGCGGCGAAGGAGATGATCGACCGCCGGGGTTACGGACTCTCGTCCGTGCGCTTCATCTGCGGCAAGCAGGACATCCACGGCGAGTTGGAGCGCAAACTCTCGGAGTTCCTGCGTACCGACGACACGATCCTCTTCGGGTCGTGCTTCGACGCGAACGGCGGCGTCTTCGAGGCGCTGCTGACCGCCGAGGACGCGATCATCAGCGACGAACTCAATCACGCGAGCATCATCGACGGGGTGCGGCTCTGCAAAGCGCAGCGTTTCCGCTATAAGAACAACGACATGGCGGACTTGGAGCGTCAGCTCGTCGCGGCGAAGGACGCGCGGTTCCGGCTGATCGCCACCGACGGCGTCTTCTCGATGGACGGCTACATCGCCAACCTGCAGGGGGTCTGCGACCTCGCCGAAAAGTACGACGCTCTCGTCATGGTCGACGACTCGCACGCCGTCGGCGTGATCGGTCCTCACGGGCGCGGCAGCGTCGAATACTGCGGCGTCGAGGGGCGGGTGGACATCATCACCGGCACGCTGGGCAAGGCGCTCGGCGGGGCTTCGGGCGGATACGTTTCGGGGCGCCGGGAGATCGTGGAGATCCTGCGTCAGCATGCGCGGCCTTACCTCTTCAGCAACAGCGTGCCGCCGCCGGTGGTCGGGGCGTCGCTGGAGGCGCTGAAACTCGCGTCGGAGTCCAACGAACTGCGGGACAAACTCGCCGCCAACGCGGCGCGTTTCCGCTCGCAGATGGAGGCAGCGAACTTCACGCTGAATCCCGGCTGCCATCCGATCATCCCGGTGATGCTCGGCGACGCGGTGGTGGCGCAGAAGATGGCGGAGATACTGCTCCGCGAGGGGGTCTACGCGATCGGCTTCTTCTACCCCGTGGTGCCGAAGGGCAAGGCGCGCATCCGCGTGCAGTTGTCGGCGGCGCACAGCTTCGAGGACATCGACCGCGCGGTGGCGGCGTTCAAGACCGCCAAAAAGGAACTCGGGCTTTAAGTCGTCCCGCCTATGGCGGGGTGCTTGCAAAAGCGCTCCGCCGGGTGTAATTTAAGCGCCATCATAACGGAGAGTCTTATGGTGGCGCGTTTTTTTGGATCCATGATACGTTTCGGTGTCGTGCTGGCGGTGCTGGGTTCGCTGACGGCGGCCGCGGCGACCGTTCCGGAGTTTTCCGGCGGCGTCATCCGCTGCCCCGGCGAGTACGCAGGGCATCTGCAGGGACTTGCCACCGACGGCAAGGCGATCTACTGGTCGTTCACCCGCGCGCTGGTCAAGACCGACTTCGCCGGCAAACTCCTGAAGCGGGTCGACGCTCCGCGCCACTGCGGCGACCCCTGCTGGAGCGACGGCAAACTGTATGTGCCGCTCTGCGAGGGGAGTTTCAACCGCAAACTCAAGCCGGGCGAACGGTCGAAGAACTTTGTCTGCGAGTTCGACGCCGACCTGAAACTGCTGGCCCGGCACCACATCCCCGACCTCAAGTACGGAGCGGGGGCCATCGCGGAACACGGCGGGCACTTCTTCGTCGCCGGCGGCCGCCCGAAAGGGAAGCCGGGCAACACCGTCTACGAATACGACCGCGACTTCAAACTGCTGAAGCGCCACGAATCCGACTTCGACTCCCGAAGCGGCATCCAGACCATCAACCGGGCGTTCGGCAAATGGTACTTCGGCTGCTACGGTCCCGACCGACAGACCATTGAGACGGACGACGCCTTCCGCGTCACGCGGCGGCTGCGCCCATCCGTCGCGGTCGGGATGATCCCGCTGGGTAACGACCGGGTGCTGCGGGGAGCGATCAAACGGATCGCTCCGGGCAAGACCGGCGCCTTCGCCCGCGCGGTGCGGCTGAAACCGGCGGCGCGCCTGTCCCCCGGCGACCGCGTCGACTGCCCCGGAGAATACCGCGGGCATCTGCAGGGGATCGCCACCGACGGCAAGGCGATCTACTGGTCGTTCACCCGCGCGCTGGTCAAGACCGACCTCGACGGCAAACTCCTGAAGCGGGTCGACGCTCCGCGCCACTGCGGCGACCCCTGCCGGAGCGACGACAAACTGTATGTGCCGCTCTGCGAGGGGAGTTTCAACCGCGAACTCCCGCCGGGAGCGGAGTCCGCGAACTACATACTGGTCTTCGACACCGACCTGAAACTCCTGACCCGGCACCACATCCCCGACCTCAAGTACGGAGCGGGGGCCGTCGCGGAACACGGCGGGCACTTCTTCGTCGCCGGCGGCCGCCCGAAAGGGATGCCGGGCAACACCGTCTACGAATACGACCGCGACTTCAAACTGCTGAAGCGCCACGAAATCGACTTCGACTCAGACAAGGGCATCCAGACCATCAACCGCGCGTTCGGCAAATGGTACTTCGGGTGCTACGGCACCGACGGGCAGACCGTCGAGACGGACGACGCCTTCCGCGTCACGCGGCGGCTGCGTCCGGGCAGCGCGCTCGGGCTGGCGGTGCTGCCGGACGACGTGACGGTGGTCGGGGAACTCGCCCAAAACGGCTCCTACCGGCGGGGCGGCGCCGCCGTCCGGGCGGTGGAGTTCCGCGCGGCGGAGACGCCGCCGAACCGTTAGGCTCCGGGGAGGAGATCGCACCATGCACACCCGACACCGCCGAATTCTGGAAATGCTGCAGACCGACCGGCTGTACATCCCCGCCGCCGCCGCCGAACTCGGCGTCTCCGAGATGACGCTCCGGCGCGACCTGCGCGAACTGGAGGCGCAGAAACTCGTGATGATGGTCAAGGGCGGGGCGATCATGCACCCCGCCCGCTACGAACCCGAGAAGAGCCCGATGATGCTCACCCCCGAAAAGTTCGCTCTGGCGGAGGCGCTCTACGACGAGATCATGCCCGCGGAACGCATCTTCATCGGCTCGGGCTTCACCGCGCTCGCCTTCGCCAAACTGCTGTCGCGCCGCCGTTCGGGGCGCATGACCATCGTCACCAACTCGCTGTCGGCGGCGGCTTCGCTGTTCCGCGCCCACCACCGGGTGATCCTGCTCGGCGGGGAACTGCGCGAAAACTCGCTGGAACTCGTCGGCTCGCTCGCCGAACGCAACCTCGCCGACTTCGACATGGACTGGATGGTCGCCGGGTGCGACAGCGCCTCCGCCGAGGTCGGTTTCTGCACCCGCGACCCCGATCTGGCGCGGCTCAAACAGCGGCTGCTGGGCGCCTCCGGTCACGCCGCGATCGTCACCGAGAGCAACAAGTTCAACCTCGCCGCCGACCGGGAGTACGCCTTCGCCGCCCCCTATCAGGTGGATCTGCTCGTCACCGACACCGGGATCGACGCCGAGGTCGCCGCAAGCTTGCGGAAATCCGGGATGCAGGTGGTGACGCGCCCCGTGACCGCCGGATCGTCGTGGCGCTGAAACAGGATAGTCCATTCATTCAACCATAAGGATTTGAAAACATCATGAAATTCGATCTTGGTTTCCGGGAGATCACGCTCCCGGTCGAAGTTCCGGACCGCCATCTGCAGGCGGTGCTCCAGCCCTCCGCGATCACCTGCGACCTGAGCGAAGCGGAGATCGTCCGGCGCGCCCTGGCCGCTCCGATCGGCACCCCCCGCCTCGGCGATCTGGTCAAGCCGGGGCAGAAGATCGTCATCGTCACCTCCGACATCACCCGGCCCATGCCCACCGCGCGCGTGATGCCGTTCGTGCTGGAGGAACTCGACCGCGCCGGGGTCCGCGACGAGGACGTCACGCTTGTCTTCGCCACCGGCGTCCACCGCAAGCCCCCCGCCGAGGAGTGCCGCAAACTGGCGGGCGATCTGGCGTACTCGCGGATCAGGTGCGTCGGCTCCGACAACGAGGACGTCGCCTACCTCGGACGCACCTCCCGCGGCACCGAAGTCGAGATCATGCGCCTCGTCGCCGAAGCCGATGTACGCATCTGCCTAGGCAACATCGAGTTCCACTACTTTGCCGGATTCAGCGGCGGCGCCAAGGCGATCGTCCCCGGCTGCGCCGCCCGCCGCACCATCAAGGCGAACCACTCGCTGATGATGTCGCCGCGTTCGTTCGCCGGGAATATCGTCGACAACCCGGTGCGCCTCGATCTGGAGGAGGCGGTCTCGTTCCGCCCCGCCCAGTTCATCCTGAACGTCGTCCTCGACGCCCACAAGCAGATCAAGTACGCCGTCGCCGGGGATATGATCCAGGCGCACCGCGCCGGATGCGAATTTCTGCGCCGCGCCTACCTCTGCCCCATTGAGGCCGAGGCGGATATCGTCGTCGCGTCGATGGGCGGCAGTCCCAAGGACCTCGACCTCTACCAGTCGCAGAAGGCGATCGACAACGCCTTCCACGCGGTCAAACCCGGCGGCGTCATCATCCTCGCCGCCTCCTGCCGCGAGGGCTTCGGGGAAAAGACCTTCGAGGCGTGGTTCAAGGAGGCGTCGTGCAGCGACGACCTCATCCGCCGCATCAAGGCGGACTTCCAGCTCGGCGGGCACAAGGCCGCCGCCATCGCCAAGACTCTCGCCAAAGCGCGGATCTGGCTCTGCTCCGATCTGCCGGACGAGGTGGTGCGCGGAGCGTTCCTCCGCCCCGTCCACGACCTGCAGTCCGCCCTTGACGAAGCGCTGAAGCAGGCGGGCGAAGACGCCCGGGTGATCGTCATGCCGTACTCCGGATCGACCTTGCCCGCGCTCCGCAAGTGACCCCGCCGCGACGCTTCGCCGCCATCCCGACCCCGCGCCCGTTCGTCGCCGCAGGTCGAAATGCGGGGCAAAAAAACGCGGCCCGGCTATTGAAAGAACGGGCAAAGGGGATTATAATGTAAACAGCGCAAAAATTGCCGGGGCGCACCCCGGCGGCAAGAGAAACATCCAAGGAGAAAAATCATGGCGACGATCAAAAATATCAGCGCGGCGGAGTTCGACGCGGCGGTGGCGCAGGGTACGGTGCTGGCGGATTTCTGGGCTACGTGGTGCAGTTCGTGCAAGATGCTCGGCACGGTGCTGGAGCAGGCGGCGAAAGACATTCCCGACACCGTGACCGTGGTCAAGATCGACGTCGACGAGGCGCAGGAACTCGCGGCGAAACTCGGGGTCGCCACGCTGCCGACGCTGATCCTCTACAAAGACGGCGCGCAGGTCAAGACGCTGATCGGCATGCAGAGCCGCGGCAAGCTGGTGGAACTTCTGAACGCCTGATCCCGCGGCGCGGGACATCCCGTTTTTTGTGGGGAGTGTTGCCATCATGGAACACACTGACATGCAGGAACTTCAGGACGCGGTACGGCTGGCGGCGGCGCCGCTGCAGCTGGTTCGTCAGGAGATGGGGCGGGTCGTCTCGGGGCAGCAGGCGCTGATCGAGCGGCTGCTGCTCGCGCTGATCTCGGACGGGCACGCCTTGCTGGAGGGGGTGCCGGGTCTGGCGAAGACTTTGGCGGTAAAGACGTTGGCGCAGACGCTGCGGGGGAGTTTCTCGCGGCTGCAGTTCACTCCGGATCTGCTGCCCGCCGACGTGGTGGGCACGCGGATCTACAACACGCGGACGGGTGAGTTTTCGACCAAAACGGGGCCGGTCTTTGCGAACATCGTGCTCGCGGACGAGATCAACCGCGCTCCCGCCAAGGTGCAGAGCGCGCTGCTGGAGGCGATGCAGGAAAAGCAGATCACCATCGCCGGCGAGCGCTTCGCGCTGCCGGAGCCGTTTCTGGTGATGGCGACGCAGAATCCGATCGAGCAGGAGGGCACCTATCCTCTGCCCGAGGCGCAGTTGGATCGTTTCATGTTCAAACTGCACGTCCGCTACCCCTCGCGGGCGGAGGAGCGCTCGGTGGTCGAACGGATGGCGCACCCGGCTCCGCCCGCCGGAGCGGTGGCGGTGGCGACGCTCGACGACGTGATGAACGCGCGCAAACTGGTGGATCGGATCTACATCGACGAAAAGATCGTCGAGTACATCCTCGACCTCGTGATCTCGACGCGCCCCGGCGCGGAGGGCGAACTCTCGGAGCGTCAGCGGGGCGTCAAACTGGACGACACGGCGGCGCTGATCTCGTTCGGGGCGAGTCCGCGGGCGTCGATCGCGCTGGCGCTGGCGGCGCGGGGACTGGCGCTGCTGAACGGCCGGGCGTATGTGCTGCCGCAGGATGTGAAGGAACTGGCGCCCGACGTGCTCCGGCACCGGATCGTGCTCTCGTACGAGGCGGAGGCGGAGGGCGTGGACGCCGACGCGGTGATCGCCATGCTGCTCGACCGGCTGCGGACGCCGTAGGTATCCGGGACGACAAATGCTTCCTCCGGAATTGGTCAGGCAGATCCGACTGCTGGAGATCCGCACCGACCGCGCGGTCGACGAGATGGCGGGCGGGGCGTACCGCAGTCTGTTCAAGGGGCGCGGCATCGAGTTCGACGAGGTGCGCGAGTACGTCCCCGGCGACGACGTGCGCACCATCGACTGGAACGTATCGGCGCGCACGGGCTCCGCGTTCGTCAAGAAGTTCATCGAGGAGCGGGAACTCACGGTGCTGCTGGTGGTGGACGTCTCCGCCTCCGGCGACTACGGCGGGGCGCGGCGGAGCAAACGGGCGGCGGCGGCGGAACTGGCGGCGCTGCTGGCGTTTTCTGCCGGTCGCAACGGCGACAAGGCGGGGCTGCTGATGTTCAGCGACCGCTGTGAACTGTTCGTGCCGCCGCGTTCGGGGCGGCGCCACGCGCTGCGGCTGATCCGCGAGGTGCTGGCGTTCGAGCCGCGGTCGCGCGGCACCGATCTCGCCGAGGCGCTGCGCGAGGCGGCGCGGCTGCTCAAGAAGCGCGGGATCGTCTTCATTCTGAGCGACTTCATCGACGACAAACCCTTTGAGAAAGAGCTGAAACTCCTGCGGCAGCGGCACGACGTGGTGGCGCTGGAACTCACCGACGCGCGGGAGGCGGCGTGGCCAAGCCGGTGCGCGGTGACGCTGGAGGATGCGGAAACGGGCGAAGTCGCCGAGTTTTCCGGCGGAGCGGCGGCACTGCGGCGGCTCGATGCGGAACTCGGCGCGGCGGAGGAGCGGCGGCGCGGGATCTGCCGCCGCGCCCGGGTGGACGTGGCGCAGGTCAGCAACTCGGGCAACATTCTGCGGCCGCTGATCGACCTCTTCGCGCGCCGCGCCCGCCGTTTGCGGAGCTGAAAACGCGTCCGGACGCAAGGAAACAACCGAAACAGACAGTATGAGCAGACAACCGAAAACGATACTCGCCGCGACGGCGCTGGTCGTCGTCGCCGGAGTGCTGGCGGCGGCGCTGGTCGCGTGGCGGCGGGAGTGCCGGGCGCCGATCGTCGTCCCGGAAGCGGCGACGCTGACGCCCGAGGCGGTGGCGCATCCCGGCGCTCCGGCGACGGCGACGCTGACGCTGAAACTGCCGTGGGGAGGATCCGTGGCGGCGGCGACGGCAGTCCCGGGCAAAGGGACGGTGATCTCGGGGGCGCCGCAAATTAGTTCCGAGTGGCGCTGGGGGTACTGCCGGTGGCGGGTCGCCGTGACGGTGCGTCCGCTCGCGTCGCGCGGGGCGGAGCCGGGAACGTTGACGTTGGAGTTCGGCCGCCGGTTCGGCGCGGAGGCGCATCGGTCGGCGCGCGTGGCGCTGCCCGCGCCCAAAGTGGAAAAGCCGACGGCAAAGAGCGAGGAGGAGTCGCCGCTCCGTCTCGCGGGGGCGGAGGTCCCGGCTCCGGAGCCGTCGCTTTTCCGCCGTTTTTGGTGGCTCTTCGCTTTGGCGGCGGCTCTGCTCTTCGCGCTCCCGGCGCTCTGGTGGTATCGGCGCACCGCCCGGAACCGGGCGGCGGCGGCGGTGCCGCCGTGGGAACTCGCGCTCGCGGAACTCGCCGCGCTGCGGAGCGACTCGGGCGGCCGGGGCTTCGTCGCGGCGGAGGGGGTGCGGCGGCTCTCGGACATTCTGCGCGACTATTTGAGCAGCCGCTTCGAACTTGCGGCGACCACGCAGACGACCGAGGAGTTCTTCGCCTCGGGGCGGGCGGAGGCGGCGCTCGAACGCGGCGAAGACCGGGCGTTCCTGCGCGAGTTTCTCGCTGCGGCGGATCTGGTGAAGTTCGCTCAAGCGCCCGCCGATCCGGCGGCGCTCGCTCCGGCGATCGACCGGGCGGAGGCGTTGGTGCGAAGCACCGTTCCGCGCCCCGAGCCCGCAGAGACGGAGGGCGCGAAGTCATGAGCTGGCTGTATCCGTGGGCGCTCGCGGCGCTGGTGCTGGTGCCGCTGTTGTATCTGTACCTCGCGTATGTGAAGAAGCCGCCGACGCTGGTGGTGCCGACGGTGCGTCCGTTCCGCACCGGGAGCGGGGGGCGGAGGCGGCGGCGGATCGGGTTTGCCGAGTGGTGCTTTCTCGCGGCGCTGACGCTGCTGATCGCGGCGTGCGCCCGGCCGCGGCGGGGCGACGAAAAGATCGTGCTCCGGGCGCGGGGGATCGACATGATCTTCGCGCTGGACATGTCGGGCAGCATGAACGCGATCGACCTGCCGGAACAGGTCGGGACCCGGCAGGAACTTGCCGCCGCGCTGCGTTCGGGGGAACTCCGCAGCCGCTTCGACACCGCGGTGCGGGAGATCGGGCGCTTCGTCAAACTGCGTCCCAACGACCGCATCGGACTCGTGGGATTCGCGGAGTTCGCCTACAGTTTCGTACCGCCGACGCTCGACCACGACTGGCTGCTGACCCGCCTCGGGACGCTGAAGCCCGGACAGATCGGCGACGGCACGGGGATCGCGGCGCCGATCGTCTCCGCCGCGTCGCGGCTCAAGAACTCCGATTCGCCGCGCCGGGTGCTGGTGCTCTTCACCGACGGGGCGGACAACGTCGCCCACCGCGTGACCCCCGAACAGGCGGCGGAGATCGCCAAGGAGTGCAAGGTGACGATCCACACCGTCGGCATCGGCGGCGACCGGGCGGTGATGGTGGCGGATACGCCGTTCGGGCGGCAGCTGCACACCTACGCGGGTCAGTTCGACGAAGCGCGGCTGCGCCGTCTGGCGGAGTTGTCGGGCGGGCGCTGCTTCCGCGCCGGGGACGCGGCGGGGCTCCGCGAAGTCATGGAACAGATCAACCGGCTCGAGACCACCAGCCGCGAGCAGCCCAAGTTCATCGAATACCGCGAATACGCGCCGCATCTGGCGCTCGGAGCGGCGGCGCTGCTCTTCGCGGGGTTCGTCGCCATGCACACGTGGAAACTCCGGCTGCCGTGAGGGTCACTTGCGGTGGCTGCGGTCCTTGCGGTAGAAGGAGGGGGCGGGCTCCGCGGCGTAGTAGGGGTAGCGTTTCCGGAGTTCCTCCGGGCAGTCGGCGGGGATGTTCTGGAAGCGCTTGTATAGCCACAGATACTGCTCGGGGTGGCGGCGGATGTAGGATTCGCTGATGCGCATGAATTCCTGAATGACCGCGCGGTCGTCGGGATACTCGTCGAAGGGCCGCGGCAGTTCCTCGCAGAACGAGCGCAATTGACCGTTGGGCATCCGCAGACTCACGCCGAAGATCAGTACGGCGGGCATGCCGTGGGCGTCGCAGTAGCGTTTCAGCACGGCGGGGGAGACGCTGCTGGCGACGGGCAGGCCGAAGAAGTCGAGGAATTCGCCGCCGTCGCGGACGCGGGTGTTCTGGTCGATCAGCGTGCCGAGGTTCATCCCCTGCTTCATGAGTTTGATCGCCTCGCGGGCGGCTCCGCGCGAGAAGATGATCCGCAGACCGCGGACCTTCTCGCGGCTGCCGGAGTTCAGCAGGCGGTTGACGTAGGGGTTTTTGACCGGCTTGGCGATCGCCGCCATCTCGAGTTTGCCGTACATGGGGACCATCAGCCCCGACGCCTCCCAGCTGCCGAGGTGGGGGTTGATGAAGATGACCCGCCGCCCGGCGGCGACGTGCCCGCGGAGCATCCGGATGATGTCGGGCGGGCGGTAGCAGCAGCGGCGGACGCGTCCGGGGTCGCCGTTCATCCAGACGAATTCGAGGAAGTTGCGGAACATGTTGCGGATCGAGGCGCGGGCGATGCGTTCGACCTCGGGCGGGGCGAGTTCCGGGAACGCGGTGCGGAGGTTCGCCCGCACGAGTCGGCGGTAGGGGCGCGCGGCGCGGAAGCCGAACTCCGCGGCGGCGGCGAGGCGCTCCAGCGCGCGGTACGGCAGTGCCCGGATCGCGGCGCCGAAGCCCCGCGCCATCAGGTACTGGAGGTAAAAGATGATGTTCCGCATGGCGAACTCTCCGCGCAAATCGTTCCTCATATAATGTGCCCGCCCCCGGTGCTTTTGTCAAGCGCCGGGGGCGGATTTTCCCGGGCGGAGCGGTCGGCTCCGCCGGGGCGGGATATCAAGGTTTACTTGCGTTTGCTCTTCTTCGCCTTGGCGGGCTTGACGAGCTCGCGGCTGCGCGCCGTGACCTTGCAGACGTACATGCGGTCGACGAGGATGCGGTCATCCTCGAGGTGCTTGATCGACACATAGACGTCGAAATCCTGATCGGGGCGCGCGGGATCGAACGGAGCGCCGACGTAGAACTGCACCTTGGAGTCGACCCCGGTGATGACGACCGTCTCGGCGGCGGTGAGTTTGATGCGCCCCATGAGGTAGGGGCGATAGCCCTTCGCCGCCTTGTAGGTCGGGATGCACTTTTTGAGGAACGGGTTGTGCTCGAACGGCACGTAGGATTCGCGCGTCCGGGAGAACGAACCGTCCTTCTGGCGCTCCATGATGGTCGGCATGTGGACGATCTTGGCGTCGACGAGTTTGACCTCGACGGCGAGACCGTTGGCGGCGTCCGCCTCGTTGAGGCGCTTGATGAAGTTGCCGGCGCGGCCGTCGATGCTGACCGCCGTCACGTTGCCCTTGCCGTACTTTTTGACGAGTTCCGGCGGCACCGGCGAATCCTTCAGCTGCGAGCGGTAGGCGCCCTCGCCGGCGGCGAGGAAGGTGTTGCGCTCCCACACCTGACCGTAGGCGTTGCGGAATCTGCCCGTCCAGACGTCATTGCTGTCGGCGTTGACTTCGGCGACGTAGCGGTCGTGGACGGCGTCCAGATTGGCGCGCGTGGCGAAGGCGGGTTCGGCCGCCTTGATATTGTTCCAGGTGAGGAGCGTGATCGCGTCGAGGTTGATGCGGGCGCGTCCGATCTGGAGCCGGTAATACGGATTGTCGCCGACGAGTTTCATCATCTCGTCGAAGTACCCCTGCCAGCGGACGAGGTTCGCGGGCGAGTGCAGACTCCGCATCGCGCGCGGATCGTCGTAGTAGATGAAGTAGTTGGGATCCTTGACGGATTCGGCGTCGGTCTCACGCAGGTACTTGATCATCAAGTCGGAGGCGGGACCGAAGCAGTGGTCGCAATACTCCTTGACGATGCGGTCGACCGAGTCGTTCACGTCGTCGGCGAGGCGCACCTGCAGATAGTCGTTGAGTTTCTTGAACGCGCAGTTGTGGATCAGGCTGCCGCCCATCTCGCTGATGATGTAGCGGGTGCCGTTTTTGTGCGCGAACTTGATGTTGCTGTCGTTGCGCCAGACGCCGGGGAAGAGCGCGTAGGCGCGGATCCCGTGCGGATAGAGGACGGGATAACTCCACCACCACATCTTGTCGGCGATTTTGCCCCACGCCTCGAACTCCTTGCGGAACTTGACGTTGTAGGGGTGGCTGAGCGGCTTGGAGAAGTCCTGCACCAGCGGGGCGACGATCACGCTCACGTTGGCGGGGAATTTGGTCCCGGGCTTCGGCGGGATGCCGGTCATCGAGGGCTGGTAGGCGATCATGCGGATCGTGAGCCGCGGATGCTTTTTGAGGAAGGCGTTGCCGAGTTCGATCAGGTAGTCGTAGTAGGCGCCGCCGGGGCTTTGGTACTTCTGTTCGAGGGCCTTGCAGTTCTTGCACTCGCAGAATCCGCCCGACCGGTCGTTGAAGGCGAGGTCGATGATCGCGTAGTCGTTCGCGCCGTACTTTTCATACTTGAGGACGGTCTCGATGTTCTCGGTCAGGATGCGGCGGACGTCGGGATTGCTGAAGCAGAGCTGACGGTCGGGGACGCGCTTGCCCTCCTTGTTGAGCGTGAAGTACTCGGGATGATCCTTGAAGTACGCCTTGTCGGCGAGCGCGAGGTGGGCGCCCGCCCACTGATTCTCGAAACTGCCGGGCTTGTGTCCCCCCGGAGGGAAGAACGCGGCGAGACCGTGGCAGGTGGGGCCGAAGTAGCGCCAGCCATCCTGCGGATGGGGTCCGGAGTAGTTGGGCTGAAGGAAGCAGCGGTTGCGGCGCAGATAGTTCTGGACCCCGGCGTGCGCCCGGGCGAGCGGCCACGGACCGCCGAGTTCGAGGCTGTGGAAACTCGGCGCGTGCTTGTAGTCGATGGCGTCGAATTCGAGCGTCGGCTTCTTGGGGACGAAGGTGTCGCCCGGCCACGGACCGAACCAGCGGCAGCCGCAGAACTTTTCGAGGAAGTCGTAAACGGCGCCGATGGTGCCGAAGCGGCCGTCGCCGTAGATGTAGAGATCCTTGCCGACGCTTTTGATCCGGCGTTCGCGGACGCCGGTGAAGGGGGCGTCGTCGCCGGGGGCGCGGGTGCCGACGTGGATCCGGGGGCCGCCGGCCTGATAGGCGAGCGGGACGGACGCGCCGGTGATCTCGCGCAGATAGCCGCTCAGATCCTTGAGGGCGGCGCGGAATACGGGATCCCGGTTTTCGGTATCGTAACCGATGGTGTAGTTGCTCTTGCCGTCCTTGGCGAGGACGAGTTTTTCTCCGGCGCCAGCGGCCGCGAGCAGCAGCGCGGAGGCGAAGAAGGTGAACAAGTGTTTCATATTGACTCCCCGATTTATTGTGGTGATTGTGGTTCAGTCGATCCGCCGACGTCCGGGCATAAGCGCCGACGGTGGGACCGATGGGACGATTTTTTACCGCTTGCGGTCGTTTCCCGCGTCAGCGTGTGCCCCCCGCCGGTGCGCGGTCGGTTTTACCGCTTGCGGTCGTTTCCCGCGTCAGCGTGTGCCCTACGCCGGTGCGCGGTCGGTTTTACCGCTTGCGGTCGTCTCCCGCGTCAGCGTGTGCCACCCGCCGGTGCGAGGTCGGTATTGCCAACTCCGCCGGTCTCCCGCGTCAGCGTGTGCCACCCGCCGGTGCGGTTTTACCGCTTGCGGTCGTCTCCCGCGTCAGCGTGTGCCCCACGCCGGTGCGCGGTCGGTTTTACCGCTTGCGGTCGTCTCCCGCGTCAGCGTGTGCCCCACGCCGGTGCGCGGTTTCCAGCCACGCCCGTCCTATGTGTCTTATATGTCCTATAGGTCCTATTCGCTTATTCGCGGTCGGGCGCCTGCATACGCGCCAGCGCGCCCCGAGCGCCCGACCGGTGTTCTCCTTGTTACGCCAACGCCAAGTTCTTGAACTTGAGCGCCGAGTCTTCGAGCGCGAAGCCCCAGCCCGCGAAGTCGCCGTCGGCGAGTTGTTCGCCGAGGGCGAGCGTGCCCTGCGAAACTTCGTCGACCAGCACTTCGAACTGGTTGTAACCGGTCGTCGCGGCGGCGTCGACGAGCGTCCACTCCGCCGTCGATCCGGCGGCGAGGTTCAGCGCGATGGTGTCGCCCGAGAAGTCGGCGTCGCTCCAGTTCAGCATCGCCTTTCCGGCGAGCGACGCATCGCGCGCCGCCACGTCGAACTTCCACGCGCTGTTGGCGACGTTGGCGGCGGCGGTGGCGAGGGTCATCGCCGTTCCGTCGTTGAACTCGATCGAGTTGAAACCGCCGAGCGCGCCCGAAAATTCGCCCGTGTACCCGGCGAAGGTCAGCGTCGCGTCGCTCGCTTCGGCCGCGCCGACGTAACTGTAGCCGTAGACGCCGCAGACGTAGTCGTTCGCACCCGCGAAGGTCACG
>Ga0208297_1001415_pt1 | contig 22922 bp, 25 predicted proteins | sample LMS_cellobiose_e_FD_187367 | JGI IMG/M metagenome (GOLD analysis project Ga0208297, IMG submission 187367) | Rumen-fistulated moose microbial communities from Alaska, USA - LMS_cellobiose_enrichment (SPAdes) (version 2) | ecosystem: Host-associated > Mammals > Digestive system > Stomach > Rumen... | reverse complement strand
CATCTCCTTGATGTCGGTGATGACAGGGTACTCCTGAAGCACAACCGCAGGGGTTTCACCCAGCTCGATCAGGCGGGCATTGACCTTCTTGGCCTCTTCCCATTCCTCGTCGGACTCCGCCATGATCTTGTCCGCCAGCTTGTTCAGGCCGCGCGCCTTCAGAAGCTGCGCGTGAATGGAGTGCTGCTGGGAGTTGCCAAACCAGCCCTTTGCCAGTTCCTTCAAAAATTCGATCTTCGTCATTTCAGCCTACCTCCGTTACTCATTAAATTATGTTGTGATTGCGCACCATCATATTGCGCGCAACAACTATAACTAATTATATCCAGGGAGATAGTCTTTTCAATTCAGAATACCGCTTGTGTCTCTCACGATGAGAGACACAAGCGGTATTCTATCGTAATGTTCATAATAGATACCTGTGCAGCTGCACCGGAAGCGAATTGACATAAATATCTGATATTTCTTCCGGCTTTGCGTCGTGCATTCCAAGAATCCACTCACAGGTCAAGCTGACCGTACCCAGGCAGTAAGTTCGGACGTATAATTCCTCCTGCTGGGTCAGCTTTTCTTGACCGCCCGACGCCAGGATATATTTTTTCACTGCATCGCAGCTGATCTCCGTCATGTACCGTATAAAAGAATCGTGTCCGGATGTGTGCTGAAACAGATTCGCAAGATATTCCTTTTCTTTGTGATACCATTCTGCGGCGTCAATCATTGCCTGTTTCCAGGTATGAGAATGATCGATCCGCCCCATGATCTCCGCCACACCGCGGGTGTGATCCCAGGCGATCAGATCATACTTATCCCTGAAATTGCGGTAAAACGTCGCCGGGGAATAGCCGCAGTTATCCACGATATCCTGAATGGTGATCTTGTCGATGTTTTTGTTTTTTGCCAGCTCATAGAAGGATTCCGACAATATCTCTTTTGTTGTTTTACGTTTCATATTGTTCACCTGTATTCATCATCGCGTGTTCAGCCTGTATACGCATCCTCAGCTGTATTCGTAAAGCTCTGCTTTGCCAGCCACTCCCGTTCCCCGTCATTTTCGGGGATGTCGATGCGCTCGATCTTGAAGATGACCGGCCTTGTGCCGTCGTTGCAGCAGGCGATCATCACGCGGTCGTCGTTGGTCCAGCCGGCCATGATGGAGCCGCCCTGCAGCGCCGTATAGACATACCGGCTGACGGCGTCCCACGCTTCACCGCAAAACCTGCCGTTCATCAGGTGATAGAAATCGTCCTGCTGCGGCGTGCGCTTGAGCAGAAAGGTATCGCCCGGCTTGAAGAACGGGCACGGGCCGGACCTGGGATCGGCCAGATATTGCTCCTGAAGCTCCGGAAAGCACTTCGTTTCCAGAACGGTGATCCTGCATTCGTGCTGCATGGTCTGCCTCCTTACTCAGATAAATCTTCCTGTGATGCTGTCCCCGCAGGCGCGGATTTCCTCCGGCGTGCCGCAGGCGACGATCCTGCCGCCGTCCTCGCCGCCCTCCGGTCCCATGTCGATGACATAGTCGGCACTTCGGATCACGTCCAGATCGTGCTCGATCACAAGGACGGTGGCGCCGTGGTTGATGAGCGTGCGGAATACCTGAAGCAGCGTCTCCACGTCCTTCGGGTGCAGACCGATGGTGGGCTCGTCAAAGACGAAGACGGAATCCTCCTGCTGCCTGCCCATTTCGGAGGCCAGCTTCAGCCGCTGCGCCTCGCCGCCGGACAGCCCCGGCGTTTCCTCCCCCAGGGTCAGATACCCCAGGCCGAGGTCCCGGAGGGTCTCCAGCCGTTGGCTGACGGCGCTCATGTCCCGGCAGAATTCCAGCGCCGTGTTCACATCCATGTCCATCAGTTCGGGAAGAGAGCGTTCCTCACCCGCCTTGTTTCGATAGCGGATCTTCTTCGCGGACTTCGCGTAGCGCGAGCCGCGGCAGTCCGGGCACGGGATATCCACGTCCGGCAGGAACTGGACGTCAAGGGAGATCTGGCCTGTTCCGTCGCAGACCGGGCAGCGCAGAGAGCCTGTGTTATAGGAAAAGTCTCCGGCCTTATAGCCGTATTGCTTCGCAGCCTTCGTCCTGGCGTAGCACTTGCGCAGCTCATCGTGCACGTTGGCGTAGGTCGCGACAGTAGAACGGACATTGATCCCGATCGGTGTAGCGTCGATCAGCTTGATATGCTTGATGCCCTCTGCGTCGATCTTCTTGACATGATCGGGCATCTTTTTCCCGTTGCAGAGAGCGTCCAGCGCGGGGACCAGGCTCTCCAGGACCAGTGTGGTCTTTCCGGATCCCGAGACGCCGGTAATGACCGTGAGCCGGCTCTTGGGGATCTTCACGGAAAGAGGCTTAACGGTGTGGATGCGGTTCGTCTCCAAGTGTATTACGCCATCGGCAAACAGCGCCTGCGCGGACGGCTTCTTTTTCAATGCCTGCTCTCCGTAGATATATTTGCCGATCACGGAAGCCGGATCCTGTTCAATATCATGGATCGACCCCTCCGCGATGACCATGCCGCCCTTTGCTCCGGCCTCCGGCCCCATCTCGATCAGCCAGTCAGCCTCCTTCAGGATCTGCACGTCGTGATCCACCAGCAGCACGGAGTTGCCGTCCTTCACCAGATCGTGCATGACGCCGTTGAGGCCCACGATATTGGCTGGGTGCAAGCCGATGGAGGGCTCGTCCAGCACGTATAAAACGCCCGTCGTGCGGTTTCGAACCGCCCGCGCCAGCTGCATCCGCTGCCGCTCCCCGGTGGAGAGCGTGGACGACGCCCGGTCCAGCGTGAGGTAGGAAAGGCCCAGATCCATGAGCCTGGCCGCCACCTCCAGATAGGACTCGCAGATATTCTGAGCCATGGGGCGCATCTCCTCCGACAGGGAAGCAGGCACCGCTTTGACCCACTCGATGGATTCCTTCAGCGTCATCTCGCATGCCTGGTCCAGGGATATCCCCATCAGATGCGGCGCCCTGGCGGCTTCCGAAAGCCTCGTGCCGTGACATTCCGGGCAGACGTCCTCCTTGAGGAACTTCTCCACCCGCTTCATGCCCTTTTCATCCTTGACCTTGTTCAGCGCGTTCAGCACCGTGGCTGTGGCGCTGTAATAGGTGAAGTCCATCTCGCCCGCCGTGGCGGTGCCCGCCTTCTTTGGGCGGTAGAAGATGTGCTTTTTCTCCATGGGACCGTCGTAGACGATCTCTCTTTCCCGATCGGTCAGATCCTTGAACGGGACGTCTGTCCGCACGCCCATGGCCCGGCACACGTCGGTCATCAGCGACCACATGAGGCTGTTCCACGGGGCGACGGCGCCGTCGTCGATGGAAATGCTCTCGTCCGGCACCAGCGTACTGCGGTCTACCGTTCGGACCGTTCCCGTTCCGCCACAGCATTTGCAGGCACCCTGGGAGTTGAAGGCCAGTTCCTCCGCGCCGGGGCCGTAAAAATGCTCCCCGCACTCGGGGCAGACGATCTCCTGCATCAGGGCCACCTGGAAGCCCGGCTGCACGTAGTGGCCGTTGGGGCAGCGGTGGCTCGATAAGCGCGAGAACATCAGGCGCAGGCTATTGAGCAGTTCTGTTCCTGTGCCGAAGGTGGACCGAATTCCCGGCACGCCCGGCCGCTGGTGCAGGGCCAGGGACGCCGGGACGTACAGCACCTCGTCCACGTCCGCGCGGGAGGCCTGCGTCATCCGCCTTCTGGTATAGGTGGAAAGGGATTCCAGGTATCTTCTGGAGCCCTCCGCATAGAGCACGCCAAGCGCCAGGGAGGATTTCCCCGAGCCGGACACGCCTGCAATGGCCGTGATGCCGTGGAGCGGTACATCCACGTCGATGTTCTTCAGGTTGTGCACTCTGGCGCCTCTGACCTCTATTTTTTTTGGCTGTTCATTGTCTTTCTGAATTGAATTGTTCATCGTTTGTTTTCTCCCGAACACTTCCCGCAGCGGCTGCAGCCGTTGCAGGTAAGTTTCATTCCGCTGAAAATTCGCAGAATATTCAGCGGAAATTCGCTTTATTCGCTCGGCGAGGGTGAATAAAGCAAATTATACGATTATCTGCCTCTGCAGAAGTTATTAAAATGTCTGCTTCAAGACGTAGAAATAAAAATATCGATTCTGCTAATCAGATTCTTCCAGCCGGTGCCGGATATCGTTCAGCCACTCGCCCTTGTATTTGAAATAGCGGGGGCCGGCGACAGAGTATTTGCTGCCAGTGAGAAGCTGGGCTAAAGAAGAAAGCGAATAGCTCTGCCCCTGATAGCTAACTGTCTTATCATCTACGACGGTGCACTTGATCTCCGGGTTGTTGCAGTATTCGATCTCTTCGCCGGGCTGGATATTACACATGGAAAAGCGGAAGGGCGACTGGCGCTCTTTATGCTCGGCGTCGATCTCCTGGGCGGTTTCCTCTGCCTGCTTCTGGGCCTCGTCCATAGCGATCCGTTTCAGCTTGTCCGCGCAGCCGTGGATCTCTGCGATGGCCTCCAGGATGGAATAGGCATCCTCCGGCGACATAGCGTAGAACTCACGGACGCGTTGCTTCCCGTTGAAGTTTTCGATGGAACGCAGGTTGGGGTTCAGCTTGTCGATAATACTGTGAATTTTCAGATCAGAAAGCCGGGAGTTGACCTCATACGTCGCATAAACCCGGAATGCAAAGGGAATGCACTCACTCCGATTGAGCTGCTGCAGCCGTTTGCCGATATCGTCCGCATAACCGATCTTCACATATTCCGGGAAGGACGGGTTGGTCAGTATGTAGATTACGCCTGTTTTATCCATCGCTTTTTCCTCTACTCGTTCGTCTCGTTCCCTTTCTGTTTCGGATTCGAAACGGGAAGGGCTTGGCTGGCTTCTGGTGTACGCGTTTTTTCCTGTACCTCTAAATACTTGCGGTATAGCGTAGGTTCAATCATCATGTCATTAATTGGCCGTAGCGACGGGGCATAGCCAACCATGCCATGAATCAGTCCACAGTATGTACTAAATTGCTGAAAACATTTAAAATTACTGTCTTTCGACCGGTAGGTTGCCCTCGCAGTATCACACATGCTCAAGATCGTAGATAATGCCTGGATATCTTCTTGGCAAATAATCCCCGATTCCAGCAGCATAGTTTCTTGGCTTTTTACCGCAAAAACCTGTTCCGCTAGATCGTCGAAGAAAACCATTAGACTACGGATAAATGATAGAAGTAGAGCCGGATCATTCATCGCCTGTTTATCTACAGTCTCTATCCACTCATACCATTTTTTCGAATCCGTATTGTGATCTTTTTTTGCGCTTTCAAGAATAAGGAATTGAAGCCCATTGTCAAAGACGTGGTAAAGATTAGATAAAAGAGTTTTACGGTGTTCAACAGCTTTCTTGTTCAACTGTCTGCAGTTTGCCGTATCAATTAACCAGGCTACGACAATAGAAGCAATTCCACCGCATGTAATACTTGTCCAAATAGTAAAAACTGTTTTACACTCATGAACTAATAACGAGAGGCTCGTTAGGGCAATTGCTCCGAGCAGCATCCAGAAATACAGTTTGTTGTTGGGAGCAAATGTTTTTGCTTCCACCGCATCTTGTTCTTTCTTAATCCGATTTAACAAGAGAGTTCCCTCCTTCAAGCTTCCGCATAGGTTGCATACTCGTGGAAAGCAAGGGGAATACACTCACCCCGGTTGAACTGCTGCAGGTGCTTGTCAAATTTGTCCGCATATCCAATCCTTACATATTCCGAGAAGGATGAGTTGGTAAGTATGTAAACTCATGCACTTCTCATACGCCGCCATAAATATTCGACAAAGCGTTCCGTCAGAACATAATCAGGCAGTCTTCTATTCGGGGTTACTTGATCTATAAATCGCATATGCCGCTTCTCTAATCCGTTGTTAAAGAGAAGCTCTCCAGTCTCGCTGAAGGTAATCATGTGTTCATCAAACATCTTATGATGATTTTCGCAAAGCCATAGTCCGTTCTCCCCATCAATTGCACAACGTAACTTGTCCTCAAATGACATAGTTGGTTCTCTTTTAATATCTGCTACAGGCCAAATATGTGCACCTTGAATCAATTCTGGGATTTCACAATTGCAAAGAGCGCAGTGTTTTCTTCCAAGCTTTTCAAGAAGGTTGAACGTGTAGCGAGGGGAACGAAGGCTATTCTGTATCTCAAAATACTTTTTCTCTAGTGTCATATCTGTGGGAATAACATTTATGATTCCCATCTGTTCAATAACATTTAAGCTAGATGCAGGAAGTTCCTTTAAATCCCCTTCGAGCACTTCATATAGAGTAATCGCTTGCCCTCTCCAAAGATTGGAGACAGCATAACACATCAGGCTTGTCTCGTATTTATTTGCTCCATATGTTTTTCCGTATATCTCAATTTGGCCTTGATCTCCCTTTGTAAGGTACGAAGAATTATTGCTTCGATTCCGCCCTGCATTTACCCGTCTGTTAAACATAATGTCTTCAATGGAAGTGAACGGAGCTATTTCCTGGGATAACGCAGAATCTGCATTTAGAAAAACGAATCCAACGGTTGCCATTAGTCGATAAATCAACATTTGATAGTCAGTTTCTGCATTTCCCTCAAAGTTCAAGAAATAATAATATAACTTCTTGTGGGGAAAAGGATTGCTAAAAAACATATTAAACGCCGTAGGTACACTCTGAACACTGGAATTGCGCCCGCCTATTCTCTTATCAGAAAAAGTAATATAATGCGCAATTCCATTATAGAGCATCAAAGCCATACGTCCCTTATTGTATGTTGCTTCATGAAAATCATCAGAATAATCGTTTTCAACATACTCATAGGAAAAATCGGTTGCACCCGTGATACGAAAACACACATCCTCGAGAACATCAGGTGTCACATCATCACTGAACAAAACACCCGTTACAGAAGATTTCTGCAAATTCTTTTTTATGATAAAATGCGGTCTATTCATAATTAACAATTAACACCTCCTGCCGCCGACTCCCAGAAATTCCAATGACATCTCCGAGTTGAATAGTTCTATACCCGTTTTTTCTAATCCAGAGCAATAGGTTTTCATTTGTTTTTCCTCGATGGGTTATTACATACGATAGCATAAATTTAGTATTCTGCTTGGTTAAACCATCTAAGAATAAGAATAATTCATTTTCTAATGTTTCGTTCCAGCCGGCAAAGCCTCGTTTTCCGTCATTATAAGACCCGGTTGTTAATTTATATGGAGGATCAAGGTAAACAAATAGATTCCCGCTCATCTTTTTAATTATGGTTCGATAATCGTCACTGTAAAACTCAATCTGCCTTTCTTTTATTGTACGCGAAAAGCTAATAAGTTTCTCAAGCACTTTATCATTGAACCATCTCATCCCAACCGGGTTATTGAATTCATGTGATCCGTTAAATCTGATTTGCTGTTGATAACCATAAAGAATTATCGAGAACAACAGCCGTGGGTCTCTTTTGTCTATTGGAAGAGAATTGTAGTATGCACGAGCCCTTTGATATGCTTCTGCATTTGCTTTTTCTAATCCAAATCTCTTAATTACGCGCCTAACATAAAGGAGATACTCATATGTATCGTAGTCCCGAAACGATTTTATTAGATCTGTTACAAAAAAGTTTAGATCATTATAGATTATCCTATCAGATTCAATATTTATTCCGACATTAAACCCGCCACCAAACACATCACAAAAGGTATAATTGTCATGTGGTATATTTACTTTTATCTCTGGCACTATTTTTGCTTTGCTTCCAATATAGTTGAGAGGGGACTCGAACTGAACCAAATTGCTCTCTCGCTTTTCAACAAAGAACAGGTATTCAAAGTGTTGCTTGTTATTCTGTGATTTCCAGTTCTGATATTTTTTATAGGATATTTTTTTACATACAAAAGATTCAGGCTTGCCATATCTTTTCATTGAAGCTTCAATGAATTCTTTTGACATAAAACCATCATTGCTATAACTAAGCAATACATACTTTGCACGAGTTTTTGCAATCAGTTTGTCAAAAAGGATATTAGCTTTATATTCTTTGGACCAATCAGAACGCATAGGAGACGTGCTTCTGGAACCAGTAATATCACTAACTGGCGGCTCATCGTTCAATACTAAAGTCTCAAGCAAATGATATTGTGTTCCATACTGGTTTTGTGTATATGGGGGATCAAGATATAGGATATCGCAATCGACCGTATCAATGATATCCTCGATTCGCTCGTTGTAAGTCTTTAGCGACTTACATTTGTCATTAGAGCTACCCACTCTCTCAAACACAATTGCTTTCAATGCACGAGGATCCCATTTCTTCAGATATGCTCCATACACTCCTGCAGTATTTGATACACTGGAAACCGACTCAATCAGACACGCAAGAAGATATGAGTATTCCTCATCAGTTAAAAGTTCTCTCCACTCTTCGATTTGCCAGCGAAAATAGTCGATTCGCGCGGCATTCTCGGGTGTGAAATACATACGTTTTGTTTTTGTAGGTGCATATGTTTTGAAAAAGAATCCTTCACGTGAACAAGAATTACTATTCAGATATTCAAAGGGATCAAACCCCAATTGGTCAAAAGAACAAACCGGGGCACACAGCCGTCCCTTTGTGTATTCAACCGACCATTTTAAGATATCGTTGATAATAATAGAGTACTTCCCTTTCAAAGAGTCTGCAACAGATCCAGAGCCGCAGAATGCATCAAAGAAAGAGAGATCAGATGATGTCAGCCCTTTTTCAATTAAGAGCGATTGTATCTCATTTACTATAGATTCTTTATTTCCTAAATATCTCATGGCAGCAATCACCCACATTGGAATTTCTTCTGTAATCCAAACTGCCCTAAAGGCTAGCAGTATTATCAGAGCAAATAATAGATTCTTCCCCCAAGAACATCACATCATAGATCGGCAGATACGTGATCTTACCGCTCGTCGTTATTTCGCGGGCGTTGGACAGAACATAGGCCTTTTTCACGTGATAGTCGTCGTTCTTTACGAAGGTATTCAGCGCACTGTGAACGGTGTAGTCCTTGCCGGACTTGACTTCAATAGGGACGGCGGAGAGGCTGTCGTAATCGTCGATCAGGTAATCCACCTCACCCTTGCTGCGGTTATCGTAATAGAATAGCTTGAAGCCGTGCGCGGCCAGCTCCTGGGCCACCACGCTTTCATACACAGAGCCGAGATTGATCCCCGTCTCATCGTCCAGGATCGCACGGATATTGCTGCCGTACAAAACGTCCGTCAAAAGGCCTACATCGTTCAAATAGAGCTTGAGCAGGTTTTTGCCGACAGACTGTGTGAGGGGAAAGACAGGGGTGGTGATTGCGTTGACGTCCAGGGCGATCCCCGCCGAAATCAGATATTCAAACTCATCCTGATAGTCGGAAAACCGCTTGCCGCGCTTGTCCTCGATGTCCTGAAAGACCACCCGTTTCTTCTTGCTCTCCAGATTGGAGGGGATCATATCGTAGATCCTGCGGATCTTCAGCTTCTTGTTATTGTCCGCCTCGTACTTCGACGCGTCATCAGCATAGAACGCGCGGATATCCCGATGAATCGTCCTGACCTTTACGATATTGGTGTCTGCAATAAAGGAGTTTACGGCGTCGGGCAGCCCGCCGATCAGCAGGTACTTCTTAAAGAGGTCCATCACCTTCCCGTGCATAGCCGCATCCAAGCTCTCACCGGCGAGGAACTTCTCATGCATCATATCGATGGCAAACCGATTAAACCCGTTTGCCAGCAGAAACTCCTCAAAATCCAGCGGGAACATGCGCTTGATCTCAATACTCCCGATGGGGATCGAGGTGGTCTTCTTCAAGGTCACGCCGAGCAGCGACCCGCTGGCAATATAGGTGTACCTGTCGTCCTGCTTCAAAAACTTGAGCATGGTCAGCAGGTGCGGATACGCCTGGATCTCATCAAGGAAAATCAGCGTGTTTTTCTTCTCTCCCATTTTCTCGCCGGCGATCGTGCTGACCTGAAAATAAAAGTCCTTGACGGTGCGGACCTGCTCAAACAGCCGGGGGCCGTTATAATCCTCTGCAAAGTTCAGCTCAATATAGTTCTCAAAGAGCTGCTGCCCGACGTAACGGATGATAAATGTCTTTCCGATCTGCCGGGCTCCGTCGACAATCAGGACCTTATTAGAATCGGATTTCAGATAGCTTTCAATATACGGTTGGATTTTTCGATATAACATTGCGCACCTCCGCACTTTTCAGCATAGTCAACGCGCCGGGAAACACACAATTCAACTGGTTGCGCATCTCGTGATACACACATTTCAATATCTATTATACTCACAAAAACGCACAAATCAATAGCCGGCACAAAATAAATATATCCCGTTGTCAAGACTGCAAATCCGATTATTGCACATTGGACTCTAGTGTAGCGCCGGGATATCATATACGCGAAGGAAAACCAGAAACAATGCGTATATGAAGGAGGCGCGGTATGGAAAACAGGTTTGCAGCGGCGCGGAGGCGGTATCTGCGCACGCACATGGACGGGATCTACACGGGGATGCTGCTGACGGGGACCCTGGATGGGCATCTCGCGGAGATCGGCGAGTCGGCGCAGGCCATGTTCGACCGGCTCGTGGAGCAAATGAAGAAGGCCGAAGGCGTTACAGAGCAGCTCAAGGCCGACCATCAGATGGAATGGGTCGGACGGATGAACTCCATCCGCAGCCGCGCCGAGGAGATCGTCTTCTCTGAGCTGGTCTACTGCTGAGGTGTGGCCATGTTCGGGCGAATGAAAAGAGATCGGGTTCTGGAGCTCCGCGCCGATGAGCGCCGACTGCTGACAGCGGCGATGCTGGCCTTTCGGAACAAACTGCTGTCCAGCGGCAAGCCCACGGAGGACGTGAACGAGCTACTGATACGGCTGATGAAGTAAAACTGAATATTACCAAAAGAGCGTCTGCTTCTGAAAAGAGGCAGGCGCTCTTTTTGCGCTTTGAACCCGTGAAATCCCACTTATTTTTGATTTTTCTGAGAACTTTCAAAAATTAATGTCGTTTTTGGGCCGCCGATGTTGCGGTTAGAGAGTAGAGGGATTTTTTGAAAATACCGCAATTCGATGTCGTTTTCGAAGCCTCTCATGTGGCTGTTAAGTAGTAGAGGAGAAAAGTTTCGATGCCGTGTTTACTTTTTTGCTTTGTATGTTGCGATACAGGAGTAGAAAGAAAAAGCTTCAGCCCGGTGTTTACTTTTTGCCTCAAAACCGTGCGGTACAGGAGTAGAGGACAATGCTGAGAAAATCACGCCAGAATCCGCTACTGCAGACCACCTCAAAAGAAAAGCAAAAAACAAATGTCGTTTTTTGAGGGGTGCAGGCTTCGGTAATTTAGTAGAGAGATTTTTTGAAAATCCGTGTCGCTTTTTTGCCCTTCATGTTGCTGTACGGAGGTAGAAGGGCGAGCTGAGTACAGTCTCTCGTTGCCAGCAAAGACGACGCTCAAAAAGTATTTTCAAAAAATCTCAAAATCGATGTCGTTTTGGGGGCTCAAAGGTTGCGGTAGGGTGGTGAGAGGAGGTTTCGCAAGAAATTGGCTCCGTTTTGGCGCCAGATGTGAGAAAGCACCGGCAGTTGGCTCCGTTTTGGCGCCAAAAAGCTAAGACGAATGCGGGTTTTAGTCGAGTGGCATCAATTTTGATGCCACCTTCAAAGGGCAAATCGGGCTGCGGCATCAAAATTGATGCCATAAAAGAAAATTTTCCGGGACACCCATAAAAATGCCCGCTCTCATTCCTTACTTAGTGAGGAGGTGATGTACGCCACCGAATAGAGCGGATAAATTTTTCGCCGATAACCCCCATAAAGACAGGCTCCCATCGCTTAACTAGTGAAGAGATATTTCGAAAATCGCAGCCATCAAAAAAACTTTCGCCTGATCTTAATTTTTTCGCTTTCCCGTGATCTACCCCTTGAGGGAAGAATTTTTTCAGGTGACACCCGTAAAAACGGTGCTTCCCATTCCTAAGTTAGTGAGGGGACTCAAAAAAACTTCTGCAAGGCTTAATTTTTCGCCTTTCTCGTGACCTACCACTTGAGGGACAAATTTTTCCGGCGACACCCATAAAATCGACCCTTCCCACTCATCCCTTAGTGAGGGGACATATCGAAAAATGGCGGTAACAAGAAAATTTTTCTCCACGCCTTATTTTTTCGCCGTTCCCGTGATCTACCACTTGAGAGAGAAAAAGTTTTCTCCGACACCCCCAAAAACGCCCATCTGAACTTACTAGATAGTGAAGGGATCTTTCCCCACATTGCACATAGACAACTGAATAGCCGTCACCAAAAGAGATATGACTCTGCGAAGACATGAGCGGAGCGACGCTGCGGAGAACCCGGAGCAGGTACAGAAAAACCGTATCGGAAGGACGGCGGCAAAATTCAAGCAAAACAAACTTACCAGCTAAAAAGAAAGAAGGTGAAACACATGAACAAGATTCAACTGATCGACGCGGAGACGCTGTACTACAAGCCGCTGGCGCACCCGAGGATGCTCATTGACGGCATCCTCGCAGACGGGCTGGCGGTCATGGCCGGCGACTCCAAGATCGGCAAGAGCTGGATGGTCCTATGGCTCTGTCTGCAGATCAGCAAGGGCGAGCCGGTATGGGGCATCCCCACCCGGAAAACCGACGTGGTCTACCTGGCGCTGGAGGACCGGGAGTGGCGTATCCAGCAGCGGATGCAGGAGTTGACCGAAGCGCCGCCGGAGAACCTGCATTTCGGCTTCTCCTGCGGTCAGCTGGGCTCTGAGCTGGAAAGCCAGATCGAGGCCGTGCTGCAGGATTACCCCTCCACGGGGCTGATCTTCATTGACACGCTGCAGATGATCCGGGACAACGTCTCCGGGAAGGTCAATGCCTACGCACAAGACTACCGGGCTCTGTCATCTCTGAAGAAGATCGCCGACAATCACGGCATCTGCATCTTTCTTGTGCACCATACCCGGAAGGATCGGGACAGCAGCAATATCTTCAACGATATGACCGGCTCCACCGGCATCATGGGCGTGGCGGACACGGTGATGATTCTCCGCAAGGAGGAGCGCTTCGGGGACGCCGCCGCCCTCTGCATCACCGGGCGCGACGTGGAGGAAAAGAAGCTGAAAATGCAAATGTGCGGCGTCCGCTGGGAGATCACTGAGGAGCTCAACGCCGACGACCTGCGCAGAGAGCGGATTCCTGATTTCGTGTACGAGGTTGTGGAGTTCCTTTTTGAGCACAGCAAATTCCAGGGCACCGCCACCGAGCTGCTGGCCGCCGTGGGCAACACCGAGTTGAAGCCCAACATCGCCAGCAAGTATCTGACGCGGTATTACAGCGAGGTATTCCTCCCCTTGGGGATCAGCTACGAGTACCGCAAAACGGCGGCTGCCCGGCTGATCATCCTGGAGCTGCATGACGGTGCTGACGGTCATGACAATGTTACCGGGAACGAGGGGCTTGCGTCACAGCAGCCCGAGAATGACGGTAGCGCCCCGCTTCCCCTTTTACCGTCACAGCTGTCATCTGCGTCACGGAGGGAGGCAGACGAAAATGAAGCTTCGTAATGCGGAAAGGCCCGTGGCTATACGCAGCTTTTTTATCCGTAAGGGTAACGAGCATGGGATTTGTGTAGCCGTCCGGCTCCCAATTCCCCCGTATCCGCTGATACGAAAGGGGCCGACCCCTGTAACCCCGCACGAAGGAGGTGAACGATATGCGCAATCGCACAGAGGAAATCAATGTGCGCGTCTTTAAGACCGAGAAGAATCTGATCCGCAGAAAGGCGCGGAAATGCGGCATGAACATGTCGGAGTATCTCCGCACCCTGGGGACGGACGCCACGGTCAAGGAAGCGCCCCGCGAGGATCTGATGCAGGCCTACCGGAAGCTGACGCGGCTGCACAACGGTATCCGCTACGAGGTCTCTATGGCGTCGTTCAGCGACGCGCTGACGGAGATCGAGGCGTTGCTTCTGAAGGCCTACCACGGAGAGGAGGACGATACCGATGGCGGTGACGAAAATCTGGGCGATCCATGACAGCGTTTCCCGCGTGGTGGACTACTGCAGCAACCCGGAGAAGACCAGGTTGACGGATCTGGAGCAGGTGCTCATCTACGCCGCCAACAAGGCCAAAACCTTGGACGAGGGCGAGCAGAGCTACGCCGTTACCGGCGTCAACTGCCGCGCAGAAACGGCGGCGCAGGAGATGTCTGCCACCCAGCGGCGCTTCGGCAAGACCGGCGGCAATGTGGCCTACCACGCTTACCAGTCCTTCAAGACCGGCGAGGTGTCGGCGGCGGAGTGTCACCGGATCGGGCTGGAGACCGCCCGGCAGCTCTGGGGCGACAGCTACCAGGTGCTGGTGGCCACCCACTTCAACACGGGCACCTACCACAACCACTTTGTCGTAAACTCCGTGGGCATGTGGGACGGGCGCAAGCTGGAGGCCAAATACGGCGTCTACTACGCTCTGCGCGCCATGTCGGACCGCATCTGCAAGGAGCACGGCCTGTCAGTGGTGCAGAATCCGCAGCGGCACAAAACGGCGCGTTCCGTCTACTTTGCCGAGAAGAACGGAGAGCCCACCCGCTTCAATCTGATGCGGGAGGCGCTGGACAAAGCGTTAAGCCTGTGCAGCAGCTGGTCGGAGATGACCACGGTGCTCCGTAAGCTGGGTTACGAGTTCGAATGCGGCCCAATCCACAAGTACGCCACGATCCGGCCCTTCCGCTCCAAGAAGTGCACCCGCACCTTCCGGCTGGGCCCTGCCTACGAAAAGGAGGCCATGCGGGAGCGGCTGCTGGAAAACCAGCGGGACTGGCGGGTCACGCAGAGCTACTACGCCTTTCTGAAGCCCTATTCCAAGAGCTACGCAAGAGAAAACAAGCCCACGGAGGCGTACTACCGCAAGCGGGATTTCTACTTCAAGGCGCCGCGTATCACCGGATATATCAACTTCTTCCGCGCCGTCGCCATCGTGCTGGGTGTCGCGCCCATGTACGAGAGGGAATACCAGCAGCCGCTGTCGGCAGAGTGCCGGGAGGCCTGCCGCCGATTGGATTGTTACACGGCAGAAATGACGCTGGTGGAGCGGGAGCATCTGGAGACGCCACAGGATCTGCAGCGCTATATCGCGCGGGTCAACGCAGAGATCGACGACGTGACCGACACCCGCAGCAAGGTCCGCAACAAGCAGAGAAACTGTACCGACCCGAAACGGATGGCGGAGCTGAAAAAGCAGTGCGCCGCCTGCACCATGGTGCTTTCCGATCTGCGGAAGAAAAAGAAAACAGCCTGCGACATCATCGAGGACCATCCGAAGCTCCGGGAGCTTCTGGAGAGTGAATTAGAGGCGCGGCTGGAGAACGACCCCTATCTCTCGGAGCGGGAGAAAAGCGCCCTGCGGCAGCAGAACGCCCCGGTGAGAGAGAAAAAACAGTATGAACGCTAATTACAGCAGAAAGAGAGATGATGAAATTGAAAAACCAAACCATTGATTTGGGTCTGAGCGGCTATGACGAGCTGTTCACGACCGAGCAGGAGCGGGCAGATACCCGCAAGCCCAAGGTGGAGGAGCTACCGCTGACCGAGCTGACGCCCTTCAAGGACCACCCCTTCAAGGTGAAAAACGACGCGGAGATGGCGGAGCTGATGAAGAGCATTGCCGATGCCGGCGTGCTGTCACCTGCCCTGGCGCGGCCCAGAGAGGGCGGCGGGTACGAGCTGATTTCCGGGCACCGGCGGCTTGCCGCATGCAAGGCGCTGGGGATGGACACCATGCCGGTGATTGTTCGCAAGCTGACCGATGAGGAGGCCGTCATTACGATGGTGGACAGCAACCTGCAGCGGGAGCACATTCTGCCGTCGGAAAAGGCCTTCGCGTACAAGATGAAAATGGAGGCGTTGAAACGCAAGGCGGGCAGGCCTGAAAAGAATTCGTCGCAAGTTGCGACTAATTATGATACGGCAACAGAGATCGGCAAAAGTGCTGGTGAAAGCCGTGACCAAGTCTTCCGCTATATCCGCCTCACGAATCTGATCCCCGAGATCCTCCAGATGGTGGATGACGGAAGGATTGCCCTGACCCCGGCGGTGGAGCTGTCATATCTGCAGCCATCCGAGCAGGAAACGCTCTTCTCCGTGATGGACTGCGACGAGGTGATGCCGTCGCTGTCCCAGGCTCAGCGGTTGCGACGCATGAGCGAGGAGCAGAGGTTTACCGACAGTGCAGTGATGCAGCTGATGTCCGAAGTCAAGGGCAATCAAGTGGAATATGTGAAGGTACCGGTGAACAAGCTCCGAAGCTACTTCCGCCCGGACACCTCTATGAAACAGATGACCGAGACGCTTGTCAAGGCTATGGACTTTTACAACAAACATTTGGAGCGTCAGCGCCGAGACCGCGACGCCCGCTGAAAGGAGTTTTTACAATGAAAGAAGAAATCAAATTTGATTTGAACACTGAACGGATGGAAGATTTGGACTTTATGATCGACGAGTTCTCTGAAAGAGGTTGTGTGCTGGTAGACGATCTCTTCGCTGACCTGATCGCGGAATACTATGGCAACAACGATTTGAGCGATGGCCGCATGATGGTCGAGTTCACAGATGAGGAGGGTCATTCTCTGTCGTTTATTTTGAGCCAAACTGAAATTCACTATGTGCTTCACATGATCGACAGGAAGCTATACACCTATTCGCGCGACGATGGAGGAGGTGGTTTCGGTGACGAAGACGGAACTGCAGGCCTTGTATGAGGTGATGTTCACGGACTACCCCGACATTGTGAACGTCGCTCAGGTCCAGTCCATGCTGAAGATCAGCCGCCACCTCGCCTACGAGCTGATCGGCGACGGCTATATCCCGGGCATGAAGATTGGAAACGCCTACCGCGTTCCGAAGATCAACGTGATCCGCTACGCCCTCTCGGCGGGAAATCCCCAGCCGGCGGCGTGATAGGCAGCGCCGGGCAGAGCGGGGGTGTGCGGATGACGCAGACAGATTTTTCGTCAGACGAAGCAAAAACGCAGGGAATACTGGCCTGTATTTCCGAGGCTTTTTGCAAAGTATGGCGGAAAAGATGCAAGTCAGACGTGCGCCACCGTTCTGTTCGGTGCTGCCCTGATTTGAACTGAAACGACACATTGGACGGGCATCTGAGTAGGACGTATAATGGTTACGGTCCGAAAGGGTGCCCGTTCATACGCTGTCAGCAAAAGGAGGTATGGATGAATGATAGCGGGACACCTGCAAATCAAAAACGACTACTATTATATGGTTCTGAGCTATTTGGACGCCAACGGCAAAAGGAAGCAGCCGTGGTTTCCAACGGGACTGCCGATCAAAAACAACAAAAAGCGTGCGGAGAAGATGCTGCTGGAGCTGCGTCAGACCTATGTTCCCCCTGCCGAGCACAAGTCAAACGGAGAGTTGTCCGCCGACATGCTCTTCGCCGATTATATGGAGCTTTGGCTGGAGGTCGTTCGCAATTCAATTGAGATAACAACCTTTTCCTCCTATACCCAGATGGTAAAGGGGAAGATCGTGCCGTACTTTCGCAAAACCGGCGTCAAGCTGGGCGAGCTTCAGGCAAGGCATATTCAGAGCTTCTATCTGTACGAGCTGAAAACCGTATGTCCGAACACGGTGATTCACGAGCACGCCAACGTTCACAAGGCTCTGAAATATGCCGTCAAGATGGACCTCATTCCGTACAACCCCGCCGACAAGGTGGAGCGTCCAAAGAAGCAGAAGTATATCGCGGATTACTACCGTCTGGAGGAGCTGGAGCAGCTCTTCGAGGCGACGAAGGATCACCCCTATTCTCTGCTGATCCAGATCACCGCCTTCTACGGACTGCGGCGCAGCGAGGCCCTGGGCCTGAGATGGGACGCCATCGACTTTGAGCGCAACACCATCACCATCAGACACATCGTAACAAATGCAAAGATAGACGGCAAGTGTGAGATCGTCTGTGCGGATCGCGCTAAAACCAAATCCAGTCTGCGCTCTCTTCCTCTGGTCGCCAACATCCGGGAAAAGCTGTTGGCCTTAAAGGAGCAGCAGAAGGAAAACAAGCGGATTTGCGGCAACTGTTACAACCGGGAATATGACGGTTATGTGTTTGTGGACGCGATGGGGAACATCTTTAATCCTCGAAATCTCAGCAACAATTTCAGCAAGCTGCTGGAAATGAAAGGTCTGCGGCATATCCGTTTCCACGATCTGCGCCACAGCTGCGCATCGCTGCTGCTGGCCAACGACGTACCCATGAAGCAGATTCAGGAATGGCTGGGCCACAGCGACATCAGCACCACGGCAAACATCTACAGCCATCTGGATTATAAGTCCAAGCTTACGTCCGCAAACGTCATGGACAACGTTCTGACCTTGCCGGAAACCGAGGCAATCGGATGGCAGACATGATTTCTTGCAGAAAATCATGTGCAGCTATGGCAGATTAGCAAAAAGAAAAGCCCAGTCATATGGGCGCAAAGCCTTGATATGACTGGGTTTTTGGCGGAGAGTTAGGGATTCGAACCCTAGAGACCTTTCGGTCTACGGCATTTCGAGCGAATTTGTTTTCCCCGGTTCTGCCGCAGGCAGCCGGGACTATGGGCGGGCAGGCGTGACCTGCGAACGCCCTTCCTCCGGGGGCCGAGCAGGGACGAAAGGCCGAAAAACGCTGATTTATCAATGGATTCACGGCACTTTCTTCATTCAAACAGCTTTTCGTTTTTTCCGTGCGGAAAGCGCGAATATGCAGCTTCTGCAGAGTGCAGTTTGACAATTGTTTTCTGCACGAAAAACGACTTACACGCATTTCGCCCGGAAAACGAAGCAAAAAATCCGCGAATGTACCGAGGTTCTTTGGTGGGGGCTAAATCCCGCGCCTGTTTCCGCCGTGCCGACGGAAAGGAGCGAAAATGGCTAAGCCGAAGAAAAGCGTGTACACCATCGACGAGTGCTATCTGATGATGTTCTCCGAATACGAGGACGTCGTAACGGCAGCCGAGGCCGCCGCCATGCTGCGGCTGCCGCCCAAGCGGGTCTACCGCATGTTCCGCGCCGGGGAACTGAAGAGTCTCAAGGTCGGCGGCGACATCCGGACCTGCAAGCTCTGGATCATCGAATATATCCAGAAGTACGGTTTCATCCGGCAGGAGAAGTTCCATCACGAGCGGCAGGCGGCGGTCACGGTCTTTTGCCAGACCCCGAAGAGCCGCAAGCAGATTCAGGAGTTCCTTGATCTGGCCGACCGGCGCTTCTTCAAGGACTCCGTGCTGGACCCCCTGCTGGAAGACGGAACACTCGTCATGACCAATCCGGACAACCCCGGCGACGTCCACCAGAAATATGTGGCGACGCGAAAGCTGGAACCGGAACACACAATTGAAGATTGAATCACGAAATAAGGCATCGTGGTACTTTCCCGAAAGTACACGGTGCCTTTCTGCATGCCAAAGGAGGAAAACATGGCAGAGAAACCCATTGATCTGGGCCTGGGCAGGGCCTATGACGAACTCTTTACGTCCCAGGAGGAACGGGACGACGAGAAGCGGGAGAAGATCATCGACATCCCGTTGAGCGAGCTGCACACCTTCAAAAACCACCCCTTCCGCGTGGAGGAGAACGACGAGCTGCGGGAGATGGCGCGGAGCATCCTGGACCACGGCGTTGTGACGCCCGCCATCGCACGGCCAAGGCCGGAGGGCGGCTATGAGCTGCTCAGCGGCCACCGCCGAAAGGCTGCCTGCGTCCTGGCGGGGCTGGAGACCCTGCCCACGGTGGTGCGGGAGCTGGACGACGACGCGGCCACCATCGTCATGGTGGACAGCAACCAGCAGCGGGAGAACCTGCTGCCCAGCGAAAAGGCCTTTGCGTATCAGATGAAGCTGGAGGCAATGAAGCATCAGGGAAAATCGATTGATTCAACTTGTGCACAACTTGGGCACAAGTCGAGAGACATCGTTGCTGATGAATCTGGTGAAAGTCGGGAGACCGTGCGCCGCTATATTCGCCTCACCTTCCTGCTTCCAGAGCTGCTGAAAATGGTGGACGAGGGGCACATCGCCATGACGCCCGCCGTGGAGCTGAGCTACCTGCCGAAAAAGCTGCAGGAGGAGCTGATGGACACCTGTGAGATGCTGGACTGCACCCCGTCCCTCTCCCAGGCCGTAGAGATGAAGAAGCTGGCCCAGGCGGGCAAGCTCAAAGCGGAGGACGTGGTCACGATCATGTCCCGGCTGAAAGCCAACCAGCAGGACAAGCTGACCTTCCGCAAGGACACCTTCGAGGCCTACTTCCCCAAGGGCTATACGGCCAGGCAGATGGAGGAGAGCATCATCAACCTGCTGAAAGAGCGCAAACGGCAGCTGGACCGCCGCCGGGACGAAGCGAGGTGAGACCATGAAGATCAGCGTCAGCGAGGCCTACAAGACCATGCTCACCGGGTACCCCGAAGTGCTGACCGTTCAGCAGACCGCAAAGCTCCTCGGCTGTGACGACCACACGGTCTATAAGATGATCGACTACGGCTATTTCCCCGCCGTGAAGCCCGGCAAAGCTTACTGCATTTCCAAATACGGACTGATCCAGTACCTGCTGGAAGAAAACAAATTACCGAAAGGAGATAACAAACATGACTGACTTTATCCGTGAACTGTACTATGGCAATCTCCGCCCCATGAGTGAGGGCGAGATCCCCGATGATCTGGCCGAACTGGTCACCCATGCGGTGGACCTGGAGGACCGGCTGACCGTTGCGCTGAAGGGCGAGGAGAAGGACTTGTTCCTGGACTACGTGGATACCTGCAACGAGGCGCAGGCCCTCAGCGACGAGGAGAATTTCATCAGCGGTTTCCGCTACGGCGCCCGCTTTATGACGGATGTCTTCGGCGGCGACGAAAACTATCTGAGGGAGGATGACTGATATGGAGCTGGAATACAGAAAAGAGGGCGATTACTATCTGCCCAACCTGCTGCCGCCGGTCAGCCCCCGCGTGGGGAGATTCGGACGGATGTACCTGCGCCACCTGAGGGAGGACAAGGAGGGCATCTACACCGGGATGCTGCTCAAAGGCACCCTGAAGGAGCACGTGGAGACCATCGACCGGGACGCCCAGGACCTGTACGAGACCATCGTCCGCAACCAGGCCAAGCAGTACAGCGTGAATGAGGAGCTCAAGGCCCGGGACCAGATGGAATGGGTCCGCTGGATGAATGCGATCCGCCTGGTGGCCGAGGAAGTGGTCATCAAGGAGGTGCTGCAGCTGTAAACTGAATTAGGCAAACGAGAGGCCGTCGGGGAAACCCGGCGGCCTCTTTGCTTTGCCGGAATGGGATTTCAAGTGGCCATTTTGACCACTTGAAACGTGGTGGTGTTCATTTTGAGCACCACAAAAAAACGAAGTGTCCAAATTGAACACTTCGTTTTCTCTCTCCCGTCAAAACAATGTAGACACGCGGTCAACATTGTTTGATACCCATCCCAAAACAATGTGGACAAAATGACCACATTGTTTTTTCTATGCACGGAATAGTTATGTAAACTAAAGGAGGCAAACATGAACGACTATTTCACCGCGGACGACGCGGAGGAATACAGCTTTTACCGCATCCCGAAGCCGCTGATCCTGAACCCGGATTACCGCTCCGTCCCGGTTGAGGCAAAGATGCTCTACGGCCTGATGCTGGACCGCATGGGGCTCTCCGTGCGCAACGGCTGGCTGGACGAGCAGGGCAGGGTCTTCATCTACTACACCGTCGACGCCGTGCGGGAGGATCTGTGCTGCGGCAAGGAAAAGGCCTGCAAGCTCCTGGCTGATCTGGAACGCGCCGACCTCATCGAGCGCAGGCGGCAGGGACTGACGAAGCCGTCCATCACCTATGTGAAACGCTTCCGCCAGAGGTCGGAAAAACCGACTTCCGGCGGTCGGAACGGCGAGCCCACGGAGGTCGGAAAAGTGGAACCGAATAAGACTGAGAAGAAAGAGACTGAGTAGAGTAAAAAGATTACCAGCTGAAAAAGGAGAGAATGAATGAGATCAAGAAATGTGCAGCTCAACATCCGCCTGACTGAAGCCGAGATGGAGGCCCTGGACCGGGACGCCGCCGCCATGAGGCGCAGCAAGTCTGAGCACGTGCGCCGCTGCCTTGGCCTTCAGCCGCTGACCGACGAGACCGGCACGGATGACGCAATCTTAGCAAGCAACGCATCGGGGGCCCCACCGGCCTCCCGATACAGCTTTCCGGGGCTTTGCGCCCCTGAGACCCCGCAGAGAGAGGAGGCGGAAGCATGAGAAGCAGACCCCATGAGGTCAAGATCCGGCTGAACGACAAAGAGCTGGATCGGCTGAACAAGATGGTGGCCAGAACCCACTTTGACCGGGAAACCTTCCTGCGCCTGATGCTGGAGGGCTATACGCTCCGGGAATCTCCCAGAGAGTACAGAGAGTTCGACTGGGAGCTTCGAAAGCTGGCCTCCGACCTCAGACTGTACCGGTGGAACCAGTCCATGTCCGAACAGCAGCGGCAGGAACTGGACCGCCTGGCAGGCCGGATCTGGGATTTTATCGACCGGTTGGATGACATCTATTTCCCGTATTTCAAGGAGAAGAAATAGTCTGTCAACTGTGCGGCGGGGCTCTTCCGCAGGTTCGACGGGAGGGCTTCGCCGCCGTATGATGGGGTTACCAATTTTGAAGGAGGTATCCCCATGAAACGCAAAATCACTGTTCTGACCGCGCTGCTCCTGGCCGTCGTCCTGACCGCCGCCATCACGTCCACCGCCCTGGCGAGCGACGGCTCCATGACCGTCACCATCCACCCGATCCGCATCCTGGTAAATGGAGAGGCGTTCCGGCCTACGGACGTGAACGGGAACGAGGTCATGGTCTTCACCGTGAACGGCAC
>Ga0208297_1001414_pt1 | contig 22924 bp, 17 predicted proteins | sample LMS_cellobiose_e_FD_187367 | JGI IMG/M metagenome (GOLD analysis project Ga0208297, IMG submission 187367) | Rumen-fistulated moose microbial communities from Alaska, USA - LMS_cellobiose_enrichment (SPAdes) (version 2) | ecosystem: Host-associated > Mammals > Digestive system > Stomach > Rumen... | reverse complement strand
TCTACGAGAACGAGTTCGCCGAAAAGTACGCCAAATACACCGGCGCCAAGTACGCGTCGATGATGGCGAACGGCACCGTCACGCTGGAGTGCGCGCTCCGGGCGTTCGGCGTCGGCCCCGGCGACGAAGTGATCGTCCCCGCCCAGACCTGGATCGCCACCGCGATGGCGGCCGTCTACCTCGGCGCGAAGCCGGTGGTCGTCGATATCGAGCCGGACACGCTGTGCATGGATCCGGCGGCGTTCGAGGCGGCGATCACCCCGAAGACCAAGGCGGTGATCCCGGTGCACCTCTTCGGTTCGATGGCGGATCTGGACAAGATCATCAAGATCGCCAAGAAACACGGCATCAAGGTCCTCGAAGACTGCGCGCACGCTCACGGCGGCATGTGGAAGGGCCGCGGCGTCGGCAGCTGGGGCGATGCCGGCAGCTGGAGTTTCCAGCAGTCCAAGATCATGGCCTCGGGCGAAGGCGGCGCGGTCACGACCAACGACGAGCAAGTTTGGGATCTGGTCGGACGGCTGTCGCACATCGGCTACCAGCGCGGAGCGAAGCAGGGGCAGAAGAGCACCCCGCCGCCCGAGGGGCTGATCTGCCACAACTACCGCGTGACCGAGTTTCAGGCGATCGTCCTGCTCGACCAGCTCTCGACGCTGAAGAAGGATACCGCCCTGCGCGGCCGCAACGCCGACTACCTGCGCGAGAAACTGGAAGCCATCCCGGGGATCAGCGTGCAGGCGAAGGGCCGCTGCGCGACGGAGCAGAGCTACTACATCTTCTCGATGTGCGTCGACGACGCGATGCTGAAGCCGGGGATCACCGCCGAGCAGGTCGGCGAGGCGCTCCGGGCCGAAGGCGTGATCGGCGCCCGGCCCACCTGGGGCGGTCAGCCGATCTACACCCAGCAGCTGTGGTCGGTGCCGAAGAAACTGTACCGCATCGAGAGCAACTCGGTCGCGGAAAAGGTCATCCGCAAGCAGCAGCTCGGTTTGGGGCTGAACTGGCTGATGGCGAAGCGCACCGAACTCAACCGCCTCGTCGAGGCGGTCGCCAAGGTCATGGAGGCGTACCGCGCCTGATCCGGGCGTCAAGGCGTCAAAAGGAGGCTGTTGCAAATCCCTCGGGCTTGCGGCAGCCGACTTTTTTTACGGAAAATACGGAATGTCACGGAGGAAACGGAGTATTGCGGAGCATCGGAACCGGGGGGTGAAAATACACCCGCCCGCCGGTTTTGGGAAAAACCACCGTAATTGTCCGCAAACCTCCGTGATTTCCGCAAGGTGACGCCGCCCGGTGCCGGAGAAAGATTTTTTGCCATGTTGAAGTTGGGAAGATATGATTACGCCGCGTACTGGAGTTTTTTCTGCTACTCGGGTTGTTCGTTCGTAATACCGGTCGTGATGATCGAACTCGCCCGCGCGCTCGGGTTCCCGCTGGACCGCGGCGGCATGGGAACGGGCGGGCTGCTCCATGTGGTGCGCAGTTCCAGCATGCTGGCGGCGATGCTCGCCTGCGGTTTCGTCGCGGGGCGCTTCGGCAAGCGCCGCACCATGGGGACGGCGATCGTGCTGATGGGGTGCGGCATCACCCTCGCCTCGCTCACGAATTCCTACCTGCCGCTCGTCGCGCTGATCCTGCTGGCGGGGCTGGGCGAGGGGCTGATCGAGGGGATCGCCACTCCGTTCGTCCAGCAGCTGCACCCCGGGGAGTCGGGGCGCTATGTGAATATCGCGCACAGTTTCTGGTCGGTCGGGACCTTCTGCTGCGTCCTCGGCATCGGCGCGCTCGTGGAACACGGGACGAACTGGCGGCTGGTGGTCGCGGCGACCGGGGCGCTGAGCGCGATCCCGGCGCTGCTGCTCTGGCTGCCGTCGCGCCGCCCCTATCCCGAAGAGCCGACGCGCGCCCGCAACACCGAGGTCTGGCGGAAGAGCGTCGAGATCCTGCGGCGGCCGCGGTTCTGGCTCTTCTTCGCGGGGATGTTCTTCGGCGGCGGGATGGAGTTCTGCCTGACCTTCTGGGCGGCGAGTTTCGTGCGCATGGAGTTTGGCACGGGCGCGTGGGCGGGGGGCGTCGGCACCGCCGCGATCGCGGCGGGGATGTTCCTCAGCCGGATCGTCGTCGGGATGACGGTGCGCCAGCGGCATTTGTGGCACGCGCTGGTCTTCTGCGCCGTGCTGGGGATGCCGGTGCTGGCGGGGATGCTGTTCCTGCCGCACGGCCATCTGGCGTGGCTCTTCGCGCTGTTGTTTCTGGGGGGGATCAGCGTGGGACCGTTCTGGCCGGCGTGTCAGGTCTACTGCACCGACCGGATGCCGGATTGCGACCCGACGCTGATCTTCATCTACCTCTCCTGCGCCGGGATCCCCGGGAGCGGCTTCTTCACCTGGATCATGGGGGTCGCCGGGGACGGCTGGGGGCTTAAAAACGCCTTCTTCATCGAACCGGGGACGCTGGTGCTGGTGCTGGCGATCCTGCTTGTCGAACGGTGGCTGCCGCTCCGGAAAAAGGCCTGACCGCACCGGCGTTCTCCGCGGCGGCGGGGGCGCTGGCGGCGGCGGCGGGCGTCTGCGGAGTGCTGCCGTTCGCGGTGTCGCTGGCGCTGCTGGCGCCGCTGATCTGGTTCCAGCGCTGGCGTCCGGCGCTGATCGGGGCGGCGGCGTTTCTCGCGGTGTTCCTCGTCGCCGCGCGCAACGAATTCGCGGCGCGCGCGCTGCCGGCGGGGGTGCGCCCCGTCGCCTGCCGCCTGACCGTCGTACTCACCGACGACCGGATCTCGCGTCACCTCGCCCCGGAAGAGCTGCCGCGGCTGCTGCGGGCGGATCTGCTCGAACTCCAAGTGGCGGGCGACCCGACGGTGCGGAGGTTTCCGCGCGGTCTGCCGGTGCTCGTCCGCGCCCCGGCCGATCGGCGTCCGGGGCGGTGCGGCACGCGCTATGAGGCGCGTGGAGCGCTGATGCCGCTGCGGATCGCGGACCGCGACGTGCAAAGCGACCCCTATCTGCTGCGTCAGGTGCGGAGTGGACGCCGCGCACTCTGTCGGATCCGGTCGTGGCGCGCCGTCGGCGACCGCGCGACGTTCCGCGGCCGGCTGGCGGAGTGGCGCGACGCGCTGCTCGCGGAACTCTTTCGCGGGGTAGACGATCCGCGGACGCGCCGGCTGGCGGCCGCCCTCTACTGCGGGATCACCGCCGGAGTGCCCGAGGCGGAACGCCGCGCGTTTTCGGCGGCGGGGATCGTCCACGTCTTCTCGGTCTCGGGGATGCACGTCGCCGTGCTGGCGCTCTGCTTCGGGGGGCTGCTGCGGTTCCTGCCGTTCCGGGCGCGCCATCCGCTGCTCGTCGCGCTGGTGTGGCTGTACGTCCTCGGCACCGGCGCGGGGACGCCGGCGGTCCGCGCCGGAGTCATGGTCACGCTGTGGTCGGCGCTGCGCATGGCGCTGCTCCGTCTGTCGGGGGTGCAGGTGCTGTGCTGGACGGCGGCGCCGCTGCTGATCGCGGATCCGGGGATATTGACCGCCGCCGGGGCGCAGTACTCCTTTTTGATCACGGCGGCGCTGATCTCGTTTGCGGAACTCGGCAACCGCTGGCGTTTCCCGCGTCGGGAGGCGGCCGACTACGCACCGTTCTGGCTGGAGGAGCCCGCCGCGGTGCGCGCGCGGCGTTGCGGACGGCTGCTGAAGACACTCTTCGGCTCGGCGGGGACGGCGTTTCTCGCCGGGGCGGCGATCACGCTCTCCGGCGACACGCCGTGGCTGGGGACGGGGGCGGTGGCGGCGAACATCCTGCTCGCCTTGCTGATGCCCGGATTCTTCGCGTTGTTCTTTCTGCGGCTCGCCACGGCGTCGACGGGAGCGGGCGGACTCACGGCGGCGCTGTTCGAGCAGGCGTTCCGGCTGCTGCGCGGCGTCGCCGCGTTCTTCGGCGGGGCCTTCCCCGACGTCGGCATCGCGCCGCCGCATTGGAGCGTCGGGGCGCTCTACATATTGCTGCTGCTGACGGCGCTGCGCCTCCGGCAGCGGCGGTGGCGGTTCGCGGCCGGTGCGGCGGTGCTGCTGCTCGCGGCAGCGACGGTGGTCCGCTCCCGGACGCTGCCGCCCGCGCTGCTGATCCGCTCGGCGGGGAGCGGCCGCCCCGCCGTCGTCGCCGTGGCGGATCCGGGATCGCGGCGCGCCACGATCGCGAACCTCCCCGATCCGGAAAGCGCCCGCGCGGCGGCGGAGTTCCTGCGCCGCCGCGGTTTCCGCACCGTCGCGGTGCCGCGCCGCGCCGAGGGAGGCGTCGCGACCCGCTCCGCGCTGACGGCGCTCCGCCGCCGGATGGAACTCCTCCCGGCGGTCCCGCGGCGCAACGCGCCCTGCCGGGTCACGCCGCGGAAAAACGGTTTTCGCCTTGACTATTTCGATCCCGGCTCTAAATTATATTTCAGCGTCGTCGTAAGTGACGGCGACGATGGACGCACGGTGATCGTGGAGCGCTCCGGCGGGAGCGTACTCCGACGCTTCCCGTGGAGCACCCGTCCGGAGAACTGGGAATATGAATTCATCGAATGACCACACCGCCGCCGTCGGCGGACCGCTGCGGATCTGCCACGTCATCACCCGCATGATCGTCGGCGGCGCGCAGGAAAACACGCTGCTCACCATCCGCGGACACCGCGAGGCGGGGCAGGAGTGCGAACTCGTCACCGGACCTTCGCCGGGCCGCGAAGGGGAACTCCTGAAACAGTCGGTCAACGCCGGACTGAAAGTCACCGTCTTCCCCGAACTCGTGCGCGAACTTTCGGTCGTGAACGACCTCAAGGCGTACTTCCGGCTCAAACGCTACTTCCGGGAACACCGCTTCGACGTGGTGCACACCCACAGTTCCAAGGCGGGGATCATCGGTCGCTTCGCGGCGCGCGCGGCGGGCGTTCCGGTGGTGGTGCACACGGTCCACGGTCAGGCGTTCCACCCGCACGAAAAGGCGTACCGGAATCGGCTCTACATCCTGCTGGAGCGCCTCGCGGCGCGGCGCAGCGACCGCATCTTCGCCGTCGCGCAGGCGATGATCGATCAGTGCGTCGCGGCGAAGGTCGCCCCGCGCGAACTGTACAAGGTCGTCTACAGCGGCATGGATACCCGGCGCTTCGCCGCGGCGCGGCGCGATCCGGAACTCCGGCGCCGGCTCGGCATCCCCGAAGCCGCCCGCACCATCGTGACGGTGGCGCGGCTCTTCCCGCTCAAGGGGTACGAGTTCGTGCTGCCCGCGGCGGAGCGGATCGCCGCCCGCTATCCCGACACCCACTTTCTCATCGTCGGCGACGGTCCGATGCACGACGAACTCGTCGCCCGCATCGGAAAGGCCGCACTGGGGGCGCGCTTCCACTTCGCGGGGCTGGTGCCGCCCGACACGGTCGCGGACTATCTGGCGCAGGGCGAACTCCTGTGGCACCTGTCGCTGCGCGAAGGACTGCCGCGGGCGGTGGTGCAGGCGCTCGCGTGCGGGATCCCGGCGGTGGGCTTCGCGCTCGACGGGACCCCCGAGGTGCTCGAAAACGGCGAGACCGGCTTCGCGGTCGAGCCGGAGAGCGTCGACGCGGTGGTCGCCGCCACGGAACGCCTGTGGGACGACGACGCGGCGCGGGTGAAAATGGGCGCGGCGGGCCGCCTCCGGGTGCTGCGGCAGTTCGACTGGCGGCGCATGGCGGAGATATTGCTGAACGAGTACCGCGAACTCCTGACGCGGAAAAACGCTTGACAATCCGCGCTTTCGGTGCTATGTTATAGGTCTGCCGAACTTGAAGGCAGGGTCTGGCGGCGTATCCCGATCATCGCGCCCGCGACCCGGTCCGGGCTTCGGCGGAAGCGTATGCGGGGCCCGCAAGGTGTTGGCGCCGAGTGCGAAACGGCGGCACATCGGGAATGCGGGCGGAGGGTTTTTACAAAAACTCAAACAGCAGAGTGCAACAGTTATGAAGACTTATTTGGCGAAGGTCGGTGAGATCCGGCGCGAGCACATCGTGTTCGACGCCTCCGAGATGCCGGTCGGCCGTCTGGCGGTGAAGATCGTCAACGCGCTGCGCGGCAAGGACAAACCGACCTATACTCCGCATGTGGACACCGGCGCGTTCGTGGTGGTGGTCAATGCGGCGAAGGCGGTTTTTACCGGGCACAAGGAAGAGCGCAAGACCTATGCGACGTTCACCGGATTCCGCGGCGGTTACTACGAGACGACCGTGGCGGAACTTCGCGAGAAGAATCCGGAAGAGATCATCAAGAAGGCGGTGTGGGGCATGATGCCGCACGGCCGCATGGGGCGCGCCCAGTTCAGCAAACTCAAGGTTTACGCCGGGGCGGAGCATCCGCACGCGGCGCAGAAGCCGGTCAAGGTCACGGTGGAGTAATTGGCGATGGCGAACAGGAACGATGAAGTGTTGGCGGTCGGCCGCCGGAAATGCGCGGTGGCGCGGATCCGTCTGACTCCCGGGACCGGCAAGCAGACGGTGAACGGCAAGGCGCTGGCGGAGTATTTCCCGAGCGAGTCGCTGTGCGGTTACATCCAGCAGGTCTTCAAGGTCGTGGACGGCGAGGGCAAGTACGACTTCACGGCGAACCTCGACGGCGGCGGCATCGCCGGTCAGGCGGGGGCGCTGCGCCACGCGGCGGCCCGGGCGCTGGTCAAGTACGACGAGACGCTGCGCGCCGCGCTGAAGGCGGCGGGCATGATGACGCGCGATGCGCGGGTCAAAGAGCGCAAGAAGCCCGGTCAGCCGGGAGCGCGCCGTCGGTTCCAGTTCTCGAAACGTTAAGGAAGTTTCGGAAACGTGGATCCGCGCCGCTTGAAAAAGCGGCGTAGAGCGGATATATTATAGGTGTTGCGCACCCATAGCTCAATTGGATAGAGCGTCTGGCTACGGACCAGAAGGTTGAGGGTTCGACCCCCCCTGGGTGTACCAATAAAAACAATGAGACTTGAGGTCAAACAACCTCAGGTCTCTTTTTTTGCCCATTGTTGCCGAAACCCGCCGAAAGTAGCCTGTCCAGACAAGAAATGTCACATTTTCGTCACATTTTTTGAATATTTCCTTTGGCTCCCTGAGACGCCTGTTGGCGCGGATGACCGCCAACAGGCAGACGGCGAAGATCGAACACCGGGGGCCCAAGAAAACCGGCGGCTGGTTCCGTAAATCCTGACGGGCTTACTGCTGATTATGCTTCAGGGCAAACAGCAGTTCCCGGACCTTTTCAATCGGCAGGCGGCTGACGATGGAGACCAGCTCTTCGCGCTCCGCATCTTCGGACGGAGCCGCCGCCGTACCGCTGAGCATCATGAACTCCGGGAGCTGCTTCATTTTTTCCCGCTTGGCTTCCATGCTGGCATGCGCCGAATAGTGTTTGGTCATCCCCGGGCAGAAGGGGGAACTTTTGACACACCGCCCGGGTCATTCTGTCCCAATTCCCGCCGCGCCAGCCACTTGATCCGGGGTCACGGCGGCACCTGGCACGCTATTTGCTCTATTGAAGGCGAACGCGGCGAACCGCCGGAACACGAACGCAACCCAATATAAGGAGGATCAAATAATGAACATGCTGACCAAAAACGGCAACGCTTGGGAACTCAACTTCGGTGTGCCCTCCATGGAACACCTGATGCGCCGGATGTTCGATCTGGCGAGCATGGACGCCCCGCTGGACTTCCGCACCTCGCGCATGGAGGTCGAGGTCCATGACGCCGACGTCTCCGTCAAACTCCCCGCCCCCGGATGCACCCCGGAGAACTTCGACATCGAGGTCGTCAACGACTTCGTGACCGTCCGCGTCAAACGCGAGTGCGACTGCGCCGACAGCCCCGAAAGCGAAAAGCACTACATAGTGCGCGAACGCTCGTTCGAGGAGTTCGAGGAGAGCGTCAAACTCCCCGTCAAAGTCCGCGGACACGAGGCCTCCGCCAAGTATGTCAACGGCGTGCTGGAACTCTCCATCCCACGCGAAGACGCCAAGAAAAATACCAAGTCCGTCATCAAGGTCAACTGACGAACCCGGACGATCCCTAACGCCAACGACGAAAAAACGAAAGGACTTTTACCATGAAAAACGATAAGGAAAACAAAATCACCGTGAACACTCCCGCCGATGACGCCAAAGCCGTCGAGGTCGAACCCGTCGAAATGCGCCCCGCCGTCGATATCCTCGAGGGGCCCGAGGGCGTGAGCCTCTTCTTCGAGGTGCCGGGAGCCAACGCCAAATCCGTCGAGGTCGAAGTCGATGACGGCGTCCTCTACATCAACGCGAAGAGTTCGCTCCGCCGCAATGACCGCCCGGTAGTCTACAAACGGGCGTTCCAGATCTCCGACGCGGTCGATGTCGAGAATATCTCCGCCAAAACCGCCGACGGCGTGCTGACCTTGCTGCTGCCCAAGTCCGAAAAGGCGAAGGTCCACAAGATCAAAGTCAGCTGCTAGATCCCGCCCGCGATCCCACCCCGGAGGACGAAGAGCCCCAAACTCTTCGCCCTCCGCTTTTTTACCCCGCCGCCGCAACCGTTGATGCTGGTGCCGCGCTGACGCGGGAAACCGCCGCTTGCGGTAATACCGCGCCCGCTAATTGGCGCGGAGGGCGCGCTGGCGCAGGGGGCGCGCTGGCGCGATTGCCGGCCGCCGTTGCGCGAATGAGCGCCCCGAACGGACTTGAACGGACTTGAACGGACTTGAACGGAGTGAGGTGGCTGGAGCCCGCGCACTGATGCTTGACCCACGCTGACGCGGGAAAACACCGCCAGCGTTAATTCAACCAGCAAACCAGCGTTTGTAGTGTTCCCCGCCCGGCCGCAGGCGGGCGGCTGACCCCGCTTATACTCGCCGCAGCACTTATTCTGCCGACGCCCCCCAACTCTGCAAACGACCGCATACCGCTGCCCACAACGTACACACCGACGGGGTGGCGAACCATAAAATACGGGTAACGTGACCCATAGCAAAGACCCGATCCTTGATTCGGCGGAAAAGCCGGGTCAAGGTCGAGGGATTTGCGGTGGCCGAGGCGACACCCGAGCGCGGCGGGATCCCGGTCACCTTCGCCGACGGAGGGGGACGCTTCCCGGCGTTGCCGACAGGCAAAAGCCCGGGAACGTCAACCCCTTTCCGCCTACTCCATTTAAAGTAGCGGAAAAATGCGTCAGCATTTTTCTCGAGGTGCAGGGTCGGCGACCCTGCCGCGGGGTGTGGGGGCGAGCAACCCCCACATCTCCCTGTCGCCAACGCCCGTTATTTTGCCTGTCCCTCGCGCCGATCAGAAGTGGATCAGGTCGTCCACTTTGACCGGCAGGCCGGTGCGCATCGACTGGTTTCCCGCGATCCCCACGATGATCGAGTTGGCTCCGTCGTGGAAGTCCGCGGCGTGACCCAGCGGATCCTCGGTGACGCCGCCGAAGAGGTGTCCCAGCAGGTTCACGTCGCCGCCGCCGTGGGCCCCCGGACCTTTGACCACGTCGTACTTCTTCGGCGCCAGCCAGTGCTTCTGGACGAGGATCTGGGGGATCTCCGGGCGGTCGCCGGCGGTGCGATCCTCCTCGCGCATGCCGAAGATCGACATATCCTCGTTCGCCTTGGTCACGGGTTTTTCGACCACGTTGAATTCGAGCCGTCCCTCGGTGCCGTTGAAGCAGACGCGGTAGCCCTCCCACGGGCAGTGGGCGCAGAGGGTGTAGTTCAGGACGACCCGGTTGCGGTAGCGGACCATGACGCTCATATTGTCCTCGATGCTGATGCCGTCGCCGAAGACGCTCTGGTCGCGCTGGTAGCCGTCGTATTTCTCGTTATCGAGGTAGAGCATCCGGTCGCGGGGGGAGAGTTTGTAGGCGAAGGGATCCCGCTCCGCGATCGGATTGCCTTCGGAGCGCTGGTAGAACTGCGTCACGCCGCGGCGTTCGGCGTTGGCGCGGCCGTAGAACTTGAGGTCGCCGAGGGCGTAGACGCTCTCGGGGGTGGAGTTGAGCCACCAGTTGACGAGGTCGAAGTGGTGCGTGGACTTGTGGACGAGCAATCCGCCCGAGTTGCACTTGTTGCGGTGCCAGCGGCGGAAGTAGTCGGCGCCGTGGCTGGTGTCGAGCAGCCACTCGAAGTTCACGGTGGTGATCTCGCCGATGATCCCGGTGGTCAGCAGCCGCTTGACCTCGGTGTTGCGGGGGGCGTAGCGGTAGTTGAAGGTCACGCGGTAGTTTTTGCCGGTGGCCTTCTGGGTGTCGATGATCTGCTGGCACTTTTCGGCGTCTATGGTCATGGGTTTTTCGCTGATGACGTCGCAGCCGAGTTCCATGGCGCGACAACCGTAGATGTGGTGGGTGCGGTCCATGCTGGTCACGATCACGACGTCGGGGCGGGTGGTGCGGATCATCTCGTCGAAGCGGTCGGCGGTGAACATCGGCACATCGGGATGGTTGTCGCACTCCTTCTTGAGGTACTCGCGGTTGTAGAACTCCATGCGGCCGGGGTTGATGTCGCAGATGCCGACCAGTTCGGCGCGGTCGCGGTAGGTCAGACCGATCGCCTTGATGTACATGCTGGAACGGTTGCCGGTGCCGACGAGGGCGTAACGCTTCTTTTCCATGTCTACGAAAAACTCCCTGATTGCTGTTGCCAACGATGGCGGCTGAATGGAACATAATATACCGACCCCGGACGAATAAATCAAGCGCCCGCGAACCGACGGGGGGATTTTCGACGCAAATACCGTTTTTTAAATTGAAAAAACGTGCTCCGCAAGTTATGTTATAGTCAAAGATTCAACCGATCTCCCGGGGAGCGGCAAGTTTCGTCCGCAGGGGAACGCAACCATGCAGGTTTTCTTATGGACTTTACCAAATTGATCGAAGACGACATGACCCCGCAGTGGGCACAGGAAATCATCCGCCACCTTTCGCCGTATCCTTACCTCGCCGATCTGCTGGTGATCCTGAGCGCCTTTACGACGGGGGCGGTCATTTCGCTGCTGCTGTTCATGCTGATGCGGCCGATGCTGCACCGCTTCTACCGTCGCCACTGCGAGTTGAACCCGACGCTTCTGCAGTGCATCCGCAACATGATCGTCTCGTTCGTGAGCTGCCTGCCGATCATTCTGGTCGGCTACTGCGCGTGGTGCGACGGCATCCACGAATGGATCGCGATCGTCATCCACAAACTGCTGGCGTGTCCGCTGGTCATTCTGTTCGCCATGACGCTGATGTACGCGATCCAAAGTTTCGGTCTGTGGTACCGCCAGCAGCGTCACGCCGAACAGCGTCCCATCGACGGTCTGCTCAAGATCGCGATCTGCTTCGTCTGGGCGGCGGCGATAATCGTGCTGATATCGCTGCTGGCGGATAAAAGTCCGCTTTATCTGCTCTCCGGACTGGGGGCGATCGCGGCGGTGCTGCTGCTGCTGTTTCAGCAGACGATCCTCTCCTTTGTCGCCAGCGTCCAGATCAACGTGGACCATCTGGTCGAGATCGGCGACTGGATCGCCATGGAGTCCGAGGAGGTCGACGGCATCGTCATCGAGATCACGCTGCATACGGTGAAGGTCCGCAACTGGGATCAGACGGTCGCCTGCCTGCCGATCTGCAACCTCGTGAACAAATCCTTCGTGAACTATACCGCCATGCAGAAGACCGGCGGCCGCTGCATCAAGGTCGCCATCCGGATCGACCAGCGCAGCATCCGCTTCCTGAGCATGGAGGAGGTGGCGGAACTCAAGGGGTTCGACCTCCTCAAGGACTACCTCGAGGAAAAGGAACGGGAGATCGCCAAGTACAACACCGGGCGCTCGGAGTACAACACCCTCTACCTGACCAACCTCGGGACCTTCCGCGCCTATACCCGCCGCTATCTGGAAAAAAATCCGAACATCTGCAACAATATGCTGCTGTTCGTGCGGGAACTGACGCCGACCAGCACCGGCGCCCCGCTCGAGATCTACTGCTTTTCCAAGGAAGTCAACTGGGTGCCCTACGAAAGGGTCAAGTCGGACATCGTGGAACACCTGCTCGCAGTGCTGCCGAGTTTCCGCCTGCGGGTGTTCCAGGACTGCAGCGATATCTATCAGGAGATCAGCAATCAGGTCGACGTCGTGGGCGGAGCCTTCCGCTTCGACCGCCTGAAAAATCCGGTCTACCCCGACAACAGCGCCCCCACCGACGAGGAGTAACCGCGGTTCCCGCCACCCCGCACGAAGCGTGTATGTGCAGACGACCGTAATGGGTAAATTTAGCGCCCCCGCGAATTGGTGTGGTGGGTTTTACCGCTGACGCGATTGCCGGCCGCCGTCGCGCGAATAAGCGCCCCGAACGGACACGAACGGACACGAACGGACTTGAACGGAATGAGGTGGCTGGAGCCCGCGCACTGATGCTTGACCCACGCTGACGCGGGAAACTACCGCTGGCGGTAATACAACCCGCGAACCAGCGCAGGGGGCACGCTGGCGCGTATGCAAGCGCCCGACCGCGAATAAGCGAATAGGACCTATAGGACATATAAGACACATATGACGGGCGTGGCTGGAGCCCGCGCACTGATGTTTGACCCACGCTGACGCGGGAAACTACCGCTGGCGGTAAAACAACCAGCAAACAAACGCTTGTAGTGTTCCCCGCCCGGCCGAAGGCGGGCGGCTGACCCCGCCGATACTCGCCGCAGCACTTATTTTACCGCCGCCCCCCAACACCGCAAACACCAGCGTGCGACTGCCCACAACGTACACACCAACGGGGGGCGAACCATAAAATACGGGTATCGTGACCCATAGCAAAGACCCGATCCTTGATTCGCCATAAAAGGCGGGTCAAGGTCGAGGGATTTGCGGTGGCCGAGGCGACGCCCGATCGCGGCGGGATCCCGGTCACCTTTGCCGACGGAGGGGGACGCTTCCCGGCGTTGCCGACAGGCAAAAGCCCGGGAACGTCAACCCCTTTCCGCTTACTCCATTTAAAGTAGCGGAAAAATGCGCAGCATTTTTCTCGGGTTGCAAGGTGAAAACCTTGCCGAGGGGCGTGGGGGCGAGGAGCCCCCACATCTCCCAATGCCGCCAACGCCTGTTATTTTGCCTTCCCCTCCCCCACCTCCGCGGGGGGGGGGCGGGGGCGGATCACCGGCGATCGGCCTGCGGGATGTAAGCGGGGAGGCGTTTTTCCGCGAAGACGGGCCGCAGTCGGGCGAAGCGCTGGCGGCCGTCGACGACGGGTACGCTCGGGAAGTCCTCGCCGACGAGGGGTCGCACATAGGCGAGGAAGTCGTCGGTGACGTCGGACTTGTCGGGGGTGATCCACGCATCGGGGAAGGTGCGCTCGGAGTTCGCCACAAGTTCGAGCGGCGCCCGGTCGTAGCGCACCTGATAGATCGGTCCCGGTTCGCGCAGGATGGTGGACATGAAGCCGTTTTCGCCGTTGACGGCGAGCAGGACGGCTTTCTGGCCGACGCGGTATGCCTCGTCGAGGTCGACGGTCGAAGCGTAGATGGCGGTCGCCCGCTGGTCGGTACCGAAGACCTGTCCGCGGGCGGCGCCTTTGGCGGCGATCCCGTGGGCGTTCAGATAGTTGACCAGCGCCTGCTGGGCGGTGGTCTGACTGGCGCCGAAACTGGCGTGGCCGAAACTGTCCTTCACGAAGCCGAGGTCGCCGACGTCGCAGCCTTCGCTCAATACGACCACGGCGCGGCCGCGGGACTTGACCTCGGCGTTGACCCGATCCGCCATGGCTTCGAGGGGGAGTTTGCCCTCGGCGAGGAAGATCAGCAGCGGGGTCTCGCGCTTCGGATCGGCGAGGCGGGCCGCGGCCGGGATGTAGCCGATCTTGCGGCCCATGGCCTGCAGCACGAGCACGGGATCGGCGGGCGACGAGCCGCGGTTTTCCTCCTCGGCGTTCTGGACGATCATCTGCCAGTAGCGCGCCACAGAGCCGTATCCGGGGGTATGGTCGATCAGTTTGAACTCGCTGTCGCCGACATCGTTGTCGATGGTTTTGGGGACGCCGACGCCGACCACGTCGAGTCCGCGTTGGCGGGCGAGGACGGCGACCTTGTTCGCGGTATCCATCGAGTCGTTGCCGCCGTTGTAGAGGAAGTAGCCGATGTCGTGCGCGCGCAGGACGTCGACGATCCGGTCGAAGTCCTCGAGCTGCTTGGACTTGACCTTGTAGCGGCAGGTGCCGATCGCACCCGCGGCGGGGGTGTTGCGCAGGAGGGCGATCTCCTCCTCGCTCTGGCACGAGAGGTCGAGCAGTTCCTCTTTCAGTACGCCTTCGATGCCGTGGTATCCGGCGTAGATCTTCGCCACCCGGTCGGGGAACGCCCTTGCCGCTTCGACGACGCCGCGCAGCGAACTGTTTATCACGGGCGACGGTCCGCCCGACTGTGCGATCAGCAAATTTTTACCCATGACCTTATCCTTTCTTTGCGCTTACTGTTCCTCGAAGTTCCGGCGGAGCGCCCACAGGCCGAGCGCGGGGTTGCCGATGTAGAAAATCTCCTCGCCGCCGACGGAATTGAACCCGTCTTTGAGTTTGTCCGGCGGGTATTTTTTCAGCATTTTGTCGAGGTCGCCGTACTCGAAGCCGATGGCGCGCACCTCGTCGGCCGAAAACTTCGGCCCCGGGCAGTAGGTGATGCGGAAGCGCCCCTCGCTCGACCCGTGGATCAGGTGCGCCGCCGCGCCGAGGCTGGCGCGGAGTTCGGCGTTTTCAGCGACCATTTTGAGCGTGTACGGGGTGCCGCGGTAGCCGTATTTGCGGATCAGGCGGTCGTTTTCCTTATCCTCGCCGCACTCCTTCAGGCCGGGGGCGAGGATGACGAGTTCGCCGCCGTCGGCGATCGCCATGCGGGTGCGGTAGATCGCCTTGTTGCCGAGCCAGGTGCTTTTGAACTCCTCGGGGTCGAGGTAGACCACGACCTTTCGGAGCGGTTCGTCGAGCAGCACGAAGTTCGCTTCGACGCTGAGTTTCGCCGCCGCCAGAAAGACTTCGCTGCCGGTCCCGGTGTAGAAGCCGCGCATCGCCATCTTGCCCGTTTCGTCCTTCGCCATCACGGTCTGCATGTAGACGATGGGCAGATCCTTGAGATAGGTGTCGGCGCCGTAGTTGAAGAGCCGCCGCACCGGTGAGTCGGCGCGTCCCATGATGCGTTCCATGTTGGAGACGGCACCGAGGAAGTGCGACTTGTTGATGATGTCGGATCCGCCGACGCCGACCATGAGGTTCTTGGTGTAGTTCGCCATGCCGACGACCTCGTGCGGCACGACCTGCCCGATGGAGAGGATGCGGTCGTAACCGGCAAAGAGGCGTCGGTTGACCTCGATCTTCACCTCATAGTCGAGTTTGCCCCGCGAGAGTTCGCGGATGAAACTCCCCGGCACGACGCCGAGTTCGCGGACGTCGCGCCGCCAGTCGTGGACGAGGAACCGGTCGAGCGGGATGGCGTCGCCGAACATCATCCGGAGTTCGTGTTCGCCCATCGGGGCGTGGGTGCCGAGCGCGGGCATGATGTCGATGTCGCAGCGCCGGGAGTAGAGGTCCCAAATGATCGCGGTGATCTCGCCCGCCCGGGAGTTGAGGCGCGTGTGGTCGGGGGGCAGCAGCAGCATCCGCTTGGGGATGCCGTCATGCTCCACGGTGGCGGCGATCATCCGCCGGAGTTCGGAAGAATCGATCGCCGTATCGATCCCGCCGCGGCCGAAGTAGATGCCCATGATCCCGTCCGCTCCTTACGCGCGCTCCCACGGGGGGAGTTCGGGGAGCGCCCGGTCGAAGTCGGCGAGCAGCCGCTCCTGATACTTGCCGGCAAACTCTCCGGCGAAGAAGCGCGGCAGCCCCTCGCTCCGGAACTCCGCCCACGACTGCTCCTCGCGGCCGGGGACGATCGGGAAGAAGAGCACGCCGTTCTTCTGCGCCGCCTTGTGGTCGCCGGGGGCGTCGCCGATCATCAGGATCCGGTCGGGGGCGTACTTGCCGACGGCGGAGTATTGCAGATGCTCCGCCTTGGTGCCGCACTCCTGCCCGGCGATGAAGTCGACGAGGTGGTCGATCCGATTTTCCTTCCACTCGCGGTCGAGCGCTTCGAAGGGGGTCTGCGAGACGACGATGATATCCGCCCGCTCGCGGGCGGCCGCCGCGGCTTCGCGGAAGCCGGGGAACGGCGGCACGTCGTGGACGGTGCGGGCGATGTCGGCGTTGACCGCCTCGCTCCACGCGAGGAGCTGTTTGAGTTCCGGCGTGGGTTTCTCGGCGACGAGCGCCTTGAGGGTCGGGTTGCCGAGTTTGTTCTCGACCTTGATCCAGGCGCGCATGTCGGTCATGGGGGGCACGGCGATGCCGCGGGCGGCGAACTCCGGGCGCGCCGCGATGAGTTCGAGCGCGCGGGCGACGGCGAGGAAGCGGTTGCAGCCGCGGGTCTTGCTGTACAGGTTCACGAACTCCCAGACCTCCCGGGCGTACTTGCTCGCCGCCTGAAAGCCGAAGTAACGGATGAAGTTCGGGCAGAAGCACTCCTTCTGCTTGACCTCCATCGTGTCGAAAACGCAACCGTCGCTGTCGATGCCGATGAAGAAGTCGTGCTTTTTCGGCAGCGCGCGCATGGTGGAAACGGCGTCCATGTCGAAGTTCCTCTTTTACGCGTTGTAGGTTCCCGAGACGGTCTTGCCGCTCGATTCGGTCCACTCGGTGTGGTAGATCTCGCCGCGCGGCCGGTCGACCCGCTCGTAGGTGTGCGCGCCGAAGTAGTCGCGCTGCGCCTGCAGCAGATTGGCGGGCAGATTCCCCGAGCGGTAGCCGTCGAAGTAGGCGAGCGCGCTCGAAAACGCCGGCACCGGCACGCCCGAAAGCACCGCCTGCGCGACGACGCGGCGCCACGCCTTCTGGCAGCGTTCGATCTCGCCCTTGAAGAAGTCGTCGACGAGCAGATTGGCGAGCTGCGGATCGCGGTCGAACGCCGCCTTGATCTTTTCGAGGAAGGTCGCCCGGATGATGCACCCGCCGCGCCACAACAGAGCGATGTCGCCGTAGTGCAGATCCCAGCCGTACTCCTTCGCCGCCATGCGCATCAGCTGGAAGCCCTGCGCGTACGAGCAGATCTTCGAGGCGTAGAGCGCCTGCCGCACCGCTTCGATGAACTCCCGCTTGTCGCCCGAAAACTTTTCGGTGACGCCGGGGATCGTCTTCGCCGCGGCGACGCGCTCCTCCTTGACCGCCGAGAGGCAGCGGGCGAAGACCGCCTCCGCCACCGTCGGGGCGGCGACGCCCAGATCGAGCGCGCTCTGGCTGGTCCACTTGCCGGTGCCCTTCTGCCCGGCGGTGTCGAGGATGATGTCCACGACCGGCTTGCCGGTGTCGGGATCGACCTTGCCGAAGATCTCGCCGGTGATCTGGATCAGATAACTGTCGAGTTCGCCCCGGTTCCACTCGGTGAAGACGTCTTTGAGTTCCTTCGCGTCGAGGCCGAGGATGTTGCGCATGATCCAGTACGCCTCGCAGATCATCTGCATGTCGCCGTACTCGATGCCGTTGTGCACCATCTTGACGTAGTGCCCCGCCCCGTCGCTGCCGACCCACTCGCAGCAGGGACGGCCGCCGGCGACCTTGGCGGCGATCGCCTGAAAGACCGGCTTGACCTCGGGCCACGCCTCCGGGGAGCCTCCGGGCATGATCGAGGGCCCCTTGAGCGCGCCCTCCTCGCCGCCCGAGACGCCGGTGCCGATGAAACGCAATCCCTTCGCCGCGAGCGCCTTGGTGCGGCGGATGGTGTCGGGGAAGAAGCTGTTGCCGCCGTCGATGATGATATCGCCGGGTTCGAGGAACTCCTCCAACTGGGCGATAAGTTCGTCGACGGGCTTGCCCGCCTTGACCATCAGCATCACCTTGCGCGGAGTCTTCAGGCTCGCGCAGAGTTCGCGGATGCTGTGGCAGCCGATGAAGCGTTTGCCCTTGCCGCGTCCGTTCAGGAACGCGTCCACCTTTTCGGTGTGCCGGTTGTAGACCGCGATCGTGAAGCCGTTGCGTTCCATGTTGAGGACGAGGTTTTCCCCCATCACCGCCAGTCCCACGAGACCGATATCCGCCAGTTCCGCCATTTTTCCGAATGAGATCCTTATGTTTTTATGGTTTATGGTTCGTACTATGGAATTTTACATTATAAGCACTTCGGCGCCCGCCGCGGAGCGACGTCCGGGCGGGGATCAATCCACCTTGACCGGCGCGGGCAGTTTGCGGTACTCCGCCGTGTCCGGGGAGGCGGCGATGGGTCCGAACCAGACGGTCACGTCCTTGTCGCCGGGCGTCAGCCACACCGTGACCCGGATGGTGCTCACGTCGTCGAGCGAGACCTCCTTGCCCGGGGCGGGGGGCAGCATCATGGCGAACGGGATCTCGAGTTTCTGCCACACGACCGAGCGGGGCTGCAGGAAGTTGAAGATCACGTTGTGCTTTTCGGTGGTGCGGTTCATGAAGTAGGCGCCGCTGCGCATGATGCGTTCGGGCGAGTCGGTGCGCAGCGCGAACGCCACCGAGCCGAGTTTTTCGAGTTTCGGCACCGGCACGTCGACGATCGCCCGCGCCGGACGGCTGCCCGGCTTCACCGGCGGCAGGACCACCTTGAGCGCCTTGCCGGAGGGCGAGCCGGGATCGGCGACCACTTCGCGCGTCACCGGGCGGACGAAGGTCCCCTCGGTCGAGAACCTCGCCTTGCCCATGCCGTTTTGGAAATCGACGGCGGTGAGTTTGCGGATCGCCTTGGCCTTGGCGGTGGTGTGATACTCGCCGAGCCCCTCCGGCACGGCGGCGGCGGCGGGAGCGATCTCCCGGGGCACATGGGCGACGGCGGCGAGCAGCGCGACGGCGGAGCCGATGCGTTCGTCTTCACCCACCCATTCGGTATGGAGTTCCACGGATTTGATCCTGACCTTCGGCCGGGGGTTGTCCCAGTCGAAGGCGTAGAAGGCGTAGTTCGCCCCGTCGGCGGCGGCGTTGCCGCGCACGACCATCCGGCAGCGGTAGCCGCCGCAGACGGCGTTCCAGTCGTTGATCTCCATGCGGTAGCGGAGTTTTTCCTGCCGGATCTCGCCGTCGGCGTAGGTGACGATCATCGCGGCGACGGCGGGGAAGAAGCGGATGCGCTCGCGCATATCCTTGCCGAGGAGTTTACGGTAGTTCGACGGCCGCGAGGCGGTCAGCAGCATCGTCACGCCGCGGCAGTACCCGTTCACCGGGAACACGACCTGGGTCGCGGGATAGCCGTCCTTGCCGCCGGAGAGCACCGCGGCGGCGATCTTGCCGTCAGTCGTGAGGTTGAGCTGGAACTTTTCCGGCGTCAACGCGAGTTCCCGGGCGAGTTTGGCGGTCTCGCGCGGGTCGAGCCGGGGGAAGTTCGCGTCGGCGCCGAGTTTGACGGTGCAGACGTTCGCGATCGGCAGCGCGGCGTAATTGCTGCCGGGGCGGCGCAGCGGCGCCCGGCCCAGACGGCGGCGCAGTTCCCACGCCGGATCGTAGGACCATTGATGGACCTCGCGCGGGGAGCACTTCCACTGATACTCCGCCGCGAGCACGGTCCCGGCGGCGGCGCAGGCGTCGATGCCGATCGACTTGAGGAAGTTGTCGCGCAAATACCCCCAGTAGGTGACGATCGAGCCGAGGTTCCGGTACTCCTTGCACGCCAGCGGGATCGCCCGCAGGTTCTCGAGCGTCATCACATAACTCACGCCGGTGGTGCGGAACCCGCGTTTACGGAAGAAGTCGAAGTACTCCACCGTCGGGTTGGCGCGGTAACTCCACATGTTGATCACCGTGTTTTTGGGGAGGAACGGCAGCGCCGCCTCGCCCCCGGAGGGGTCCTTGCCGCACAGCGTGTCGTGGTACATCCACGGCTCGACGCCCTGATCCGCGACGAGGTGGGTGTAGTGCTTGATCTCGCGCACCAGCTGGTCGAGGTTGTGACCGTTGGGGCAGAGATTGCACTTGTTCCACTCGCAGTGCATCATCTCGTCCATCGCCAGATGGAAGCGCCGGGGCTTCAGCAGCCGGATGGTCTCGTTGATCGTGTGGACGGTGAGTTGGCGGGTCAGCGGCTTTTCGGGGCACGCCGAGGAGGACCAGTCGCGGGCGGTGGTCTTTTGGGGATCGCGGGCGGTGATCTTCGTCTTGTATTCGGGGTGCATGCGCATCCAGGTGTCGTGCGAAAGCACCTGCAGATGGGGGATGATCTCCATGTGGCACTCCCGGGCGGTGTCCATGATCGTTTTGAGCGCCGCCTCGGAAAGCGGGCTGTGGTGGCGCGTGAACGGGTTGTTTTTGAGCGGCAGATTCTCCGCGAACTCCAGCACGAGCGTGTTGTACTTGAGCGCGGCGAGCCCGCGTAGCGCGGCGCAGAACCCCTTGACTTCCCGATCCTTGAGGAACCGGATGTTCAGGAACACCCCGCGCACGCCGAGATCCGGCCAGTCGGTAATCCGGCACCCCGGCAGCGTCGTGATGACGTTGTTGCGGATGAGGTTGCCGAGCGTCTGCGCACCGTAGAAGAGCCCGCGCACTTCACGCGCCCGGATCTCGATGCCTCCGGGACCGATCGTGAGCACATACCCCTCCGGCGATTCGGGAACGCCCGTCGCGGCGAGGATCAGGCGGCACTGCGCCGGCTGCCCCGCGGGGACGACGGTGCCGCGGTAGGCGCCGAAGCGGCTGTGGATGATCGCGGCGATGAGTTTCGCCTCGCGTTCCGCTCCGGCGGGGGCGGAGATCCGGACTTCGCGCGGCAGCGTGAAGCCGTTTTCGGTGCGCTCCAACTGCTGCACCGCGGGGATCAGCTGCGGAAAGCCGTCATCGAAGAAGTTGTTGATCTGCTTCGCCGCAAGCGGCGCGACGGCGAAGCAGGCGGCCGCCGCCAAAGTTCCGGCAAGACGTTTGTTCATATCGGGATCTCCTTCGTGGTGTAGGGTGTTGCACTGCGCCGGGGACTATACCCCGCTGAACGCCGAAAAGCCGCCGTCGACCGGCAGCACGACGCCGTTGACGAAGCCCGACGCCGTGTCGTCGAGCAGGAACAGCAGCGCGCCCGTCAGATCCTCGGGCTTGCCGAACTTGCCCATCGGCGTGTGCGCAAGGATCGTGTTGCCGCGTGCCGTGAGGGTGCCGTCGGGATTGGTGAGCAGCGTGCGGTTCTGCTCGGTGAGGAAAAACCCCGGCGCAATGGCGTTGACGCGCACGTTGACGCGCGAAAAATGCACCGCCAGCCATTGGGTGAAGTTGCTGATCGCCGCCTTCGCCCCGGAGTACGCCGGGATCTTGGTCAGCGGCGTGAAGGCATTCATGCTGGAGATGTTGATGATCGCCCCGCCGCCCTTAAGCGCCATGCCGCGCGCGAACGCCTGCGTGGTGAGCAGCGTCCCGAGGAAGTTCAAATTGAAGACGAAGCCCACCCCCGCCGGGTCGAGGTCGAAGAAGGTCTTCAGCCCCGCCGCCGGAGTTTTGAGGTCGTCGGCTTCGAGGAACTCCTTGCTGGTCGTGCCCTTGGGGTTGTTGCCGCCCGCCCCGTTGACGAGGATGTCGCAGACGCCGAGTTTGGCGGTTACGGTCTTTTCGGCCGCCGCGAGGCTCGCGGGGTCGAGCACGTTCGCGCCGATGCCGATGGCGCATCCGCCCTGCGCCGCGATCTCGTCCGCCACCTTGACGGCGGCGTCTTCGCGGAGATCGAGTATCGCCACCTTGGCGCCCGCCGCGGCGAGCGCCTTCGCCATCACACTGCACAGAATCCCCCCGCCGCCAGTGACGACCGCGGTCTTACCGGTAAGATCGACTTTCATGATATGCCATCCTTTTGATCCGCAGCGCCGGGCGGAGACGCCGCGCGGCGTCCCCCGGACATGCACCCGGCAACATTTGACTCCGAGGTAAAAATAGCATACGGAAGATGGCTTTCAATGAACAAATTATCTTTATTTTACACTTTTTGATTATTTTCCCGCTCCCCGGCGCGGGCGTAGTATCCGCAGTTGCCGCCCCGGCACGCCGCCGCGTAGGTCGTGACGCCCGTCTTGCGGCACTCGATCCGGTTGCCCCGGCAGGGCAGCGCCAAAAACGCGGGTTCGCCCGTATCGACCGCGTGGCGGCAGAGCGTCCCGACGCGGGGACGGGGGCGGATCGCTTCCGGCGGCGGCAAGTTCGCCCGGCGCGCCGCGAGGAGCGCCGCCAACTCCCCGGCGGTCACGTTCGATATCATCGCCTCGCGTCTCATCGGCACAGCCCCCCGCGGCTCGCCGTGTACGTCGAGGTCACCACCCCGCCCGAATAGTAACGGACGGTCGAGAGCACGCAGCTCAAACCGAGATTCGAGGTGCGCTCGACCTCGGTCTCCTGTCCGTTCGGTCGGGTGATGTGCGCCGCCGCCGTCGCATCGGTGATGACGGTCACGCCGGTTGCGGTCGTGTCGCTGCCAAGCCCGACCGCCTCGGCGACCGCGGAGGCGCCGGTGCTGTTGACGCCGGAGGCATACGCCGACGCCACCACCCGACCGCCGGAAACGATCGCGCCCCCCGCGATCCCGACCGCATACGCAACCACCGGCCCGTTGTCGGGCTCGCCGGACGCCCACGCCGTGGCGGTCACGTCGCACCCGGCGAGGTATGCCCCCGAGGAGGCGCGGATGCCCTCGGCGTTCGCGTGACCCGCCGTGGCGGAGCCGACCGCCGATACGGTCATACTGACCGCGCCGGAGCCCACAAACAGCGCGGTGTTGTAATTGATGTACGTTGATGTGACGACGCGCGAAACCGTCGCCCCGTAAGCGCAAGTCGCACTCGCCCCGCCGACGTATCGCCCCCCGTACAGGATCCGCGCCGAGGTCGCGCCCGATCCCGAGCAGTTGTACGCCACGCTCACGTCGGCGTAATCGTCGGGGAGCGCGCAGTCGATGGCGACCCCGCTCGAACCGGCGCGCAGCA
>Ga0208297_1001413_pt1 | contig 22956 bp, 15 predicted proteins | sample LMS_cellobiose_e_FD_187367 | JGI IMG/M metagenome (GOLD analysis project Ga0208297, IMG submission 187367) | Rumen-fistulated moose microbial communities from Alaska, USA - LMS_cellobiose_enrichment (SPAdes) (version 2) | ecosystem: Host-associated > Mammals > Digestive system > Stomach > Rumen... | reverse complement strand
CCGGCACCTACTATTACACTCATGAGGATGCGAACGGTTGCACCCAGGTTGACACGCTGTACCTGACCATCAACCACGCCACCAATTTGGCTTTCACCAAGGACACCTGTGACTGGTACAGCTGGCACGGCGAGACCTACACTGAATCCGGCACCTACTATTACACTCATGAGGATGCGAATGGCTGTACCCAGGTTGACACGCTGTACCTGACCATCAACCAAGCCACCAATCTTGCCTATACAAAAGACACCTGCGATTGGTACACATGGCATGGCGAGACCTACACTGAATCCGGCACCTACTATTACACTCATGAGGATGCGAACGGTTGCACCCAGGTTGACACGCTGTACCTGACCATCAACCACGCCACCAACCTGGCGTTCACCAAGGATACCTGCGACTGGTACACATGGCATGGCGAGACCTACACCACATCGGGCACGTACTATTACAGCCACGATGACGCTAACGGCTGTACTCAGGTTGACACGTTGTACCTGACCATCAACCATGCTACCAACCTGGCGTTCACCAAGGACACCTGCGACTGGTACACCTGGCACGGCGAGACCCACACTGAATCCGGCACCTACTATTACACTCATGAGGATGCGAACGGTTGCACCCAGGTTGACACGCTGTACCTGACCATCAACCACGCCACCAATTTGGCTTTCACCAAGGACACCTGTGACTGGTACAGCTGGCACGGCGAGACCTACACTGAATCCGGCACCTACTATTACACTCATGAGGATGTGAACGGTTGCTCTCAGGTTGACACCCTGCACTTGACTATCAACCATGCCACCAATCTGGCTTTCACCAAGGACACCTGTGACTGGTACAGCTGGCACGGCGAGACCCACACTGAATCCGGCACCTACTATTACACTCATGAGGATGCGAACGGTTGCACCCAGGTTGACACCCTTCGCCTGACCATCTATCATGCCAGCAATCTGGCGTTCACCAAGGACACCTGTGACTGGTACAGCTGGCATGGCGAGACCTACACTGAATCCGGCACCTACTATTACACTCATGAGGATGCGAACGGTTGCACCCAGGTTGACACCCTTCGCCTGACCATCTACCACGCCACCAACCTTGCATTCACCAAGGACACCTGCGACTGGTACACATGGCATGGCGAGACCCACACTGAATCCGGCACCTACTATTACACTCATGAGGATGCGAACGGTTGCACCCAGGTTGACACGCTGTACCTTACCATCAACCAAGCCACCAATCTTGCCTATACCAAAGACACCTGCGATTGGTACATATGGCATGGCGAGACCTACACTGAATCCGGCACCTACTATTACACTCATGAGGATGCGAACGGTTGCACCCAGGTTGACACGCTGTACCTTACCATCAACCAAGCCACCAATCTTGCCTATACCAAAGACACCTGCGATTGGTACATATGGCATGGCGAGACCTACACTGAATCCGGCACCTACTATTACACTCATGAGGATGCGAACGGTTGCACCCAGGTTGACACGCTGTACCTTACCATCAACCAAGCCACCAATCTTGCCTATACCAAAGACACCTGCGATTGGTACATATGGCATGGCGAGACCTACACCTCATCGGGCACGTACTATTACAGCCACGATGACGCCAATGGCTGTACCCAGGTTGACACGCTGTATTTGACCATCAATCACGCCACCAACCTCGCCTTCACAGAAGTGGCATACGACACATATACTTGGACAGATGGTAATGGCGAGACCTACACTGCATCAGGTACCTACTATTACAGTCATGAGGATCTCAATGGCTGTAATCAGGTTGATACCTTGCATTTGACCGTTTATTACTCTTCCTCAAATGAGTTTGCTGATGTGTCATGTGATTCATACCAATGGAATGATTCGGTATATACAACAAGTGGGGATTATGTGCAACAGTTTACAGATATTCATGGAGCGGACAGTGTGGTGACGTTGCACCTGACCATCAACCATGCCACCAACTTGGCTTTCACCAAGGACATCTGTGACTGGTACAGCTGGCACGGCGAGACCTACACTGAATCCGGCACCTACTATTACACTCATGAGGATGTGAACGGTTGCTCTCAGGTTGACACCCTGCACTTGACTATCAACCATGCCACCAATCTGGCTTTCACCAAGGACACCTGTGACTGGTACAGCTGGCACGGCGAGACCTACACCACATCAGGCACGTACTATTACAGCCATGAAGACGCCAATGGCTGTACACAAATCGACACCTTGTACCTGACCATCAACCAGGTCACCAATCTTGCCTATACCAAAGACACCTGCGATTGGTACATATGGCATGGCGAGACCTACACCACATCGGGCACGTACTATTACAGCCACGATGACGCCAATGGCTGTACCCAGGTTGACACGCTGCACCTGACCATCAACCATGCCACCAACCTGGCGTTCACCAAAGACACCTGCGATTGGTACATATGGCATGGCGAGACCTACACCACATCGGGCACGTACTATTATAGCCACGAAGATGCCAATGGCTGTGCCCAGGTTGACACCTTATACCTGACTATCAACCAAGCCACCAATCTTGCCTATACCAAAGACACCTGCGACAGCTACACCTGGCATGGCGAGACCTACACCTCATCGGGCACGTACTATTACAGCCACGAAGACGCCAATGGCTGTACACAAGTTGATACCTTGTATCTTACCATTAATAATCCGGTACATACTGCCATCACAGTTATCGAGTGTGATTCTTACACGTGGACTTCAGGTAATGGTCAGACCTATACAGCAAGCGGACATTACACTTACAGTCATGCCGATGCCAATGGTTGTACTCAGGTTGACACCTTGCATTTGACCATCAATACATCAGCCAGTCGTACTATAACTGAAGAAGCATGTGATATGTATGTATGGAATGATATCACATATACTTCAAGTGGTATATATGAGCAAATTTTGGAAACAGATTTAGGCTGTGATTCTGTGGTAACACTACATTTAACAATTCATCCTCACTTCGAAATTACTTATAATGAAACTATTTGTGAAGGACAAGAGTATAATGGACATGGATTTGAGGTGCTGAATAGTCAAACTATAGATGTGGGTCATTTATCATTGAACAGACATTTACAAACAAAAAATGGTTGCGATAGTATTGTTAATTTAGAATTGAGCATTATAGATACAAGCCTTGAGATTGTATCTATAACAGGAGATTTTTGTGAAGGCAATTATGCGGAATTATCTGTTGTGAGTGAAATGACAAATTTTGTATGGAACAATGGAGAATCCTCTCAAAATATTATTGTAACTACTCCAGGAACATACATTGTTACTGCATCTCAGTATACGTGTTCGGTTTCAGCTGCTTATATCATTGAAAAATGTCCATTCGTATTATATCTTCCTAATACGATAACCCCTGGTACGAATGATGGCCTAAATGATTATTTCTTAATTCCAGAATATAATCAAAGATTAATCAGTGAATTTGAGATATACATATATTCACGATGGGGCGAATTGGTATATCAATCAAAGGACAAAAATTTCAAATGGAATGGGGAACATAAAGGTCGTATTAATCAAAATGTGATGTATAATTATTTGATTAAATGTACTGACCTTGAAGGTGTTGAACATATGTTTGTAGGTAATATAACAGTGTTGTGATGTAAAAAGGTGTGTTAATTAGTCAGCTTTTATCACTGTTTCCGGCAATACCTGTTTCTTAACCTCATATTCCTCGTTCAGCAGCATAAAGCATGATTTTTCCAAGTCGATGCTCCTGTCTTTTTTTGCGCTTTTGTTTTGATAGACAAAAGTCCAAGCGACAGTTTCGTTGGGTTTCAAGTTGGCAGTAATGACTTTGATATTGGGCATTTCGGTGGTGTCTCCTCCGACAGTTTCCTGCCATTGCAGTTTGCTTCTGAAAACCTCCTGGCGGAAAGATACGCCCAATTGCCTGTATCCGTTCACAATGGTCACGGTCACCTTGCATTTGCCAGGCTCAAGGTAGGTGGCCGAACGATTATATTGATATACCAGATTGCCAACACTGTCCACCAGTCGGTCGCCTTGTTGGGCCTGGGCGGTGATGTACAAAATAACACCGAATATGATTAGAATGATTCTTTTCATGCTTAAAACTGATTAATCCATTCAGCTACTTCAACAGCTGATATTTTTTTCATGCAGCGGAAGTGTCTGCGGGGACATTTCTTGAAACCTGTTTTGGAGCAGGGGCGACATATCAAATTGCATATCTCAAACATCCTGAACATGGAGCGTTGGCCAGGCATGTACGGGTATTCCCCGAATTCAGGGACCGTGCTGCCCCAGAGAGAGCATACGGGTTTGCCTAAAGCGGTGGCAAGGTGCATAAAAGGAGAGTCACCCGTGAGCACACATGCGCTCTGCTGGATTAAAGAGGCACATTGGTTGAAGCTGAATTCCCCGCATGCGTTATAGGCGCGATCGCCTAATTGCGAAACGATTTCCTGGCCGATGTCTCTGATTTCTTTGCCTCCAAGCAAAATGACGGGTTTGTGCAATATGCTGGCTATTTCTACCACTTTGGTGGTGGGAATACGTTGGGTGTTGCGTTTGGCATCAAGGTTTATGATTACATAGCCATCCTCAAAAAATATGGGCAGGTCGTTGGTGTCAAATTGTTCATTATCTGGAATATAATATTCCAAACCTTGATGGTCATTTTTTACATTCAAGGCTTCCACCGCCTCGAAATAGCGTTCCACCAGATGTTGATGGGGTAGGGTGTTGATTTTGACACGCACAAAAAACCATCTCTTGAAAGCATGGGTTTTCAGAAATGAACAGGGTAGATTCAGCTGCTGGCAAATACGTTTGGACTGGCGGTTATGCTGCAAATCCACAATATAGTCGAAACCTTCTGCCTTCAAGGCATCAACGGTGGCGGAAAGGTCGCCCTGAAACACGTGCGTTTTGGCAACACGTGGATTGGCCTTGAAAAAATCCTGATTGTTTCTGTTGACTAAAAAGTGAATTTCAGCACCTTCAATTTGCTGGCTGATGGCACGGATAACGGGAGTGGTTAATAATATTTCACTCGTTGAACCAAAGCGGATAATCAATATCCGCATTTGCGCCGGAGGTTGGTTTACATCCATTTTATTCTTGATATTTGATGTTTAGACTGGTGGTTACGGGATTGGCATAAATATGCAGCAGGTAATGCATCATTTTCTCTTTCGGAACATCCTCAACAATGCTTTGTTTGTCAAGATATGCGATGAATTTTTCTTTCTCTTCCTGACTGTATTTTTCGGCGAAAGTTTGATGTTGGTCTATCAAATCGAAAGCAATGAAATTATTCGGGAACAGCTTGTAGTTGTGGTAAATCTGCTGATCCACCATTTTGCAGATTTCGTAGATTTTGTCATTCTGGTTAAGTTCTTCCGGAATGCTGTCGATTTCCTCTATGATAGGCTTTCCTATCGTTAATTGCGCTTTTCCTTTATAGCCCATGATGCCTTGAATGATACTCTCAAAATCTTCCCCTTCTTTTTTATGGTAAGGACCTTCTTCGGAAAGAGCTAATTCTCTGGCTTTCAGTTTGTCACAAGGCTCATATTCGTATGAGATTGTGACAGGGGTGAGGTTTATTTTCTTCAACAAGTCCATGGGATGCTGCTGCTCATCCATGGCTAACATCTTCACTAAGCCCTGTTTGGTGACATCCAAGCCGTCTTTGGTTCTGCCGTCACGTTGCGCAATCCATACGGATTCGTGCTCATTGAAAAGCACATGGTGGATGTATGCGGCAAGATGCTGGTAGTTGGTTATTTTTTCTCGTATGGAAACAGAACGTTTCACGATAAACATTTTGTTCAACATACCCACTTCCGCCAATAATCTGCTTGACACCAAATTGTCACCGATAGCAATCTTGGGTGTGTTATATTGATTTAAAAAGAAGTATTCTGCCAAAAGGGCCGCATCAAAGGTGATGTCCCGGTGGTTACCGATATAAACGTAACATTGGTTTTTATCGATGTTTTCCAAACCTTTGAAAGTGACTCCTGCGGTGGACAATTGGATAAATTTCTCGATATAACGTCGGGAAGTGGCATATTGAAAATCATAAATTGTGTTAAAATGCCGCGCGTCTTCCTGAAGCTGTTCGGGAGAATAATCCGGAATGTATTGTTTTAATGTATTGATAAATGTTTCATTACCAATAATTTCTGCAATTTTTTCAGGGGCTTCTTCTTCAGTATAAGGTCTTATATCGTCAAAAATATCAGTCATAAATATCTTTAAATACCGTGGTGCAAAGTTACAATTTTTTCGTTGTAATACGTAAAAAATATTTTGATGATATCAGTATATCGTTGTGTACACCTTGCCAGGCTTACATTCGATGATGCCCTTAAGCTCCATGGTGAGCAGTAAAGAGGCTATGCGAGTGGCTTTGAGGTCGGGAAGTTTGCTGGAAATTTTGTCAATATTGGCACCTTGCTCAGTTCTTATAATGTCTAAGATGGCCTCTTCCTCACCACTTAAGTCAGGAAAAAGTTTTGTTTGCCTATTGGACGTTTCCTGCTGGTCCCAATTCATCATCTCAATGATGTCCTTGCCCGAACTGATCAGGGCGGCAACATTGTTTCGGATGAGCTCATGGCAGCCACTTTGTGTTTTCTGGAAGATCGAACCGGGCACGGCAAATACATCGCGATTGTAGGAATGGGCAATCTCGGCGGTAATGATGCTACCTCCTTTTTCCTGTGATTCGGCTACCACCACGGCATCCGACAGTCCTGCGATCACACGGTTCCGCTTGGGAAAGTTCATGCGGTCGGGCATGGCGTCAAAAGGATATTCTGATACTAACGCTCCACCTTGCTCGAGAATCTGGTGAGCCAATTTGATGTTCTCACTGGGATATACCATGCTCAGTCCACAACCCAATACCGCTATGGTTTTGAGATTTTTGTTCAAAGCCTCTTCGTGGGCACAAGTGTCGATGCCTCTTGCTAAACCACTGATAATGCAGATGTTGTGAGGAGCAAGGTCTTCCACGATTTTTTTGACCACATCTTTGCCGTAGTTGCTGGCATTCCGCGTGCCTACAATAGCGATACTTTTTCGTTCGTTAAAACAGCTGTTTCCTTTGTAATAGAAAAAATAGGGCGCGTCATTGCACCTTTGCAATCGCTCGGGATAATCCTCGTCATCAAAAAAACATATTCTTATACCGTGATGCTGGGCTTGCTTCAGCTCATTGCTGACAAATTGTCCAATCGATTTGTCGATTTTAGGCAATTCCAAATTGGCCCGGTAACGGTATAGTTTGCTTGCCACTACCTGTGGCTCTTCAAATAATGCAGTCGCACTGCCACATAGCCGGATGAGTTTTTTGATATTGGCGTTCCCGTAGTTCGGAAAGTGTATCAACGCTAATCTGTAAAAAGTTTCTTTGTCCATTTTTGTGTCCTTTCATTTAAAATGGTAACCGGAAAAAGTGTGAGTAATTGCCAAATATGTTGTATGGAGGGATGGGTGTAATGTGCTGTAGGTGGGATGCCGGTTACCATTGTCATTACACGCTGCAAAGATATAAAATAAATTTCATATTTTATTATTATAAATTAGAAAAGTTATTAACAATCTATTTGCGTCACGTTCAAAGTGATGTGCCAGCAAATACATATTGTATTGCAAACTCAACGGACATGAATAATAAAAAAGACACAATCTTTGTTTAATTCAATTATTTTGCGTAACTTTGCTTCACTTTTTAGCTGCTTGAATTAATTTAATAAACAATAAATTAGATATATAGATGATGAAAAAAACTCCAATCCCTGCAGAAATTGTTGACAAAATCGTAGCCGAAAGCGGCATCAAAGAGGTGGGCAGAGCCTCCATCCGTGAAGTGAAACGCTTGATTAACGACATCGAAAACGCCAGTGGCGAGAAGTTCGTGCGTATGGAAATGGGTATTCCTGGCCTTCCTGCTTGCAAGATAGGCGTTGATGCGCAAATAAAAGCGCTTCAAGACGGTGTGGCCGCCATCTACCCCGACATTGACGGTACTCCAGAGCTCAAGGCGGAAGCTGCCCGCTTTGTAAAAACTTTCATCGATCTGGATGTTGATCCTGCGGGCTGTATTCCAACAGTCGGTTCTATGATGGGTGGCATGGCTGGTTTCATGACTTTCGTGCGTGCCCGTAAGGAACGTGACACCACGCTGTTCATCGATCCGGGTTTCCCCGTGCAGAAACAGCAACATCGTGTGATGGGCCTCAAATATGAGACTTTTGATGTGTACAACTATCGTGGTGCCAAACTGAGAGACAAACTCGAAAGCTATCTGTCTAAAGGTCACGTACACACTATCATGTACTCCAACCCCAACAATCCATCATGGATTTGCTTCACGGAAGAGGAATTGCAGATTATCGGTGACCTGGCCAACAAGTACGACGTTTTCGTCTTCGAGGATCTGGCTTATTTCGGCATGGATTTCCGTCGCGACATTTCAAAACCTGGCGTTTTCCAGCCTTCAGTGGGTAAATATACCGAAAATTATGCCCTGCTGATCTCCGGTTCCAAGGTATTCAGCTATGCTGGCGAGCGTATCGGTTTAATGGTGTTGTCAAAGAAATTGTACAACAGCGAGTTTGCCGATTTGGTACCCTATTTTGGAACTCCCAAGTTGGGCAGAGCTATCATTTACGGTACGGTTTATGCTATCAGCTCGGGTACTTCACATTCCGCCCAGTATGCCTTGGCCGCTATCCTGAAAGCTTGCAACGACGGCACCTACAACTATTTGGACGATGTGAAAGAGTATGCTGAAAAAGCCGCTATCATGAAGAAATTGTTTACCGATAATGGTTTTGTGATTGTGTATGACAAGGATGGTGACAAACTGCTGGCCGACGGTTTCTACTTCACTCTGGCTTACCCGGGTTTGAGCGGTGAGGAATTGTTGAAGGAATTCCTGTACTACGGTATCAGCGCTATCTCATTGGGTATCACGGGTAGCGAGCGTACCGAGGGCCTCCGTGCCTGCGTCTCTCTGGTCAACAGAAACCAGTTCCCGGCTCTCGAGGAGAGATTAAAAGCATTCAAAGCTAATCATCAATAATGACCTCAAACAAATTTGTTGGAAAGCTGTTTTTCTTGCTTTCCTTCCTGTTTTTGGCGGCATGCCATGCGAATACAAAAGATACAGAACCGGTACCACACTGGTTCGATGCATATTCTTCATTCAAGATGAAGGATTATCAAGAATATTTTAATCGGGAGATGACCAATATGTCTCCCGATTTTGTGCCTTACGGCGACTGGGTGAAACAGTTTTACGCGGAAAGGAATTATGAGCCCATGTGGACCGTAAATGGTTTGCAAGAGCATAAAGTGGATACATTATCTCATTTTATATCAGAATCTTATACTCATGGATTGCCAGCCTCCTCTTTTGGTTTTGTGGATGCGGATTCCTGTATCCGTCAGCTGAAAGACAATGCGGTTGACAATGAGGCAGAGGCCTTGTATGAGACTTTGTTCAAATTGGAAATGAATCTGACGGAGTCATTTTTGCGCTATGCCACCGCCATGAAATTCGGGGCGACAGATCCCAAACGTGTGAATGGGGAAAAATGGTTGAACAAAACGCAAAAGGCTGATTCTTTGTTTGTTATTGAATCCTTGCAGCAGTTCGGCAATCTGGCTGCCACTTTGGAGAATATGGCTCCCCACGACACGAATTACATTCGCTTGCAGAAAGAGCTGGTCCGTCTTTATCCCTTGAAAGATACGGTGTTGACCAAAATCCCTGAAAAGGAGATTGCCAAGGACCAACATGATCCGGCTGTTCGACTGGTATGCCAGCGTTTGCATTTGACGGGAGAGCTATCAGAAAATGTGCAGGAAACTGACACACTGAACGATGCGGTGCTTTCGGCTGTCAATTTGTTCCGTGTGAACAATGCCATTCCGGAAAGCGACAAACTGGATGTGGAGACCATGGAAAAGCTGAATCGTCCCATCAGTTATTATGTGGACAGACTGACAGCGAATATGGAGCGTTTGCGTTGGAAAGTGTTGCCGGCCAAGGGTGACCATTTTGTGGCGGTTAACCTGCCTGATTTCACCTTATGCGCTTATTATCAGGGAGAAAGAGTTTATAAAACCAATGTTTGTTGCGGTAGAACCCAGAATCCTTCAGGGGTCAAAGATCGGCATAGAGGGGAGCTTGTATTGCCTTTCAAGGCTGAAACGCCATTGCTTTATAGCGAGATTGACGCCATTGTGCTGAATCCCGAATGGAATATCCCCTATACGATTACCAAGGACGAGTATTATCCCAAATTGGTGAAAAACAATACGGCCGTCATCAAAAAAGAGGATTTGTACATTGTCAATCGTAAAACGGGAAAATATGTGCAAGCCGATACGATTGATTGGAAAAAACTGCGTCGCAATAATTTGCCCTATCGTTTGTTCCAATCCTCAGGTCGCCATAATGCTCTGGGACTGATAAAGTTCGATTTTCCCAATCCGGAGTCGGTTTATTTACATGATACCAACAATAAAGGCGCTTTCAAAAAGAGGGTAAGGGCTTTGAGCCATGGTTGCGTGCGTGTGCAGAATCCCTTCGAGCTGGCCAAGGTTATTTACGATTTGAATGGTTTTGATGAAAAAAAGCAGGAGGAACTGAGTATTATCGTGGGAAATGCGCCGACCACAGAAGAAGGAGAGGAATTTTTGGAGAAAAGGACGGAGAAGGAAGAAGAATACTATGATAAACTTTCGGATGAACTGAAAAAGTTCTACCGGAAAATACGCCCGACGCGTGTCAATTTGGAAAAAAAGATGCCGGTTTATTTTGAATATTATACTTGCTTTGTCGGTGATAATGGCTACATTCAGTATAGAAACGATTTATATTACAAAGACGGAAATATCCTTTATTTAATCCAGAAATAATCAATCATTTGTCCCACATTTCTATCCCATCAGGGATTCAATATCAATAGATTAAATCATCACCAAACATTTCTATCCCGTCAGGGATTCAATATCAATAGATTAAATCATCACCAAACATTTCTATCCCGTCAGGGATTCAATATCAATAGATTATAAAATCATCACCAAACATTTCTATCCCGTAAGGGATTCAATATCAATAACATCATGAAAAAATATTTGTTTTTAACATTGCTCCTCTGTTTGGCATTTACCATTTCCGCCCAAAATTTCGAACAATATTTTGAAAATAAGACGGTTCGTATCGAGTATAAACACATCGGTAACAGCCAGATGGAAAAGATTGAGGTGTTTAATTACCGTGTGGGTGGCATTTGGGAAGGCACCGTTTCCCACTTGGTTGAGCCCAAACGCTTGGGTGGCCTGCAGTTTGAGGTCTTTGACGCCTTATCTGGACAACTGATATACAGCCGCAGCTACGACTGCCTGTTCAATGAATACCGTACCACCGAAAGAGGAGAGAAGGAAGTGGGAACTTTCGAGGAATGTGTGCGTTTTCCGCTGCCGAAACAGCTGGTGAAATACAAATTTACCAGCTATGATCGCCATAATGTTCCTACTGAGCTGTTCCAGGGTGTTTTCGATCCCCAGAGCACTGCTTTCGAGCCAATTAGGAAAGAATATAAGGTGAAAAATTTGCATATTGGGGCGAAAGTGAATGATGCGCTCGATATTCTTTTCATTCCCGATGGGTATGCTAAAAGTGATAAAAAGAAGATGCAAGAGGATTTCAAGAAATTCACTTCTTATATTATGAACTGTTCGCCTTACAAAGAGATGGCTGATCATGTGAATATCAGAGCAATAGAAGCATTTTCCAAAGAATCGGGTATCACTAATCCGAATCAGAAAATTTATAAGAATACGTTGTTGAATTGCAGTTACAACGTGATTGATTTGGACCGTTACCTGATGTGTCTGAGAGTGTGGAAAATGCATGCCATTGCTGATGACGCACCGTATGATTTTATCGTATTAATTTGTAACAGTGATAAATACGGCGGTGGCGGCATATACAACTTCTATTGCACGGTCAATAATGTGGGTGTGCATTCCGACTATGTGATTGTGCATGAGATGGGGCATCTGATTGGCGGTTTGGCCGATGAGTATTACACCTCCGAGGTGAGTGTCCGTGATTTCTATCCCGAGGGAATTGAGCCGGTGGAGCCGAATTTGACCACGCTGGTGGATTTTGACTCAAAGTGGAAAAATATGTTGGATGAGGATACCCCAATCCCGACTCCGGCAACCAAGGAAAACAAGGATAAACTGGGTGTTTATGAGGGTGGCGGCTATGTGGCCGAAGGTGTTTACCGTCCGATGATGGATTGCACCATGCATAAAATCATGTACAATCGCTTTTGTCCGGTCTGCCTGAAAGCCCTGCAAGAGGCCATTCTGTTTTATTCAAAATAAACCAAGTTATTGATTATCAATAAATAATATCATTATGATTTTAACTACAACCCCGACTATAGAAGGAAAACAGATTGTGAATTACCATGGCGTCGTGTTCGGCGAGGTAATTACGGGTATCAACTTTGTGAAGGATTTCTTTGCCGGAGTCCGCAACTTTGTGGGCGGTCGCTCGGAATCTTACGAGGATGAGATGATGAAAGCCCGTGAGACGGCTATGCGGGAACTGGCGCAACGTGCAGCCGATAAAGGTGCCAACGCTGTGGTCGGTATTGACCTTGATTATGAAGTGCTGGGACAGGATAACGGCATGTTGATGGTCATTGCTTCAGGCACAGCTGTTACTGTAGCATAGAACAAGCTGTTAGCACATCCTGTTAAAGGTTTCAGTGAACAGCTCCAGTTGCTTTGAACCGTGGGGCATGAAATTGCTGTGCCATAGCGCAATCATCTCTCCGCCAACGGTTTTGACTTCTTGGATGAGTTGTGTAATCCCCTTTTGATATTTTTCTTCCATCCCTAATTCTTGCACTGCCGCAGAGTCCATCAGCAGCAAGGGGTGAAGCATTAAATTTGTGGCTTTGTTTTCTTTCACATCAAAGAAGGGGAAAGGTGTTGCCATGCCGTTGCGGAAACCGATGCGGTCGTAAAAGCCCAAGGAATAGTCATCAGTAATGCCTGTGGCGATGAGGTTGCGGAAGCTGTCGGGAAATTTCACCTTCAGGAAATGCTGCCGCGAGGATTGGATTTTTACTTGCCCTTTTTCTTCCAAAGTCTTTTTTTCTTTGATAATATCATTCTGGTTTTTAGAGTGATACGATGGATGAAGACCGATTTTTCCGAAGGTTTTCAATTGTTGTACTAATTGGGCAAAATGCGGCGAACGAGGGGAAATGTTTCGATCGAAGCGGGTTCTGTTGGAGGTCAGAAAGAAATAAATGGGTTGGACTTGATGTTGTTCGCAAAGCTGTTGTTCAAGCCTATACACATCGTAAGGGTCTGGGAAATCCTGCTGATGACGGGCTTTGATGATTTGTTTGGCCTTGTTCCATTGCAGTGTGAGAATAGCTTTGCCCAAAGCCCCGCAGAAATGAGAAAAGGTCTTGCCTTTGTAGGCGTATGCTATGTCAATATCAAAGGTGGGAACAAAGTGGTAATCAAGTCCCTTCCACTGAAAATCAGGCTTTTGCTTGGATAGTAAATTTTTGTATTCCAATGCGATACGCTGCGCGGTGGCTTGTTTGTGCAGTTGGTGTCTCACCACAAACGACAGCTCATGCACAATGCGTCCATGTTGGTCTCTTGGGCAGTCAGGCAAATATTCTTCATAATTGCTCAAGAGATAAAAAGATAGTGCCGGCTTGTCCTGCAACAGCAAGTCCTCATCTTGTCTGCGGATGTCATTTTCAAACAAGAAATTGCTTTTGGGTAGATAGCGCAACTTGAAATCAGTATGTGCCTTGTATTTTTCCTCATTATCGGTGATGCTGTATTCCAGTCCTAAGACACGCTCGAAAATGACATGACAAACATAGTCAAGCCGGGGTGATGTTTGTGGACTCAAAATCAGCAACATGGTCTTATGATTTGAAGAATGTCATTTTTCGATGATTCGTGGAATTTTGAATATTTATTTTAGCAAAAGGTTATTATTTGACGATAATGCCTTTCAGCGTAGCGGGAGAGCAGGACTGAACTAGCACATTCACATAGTCACCGATATGGCAATCCTCTTTCGGGAAGATGAGGACCTTGTTCTGGCTGTTGCGTCCAAAATATTCATTGTCAGAGCGTTTGGAGGCTCCTTCTACTAGTACTTCAAAGGTTTTGCCGATGTCTTTTTGGTTGTTTTCCAGCGACAACTCCTGTTGCAAGGCAATAATTTCCTCCAGACGGCGGCCTTTGACCTCATCAGGAATATCATCAGCGAAGCGTTTGGCGGCCATGGTGCCTTCGCGTTCCGAATACTTGAACATGTAAGCGGAACTGTAGCCCACCTCACGCATTAGCGACAGGGTGGCCTGGTGGTCCTCTTCTGTTTCACCGCAGAAGCCGGCGATAATATCGGTGGCGATAGAGCATTCGGGCATGATACGCTTGATGGTGGCGATGCGTTCGAGGTAATATTCGCGGGTATAGACACGGTTCATGCGTTTGAGCATGTTGTTGCTGCCAGCCTGCACGGGCAGATGGATGTATTTGCAGCAGTTGTCGTATTTGGCAATGGTTTCAATCAGCTCGTCAGAGATGTCCTTGGGATGTGAGGTGGCGAAACGAACCCTCACCTGCGGGGAGAGTAGGGCCACTTTTTCTAACAATTTGGCGAAATTGACCACCTCGCCATTCTCTTCCGAACGGTAGGAATTGACATTCTGTCCCAACAGGGTTATTTCCTTATATCCTTGATTGATAAGTTGCTGTGCTTCGTGAATGATGGTCTGGGAGCTGCGGCTACGTTCACGTCCACGGGTATAGGGCACCACGCAGTAGGTGCAGAAATTGTTGCAGCCTCGCATGATGGAGATAAATGCCGAAATGCCGTTGGTGTCGTAACGGATAGGATCAATGTCGTCGTAGGTTTCCTCGGTGGAAAGCATCACGTTAAAAGCGGTCTTGCCGAAGGTAGCCTCCTGTATTAGGGTAGGCAGACTGCGGTAGGCGTCAGGCCCGGCGATGAAGTCCAATGCACTTTCCTCGTGCAGCAGTTTTTCTTTGACACGTTCGGCCATGCAGCCCAAGAGTCCGATTTGAAGACCGGGCTTTTTCTTTTTCAGAAAGCCTAACTCGTTAAGGCGTTTGCGGATACGCTGTTCGGCATGGTCGCGTACCGAGCAGGTGTTAATCAGAATCAGGTCAGCGTCTTTGATGTCGTCGCAAATCTGATACTCGGAAGACAGTATTGCTGCAACAACTTCACTGTCAGCAACATTCATCTGGCATCCGTAGGTTTCAATAAATAGCTTTTTCATGCCTGCAAAGGTACGAAAAATAATTTGTAAATGAGCAAATTAGTTAATGAGCTAATTAACAATGTGCTAATGTGCCAATGAGGTAATATGGGAGAGTCATGCTACGCACGAGGGAAGTTGGCATCAGTACTCCTTCCTATTATGGGGCTTTCCCAGGGTAAACATCCCGTCTCTGAGGGGCGAGAGCACGTATAGGCCATTGCGTAACGCAAATTTGTCGGAGCCATTGGCAAAACGCATAGCGGCAATAGCCAGATAAATCGTCTTTCCTTCGAACTCGTGGAATATTTCCTTGAAATGCTTCATCTGTTTGAGAAAGTAATCCACGTCCTTTTTGAAGCAAGTGGTTTTCACCTCTACGGCTACAGCCACTTTTTTGTTGCACAATAGCACATCAACCTCAATCTCTTCCTCTTCTTTCCTCCCGTGGCGGGGGCCTTCATAAATGTGATCTATGCCGATTCCTTCCTTCTTGAAGATTTCCAATGCCGCAGGCTTACATAGGTCCTCTACCATTTTGCCGAATTCATTTGTGAAGCCTCCGTAATTCTTATTGATATCCTGTATCTGCTTTTCTGTTTTTTCGTATGTCTCTTTTATACACCGTTCTGTCTCTTCATGTATTTCTTTTATCCTGCGGTCAGTTTCTTTCATCTGTTCTGAGGTGGCAAGAATCATGGCATGCAGTTCAGACCACGAGGGGTTGAGTTGTTGTAATGTGTTATCGTTCATAATTTTATTGATTTAGTATTATGTCATCGAAGACAATGTATTTACCTTCTGATGCTGAATTTTCTACGCTGCAAAGATAATAAAATTTTTATTATAAAACTAAATTGTTGAAAAAAATTGATAAAAATATATCTATATTTGATTTTTGAACAGATAGGTTGTGCAAAAACTCCGAGCTATAATTCAAGGCAACAATGAATACATCGGCGTTTCAGTCCGTTGTGTTCGCGATTAGAGCATACCGCGGAAGCGCGAAGTGTGTTTTTGTATCCGCTACCTGTTATGGCACTGTCACCACATCTTCGCCAAGTACCAGGGCAATGTGAGCCAAAGTCTTGGTGGTAAAATTATGGCAATCAGGAGACAGCATCTAATAGGTTAGACCGAAATGCCATAACGGAATCACAATGCTGTGACCATATTCAATGTCATCACGAACAATGATACCATTCGGAACATCCGCAATCTGCTTTTTTCCTTTCTTCATTCCACCAATTTCAAAAGTGTATTCTTCAATCTTGAAATCAGACTCGCGGGAAGAAATGACAGGGTATTTATTACGCATCTGATTGAAAAAGAAAGTCTCCCGTAAATTTCCCACATTGGGTTTTCCCTCGGACAGCACAGTCATCAGGCTCGGGTTATCCACATATATTTTATTGACCTTCCCCAATGCAATCAAGCCTTTTGTATCGTCACGCAACTGTCCTAACATCCCTGCTTTTTCCAGTAAAAGAAGATATTCCGGCACATTGTTTTTACTGACACCTATCTCCCTTGCCAGATGTTCGGCGTTGGGTTTTACCGGTGCCAGCGATGATACAAAGACTAGTAGCTGCTTTAGCTTTCGTGCAGTGGTGGCTTTCATATCCGCATATTGCGGTATGTCAACCTCAACAGTTTGGTTGACAACTTGAAGCATTTTCTGTGGAAAATTTCCTTCCAATGAGAACGGATAATACCCCTCCTTCAGATACGAGCGAAAATATGGCAATGGATGCGGAATATCAGGAATCGAGACCTTGTGATTCAAAATCTCATCAAGCGAAAAAATGTCAGTTTTAACCCTATGAAACAGTTCCAAATATTCGCGGAAAGAAAGCCCTTGCAAATGTTCCATTACTACTCGTCGGCTCAAGTCCGCTTCCCCTTTCGAGATTTCCAGGACGGACGACCCCGTGAAAGTCACCGTCAAATCAGGATGTGTGTCATAAATCTGTTTCAATTCTCTTGACCAGCCCTCGTATTTGTGTACCTCATCAATGAAGAGATGTGTACCGCCATCTTTCACAAACTCATCTGCCAAATCAATGAGTGTGTGTGCGCTGAAATAAGCATAGTCGGCAGATACATACAAGAAATGTCCCATATCACGATGTTCTTTGACATACTGCAACAACATTGTGGATTTCCCCACTCCCCTTGGCCCCACAATTCCTGTCAAACGGCTATTCCAGTTAATATCATTATAGTTATAGCGGTGAAACTCGTTGGGAACCAAGCGGATGAGATCCTCCATAAGCTGATATAAAGTTTGCTCAACCATTTTATTGAAATTTTCGGCAAAGATACAAAAATCCTTTAATAAGTGCGATTTTTTTTAAAAAAATCCCTCAATAAAGGATTTTTTATAATATTTCCATTGACTTTTGACTTTCCCTAAAAAAAGGTTGACAGATTTGGGAAGGTTAAACTAAAATGGTTTACATTGTTTTGTTCATATCTCTGAACAGGTTTACACCATCCCTGTTTAGGTTTACATTTTGCATCATCAGAAATAATTTGTATGTTTAGAGAAAAAGGTATGACTGTGCAGCAAATATTTCCGTATTTTTGCAAATTATAGTTATTCAGTTTAGCTGAATATAAAATATTGATAGTATGAACATTGCGGTGATTTTGGCGGCGGGTATCGGCAAGCGGATGGACATGGAAACCCCGAAGCAGTTTGTGGAGGTCAATGGAAAATTGGTCATTGAGTATTCTTTGGCCACTTTTCAGGCTCACCCCGATATAGAAGAAATCGCCGTGGTGACCTCCGAGGCGTATTTGCCGCTGATGAACGATTTGAGAGACAGCGGCTTGTACTCCAAGTGGAAAAAAGTGTTGCAGGGAGGAGCGGAACGCTACCAGTCCTCATTGGCCGCTATCCAGGCATACGGGGATAATCTGGATGATATTCTGCTGATTCACGATGCGGCCAGACCTTTGGTTTCCACAGCAGTGATCACCAAAGTGCTGGAAATTATGCAATATGCCAATGCTGCGGTAGTGGCAGTGCCAGCCAGCGATACCGTACTTCATTCTTTTGATAATAAGCATATCGCCGACATCCCTCCACGTAAGGAAATGTATTATGCCCAAACCCCGCAGGCCTTCAGGGTGAAAACCATTCAGAGGGCTTTCGAATTGGGTCTTCAGGATGCGTGTTTCAATCCCACTGATGACAGCGGAGTGGTGCTTCGTTATTTACCGGAAGAGCCAGTTGTGATAGTGGAAGGAGAGTCTAAAAATAGAAAAATCACCTACCAGGACGATTTGCTGTGGTTGTCCTCACAAATTCAAAATAGTTGAACATGAAAAAGATAGTGTCGATTGTGGGGGCGCGTCCCCAGTTTGTGAAGGCGGCGGTGGTAAGCAGACAGTGGGCCTCGATGTCCGATGTGCAAGAGGTGCTGGTACATACTGGACAGCATTTCGACGATAATATGTCGGAGCTGTTCTTCCGGGAGATGTCCATTCCGCAACCCAAATACAACTTGGGAGTTAACAATTTGGAGAATGCCGATATGACGTCCCTGATGATGGAACGGCTGGAACCTGTGTTACTTCAAGAAAAGCCTGATTTTGTGGTGGTTTTCGGGGATACCAATTCCACTTTGGCAGGGGCCAGAACAGCGAAGAACTTGAGCATAAAATTGGCACATGTTGAGTCGGGACTGCGTTCCTACAATATGGAAATGCCTGAGGAACACAACCGCATGGAGACCGACCATTTGAGTGATGTGCTTTTCTGTCCGACCCAAACAGCAGTGGAAAATCTTCAGAAGGAAAATATTGATAATCAAAAAAATAAGATAGTTCTGTCGGGTGATGTGATGTATGATGCGGCCTTGTTTTATGCGGCATCAGCACGGAAACCACAGCTTGATTTAGCCAGGGAATTCCTGTTGGCCAGTGTGCATCGGGCCGAAAATACCAATCATCCGGAAGCGTTGCTTTCAATTTTTGCGGCGCTGGAAACCTTGGCCCAAGATAGGCAGCTGGTATTGCCTTTGCATCCTCGCACCCGGGCGAAGTTGGCAGAATTGAGTTATGATTTTGACCATTCCAGCATCACATTTATTGCACCGGTGGGTTATTTCGAAATGCTGTATCTTTTGCAGCATTGCCGTTTAGTGCTGACTGACAGTGGCGGTTTGCAGAAAGAGGCATATTTCTTTGGAAAACAGTGTGTCACTTTGCGCAACGAAACCGAATGGGTGGAGCTGGTACAGCAAGGGGTGAATGTTCTGGCTGGCACAATAAAAGAGAAAATCATCCATTGTGTCCAGCAAAGTTTGTCACAACAGATGACTTTCCCGTCATCTTTGTATGGCGACGGCCACGCCGCCGAAAAGATTACTAAGACTTTATCACTTTTAATGTAGAGCTTTGCTCATTGTCAAAAAATAGACGGATAAAATACATGCCATTGGGATATTCTGTCAGATCAATAGTAAAGTTTGAATTTTCTATTTTGTTTTCTATCAATACTTTGCCATAGATATCAAATACTTGGATTTTCGTTCCTGTCAATTGTTCATTGTTCATTGTTAATTGCACATTGATCACCCCTGATGTGGGATTTGGCCCTATGGTAGCGTCAATTAACTGGGTTTCGCCTATGCTGTTTTGGGAAACATTCAAAATCTTCATGACATTCTGAGCTGGATAGTAATTGTCGTTGCCTGACTGGCTGGCCGTGATGATGGCTTGTCCCGCATTCATGAGCAATAGTACGCTGCCATTGACGGTGGCTACATTCTCGTCGCTGCAAGTGTAACTTACTGGTAGTCCCGATGTGGCGGTGGCAGTAAGCACAAGATAAGCGTCGCTCAAAATGACATTTAATTCCTGATTCCATGAAATGGATTGCTCTTGCATGATAAGAGTATTTTCAGTAACATTCAGCACTTTCATCACATTTTGTGCTGGCAGATAGTTGTCGTTGCCAGCCTGGCTTGCCGTGATAATAGCTTGGCCCACACCTGTGAGAACAAGGATATTGCCATTAACTATGGCCACATTTTCATCACTACAGCTGTAGCTAACTGGCAAGCCCGACGAAGCGGTGGCTGATAGGGTTAGCATTCCATCTGATAAGTTCACGGAAAGATTTTGCTCCCAAGAAATTGTTTGCGGTTGAGGTTCTTCACCGCCAGCTTCATTCACGGTCAGTATTTTAACCACTGAAGGAGCAGGATGATAATAGGCATTGCCAGCCTGTGAGGCGGTGATGACGGCCTGCCCAACTCCTAACAAGGTGAGGATATTGCCGTTGACGATAGCGATATTCTCATCACTGCAGGTATAGCTTACAGGCAAACCTGACGAAGCAGTAGCCGTCAATTCCAACGTGCCATCATTGATATTGGCGGTCAGGGTTTGGTTCCAGCTGATGCTTTGGTCAAGGACAGGGGCGGACACATTCAGGATGAGGCTCACATCCGCGGCGGGTTGATACAAGGTGTTGCCAGCTTGTGAGGCCGTGATTAGGGCTGCACCCACACCAACGACAAACAGCGTGTCATTACTGAGATAGGCAATGGTTTCATCGCTGCTGCTATAACTCACAGGCAAACCAGATGTAGCGGTGGCGGTCAGTTTGATGGGGGCATCTCCTAAAGTGGCGGATAACGTTTGGTTCCAGATAATTGCCTGGCTCATGGTGGTTTGCGTACACTCGTAGGCTCCTATGTCAGCAATATTATTGAAGATACGGGGATTGCCTTCCATGTCGGTGTCGGGCAGGTAGGTGATGAAGGCGGTATTGGGGTCGCCGGCATCCACTAAGGGAGAATTAGGCTGCACGTGCCAGTCGGCATTGAGATTCGAGTAATCTGTGGCAATGGTGTTGGCACCTACCATAGACGATGGGGCCACGAACATCGGTTGTGTCAATGAGTCCAACACAATGTTGGTGCTGTCAGCGGCGAAAACATTGTCTGCGTTCGTTGGACATGCGCAATAAGTGTAGGGTAGAGCATAATTGTTGGACCAAGATAAATTGGAGTTTTCACCGCCGCGTTTGTTGTTCACTGCCACCGTATTCTTGACGGTCGCCGCTTTGGTGGTACGGATACCACCGGTTCCGCTGGTGTTAGTGGTCTGTGCCAAATTGTTGGTCACCACGCAGTTGGTCATATTTAATCGTCCTATAGGATAGCCAGCGTAGGAACTTGACGTCGATCCGTTGGCATACGTTACCACTCCGCCTGTCACATCAATTCCTTCAGTGGAAATGGCACTGTTGTTGGCAATCACACTGCCAATGATGTGGGTGCTATGGGTGTAAATGCTGATACCGCCGGCAATGTAAGGTCGATAGTCTTCACTGCTGGCTGTGGAGGCTGTGGTGTAAACGATGTTGTCGATGATACGCGAATTGATGATTCTCCATTCATTCCTCGTTTGGTTGTATGAGAAATTGTTGCTCTGTGTAAGGATGCCTCCTGCCTTGGCGTTCAGCCCGGAGGCTGTGTTCCTTGTGATGTCGCAGTTGTTGACGATGATGGTGCTGTAGGGTACTGTATAAGCCGCGTTGAATCTCATACCACCGAACACAGAGCCAGTGTTCTCTGTGATTACACAATTTGTGAATTCGTATGTGGCACCGTAGGTTTGTCCACCGCTATACATGCTTACACCGCCATTGGTGGTGTTTCCGGAAATCTTGCAATCAGATACTTTGAATGTGGCTTGATAGAATGAATTACTATAAGACATCCCCAGATACAAACCGCATGCGTTGTCGGTCATGGTACAATTGGAAATAGTATAGGTGTTGTTGGCTTCGCTGTAAACACCATATTGATTGCCACCTTTCACATAAAAACCGTCAAAATCGACAGGCCTGCAATTGTAGGAGTTGTTGTAGTACATGTAGCCATTGATGGAAACCGCATAATTGCTGTTGTGCTGTGCGTCGATAACAGAGCACGAGCTGTCGGAAGCAATGCCGTAAGTGAGGGTCTGCCGCTCATAAAGGTGGCTTTCTGTTCCAACAAAACCACCATATACATGCGTGCTACTCTTGATGGTGCAGGCAGGATAGGTGCCCACCGCCACAAATACAGAGTCATTGTTCGGTGAGGTAATCAGAGCCATAGCTCCGTTGATGGTGGCTTTGGCCGTAGCCCACGAAAGTCCGTTGTTACTGTCATCTCCACTGTTGGAGACAAAATAAGTGGTTTGTGCGGAGATGGTCAGACTGAAAAAAATAGTCAAAATAAGTGTGAGGAGTTTTTCTTTCATAGTTTTAGTATTTTTGGTTTTATTATTTTTGTCGATACTATTTCTATAAAAAACAAGTCTGCTAAATATGAAGGCTTGTTGTATTAATAAGATTTGCAAAAATACGAAAAACTTTTCATTTTTTCCTGACTTCGTCACATGTTTCGGTAATGAATTTATAACATTCTCATACTAAGTATTTTGTGTATTTTGCGTACCCTGTTTTGGGGTACGCAAGTTATTTTTTTTACTATTTTTGTGGCATGTTTGTG
>Ga0208297_1001412_pt1 | contig 22957 bp, 21 predicted proteins | sample LMS_cellobiose_e_FD_187367 | JGI IMG/M metagenome (GOLD analysis project Ga0208297, IMG submission 187367) | Rumen-fistulated moose microbial communities from Alaska, USA - LMS_cellobiose_enrichment (SPAdes) (version 2) | ecosystem: Host-associated > Mammals > Digestive system > Stomach > Rumen... | reverse complement strand
ACAAGAGCTTGTAAAACAATTGTTTCTCTTTCGAAAAACCTTCAATAGAAGGTTCGGATATTTATGTGTAAAAGTCAAGATTCTTATCGTTTTGAAGAATTATCTTGACTCACAGGACAAAATAAAAGAAAGCCCGAAGGATATCGGGCCTGGCTCGTTCTGAAGGCTTCTCAGTCGAAGAAAAGCTGATGCACCTCATCTGCATTTCTTGCATTCTTTATCATCCTGACCATCATATCAGATGAACAGAGTCTTGTGATGGAGGCGAGGATCTGGATGAATTCGCTCGGATTGTCATCTCCTGCAAGCACCAGGAAGAAGATGCTGCTCTTCTCTGCTCCACCGAAGTCTACCGGAAGGCGGCTTACTCCTATCACGACAGAGGGGCTTTCCATTCCTGCAAGCTTCACATGGGGAATCGCAATTCCCCTCTCCATTGCAGTCGAGCCCATGCTTTCACGCTCAAGCACTGCAGCCACGATCTCCCTTCTTCTATCATCGGAGAGATTTCTTGAGGAGGCGTATCTGTCGACAAGACTCTCGATGATTCCATTTCTGTCCGTAGCTGTAAGCGGAACGATTATGAGCTCCTTTTCGATTATATCAAGCAGTCCCATTTCAAATCTCCTCGAACATATTCCAGATTTCATCGCTGTCCTTTGCCACGAAGACCGGACAGGGCACGCTTCTGAGCATGCGCTCATTCTCGTTGGCCAGCTCTTCGCGCCTAGAACGTATCATATTGAGCTGTCCGATTACAAGCATATCGATCGAGTTTGCCCTGACATACTTCAGTACCTCTGCGCTTGGGCTTCCTTCAAGTATCTCGGTCTCGACTGCAATGTTCTTCTTTGCAGCGATCTTCTCGAGATGCCTGACGTGGCGCCTGGCATCGGCCTTGAGCTCCTCGAGGAACTCTGCCCTCTCGGAGGAGATGAAGACATGAGCCTTCACAAGGTCCCCCAGGGCCTTTGTGTTGATGACATAGACTCCGTGGAGTCTGGCGCCGGTCTCCTTTGCCAGGAGGATCGCGTACATGCTTGCGGCCATGGAGCCCTCGGAACCATCGAGATAGACCAGGATGTCGTCAAATGGTGCACTCATCTATCATTTCTCCTTCTGCATTCTGTCCTTGACAGCCTTCATCAGGATAAAGCTCTCCCTTTCTGCTTCCTCTATCCTGCCGCCAAGATACTTAAGTGTCTCTTCCTTGTCGGGAATCACCAGCTTCTCGAGCGAGTTGACCTTCCTGATGGTCTTGGAGACCTCTCTGGAAAGCCTCATTATCGAGACCTTCAGCTCGGCCATCTTGCCCATCAGGGAAAGTGCCTCTCTGTATTTGTCGACTGCGACCTCGGCAAGGAGGCTGGTGCCTTCGATGGAGAAGAATGGTCCCTCTCCCTCGAAGGTGGTATCCACCTTAGGTAATGTTACACCCATGACCTTGCGCTGTCCAATTTCAAATGAAGAGGTCACACTGACAGCACCGGAAAGGTTTCCGATTCTCATTCTTCCCATGTGCATGATGGCATCCTGGAGCGCCTTCTCTGCTTCACTCAGAGCTCTTTCGACTCTGTGCTGGTAGTCGACGGCCTGGTCGACCAGCGTCAGAAGCTCGGAGACGAGTATGCTCCTCTTCTGATCGAGCAGCTCGTAGCCCAGGCGGCTGAACTCCAGCTCCTCCCTGACCTTCATCAGATTGGCCCTTGTAGGTGCAAGTGAAGTATCCATCTCTATCCCCTATAGTGCTCCAGTATCTCCTCTTCGGTAAGCCTCTGCAGCTCCTCGGATGGAAGAATGGAAAGCGCCTGCCATGCAAGGTCAAGAGTCTCTTCGATCGACCTCTCCTCATCATAGCGCTGAGAGAGGAACTTCTGCTCGAAGAACTCACCGAACTTCATGTACTGGTGATCTACTTCGGTAAGCTCCTCCTCACCTATTACGGATGCAAGATTCCTTACCTCCTTCACGTGCGAAAATGAGGCGAATAGCTGGTTCGAAAGGTGCGGATGGTCCTCTCTGGTCATACCCTCGCCGATGCCGTCCTTCATCAGTCTTGAAAGCGACGGAAGTGGATTGATAGGTGGATAGATGCCCCTTCCTGCAAGGTCGCGGTCGAAGACTATCTGGCCCTCTGTGATGTAGCCGGTAAGGTCCGGGATCGGGTGCGAGATATCGTCATTGGGCATGGTGAGGATCGGAAGCTGTGTGATCGAGCCAGATCTTCCGGCAATCTTTCCGGACCTCTCGTACAGCTCTGCGAGATTGGAGTAGAGGTAGCCAGGATAGCCCTTTCTGGAGGGAATCTCCCCTCTCAGTGTTCCTATCTCTCTCAGCGACTCGCAGTAGTTCGTCATATCGGTCATGATGACAAGCACCTGCTTGCCCTTGTCGAAGGCAAGGTGCTCTGCAAGCGTCAGTGCAGTTCTTGGTGTGATCGTCCTCTCGATCGATGGGTCATCGGCAAGGGATAGAAAGAGAGCTACGTTATCGAGTACTCCAGAGGATTCGAAGGAGTCGATGAAGTACTTTGCAATATCGTACTTAACACCCATTGCAGCGAAGACTATTGCGAACTCGCTCTTTCCGCCCCTGACCTTTGCCTGCCTGACAATCTGGGCAGCCAGCTGGTTGTGAGAAAGTCCATTTCCCGAGAAGATCGGAAGCTTCTGTCCCTGGATCAGTGTGGTCATTCCGTCGATTACCGAGATTCCGGTCTGGATGAAGTCCCTCGGATATTCTCTCGAAGTTGGGTTGATTGGAGAGCCGTTGACATCCCTGCTCTCGCTCCCCCTCGGGTCCTGAGCTCCGTCCCTGCTCTTTCCAAGCCCGTTCATTACCCTTCCGAGCATGTCCTCCGTTACGGAAAGCGAGAGGGGCTCGCCAAGGAAGTGCAGCTTCGTATCCGGCAGATTGAGACCATCGGTCCCTTCGAATACCTGCACGCATACCACATCATCCGAGGTATCGAGTACCTGGCCAGACCTTCTCTTTCCATCCGGTGCTGTTACCTCGACAAGCTCGCCATAGCCGACTGGATGGGTATTCCTGACATATACAAGCGGTCCATCGATCTTCGAGGCACCGACATACTCTCTTCCGGAGAGGAGAGAGCGGTCCATATCTGCAAACAGGTCATCACTCTTCATATAGTCCTCCCAGCTGGTTTATCTGCCTCTGAAGTTTCAGGGCAAGCTTGTCTATCTGCTCGACGCTGTCGTTGTCGACAGAGAAGCGCATCTTGACGATATCCTGGATAGAAGAGAGTCTTCTGAGCTTTGCAAGCGGGACTCCCTTGCCTATTGCCTCCACACCAAGATCGTAGTAGGTGAGTATTATATCCATCATTGCGACCTGCTTCGGAATTGAACAGTAGCGGTCGATCTCGTCGAAGGCGTTCTGCTGGAGGAATGCAGTCTTGAAGATTGAACAGACCTCGAGTATGAAGTTCTGGCTATCAGGGAGGGCATCTGGACCTACAAGCTTCACGATCTGCTGCAGTCGTCCCTCCTTTCTCAGAAGCTCCATTATCCTCAGCCTGTTTTTTGACCACTTTCCACCACTCTGGGCATCCCACCAGGGAGCTACCTCGTCGATATACTCGCTGTAGCTGTCCAGCCAGCTTATTGCAGGATAGTGTCTGGAGGAGGCAAGTGCCCTGTCCAGTCCCCAGAAGCAGCGGACGAAGCGCCTCGTGTGCTGTGTTACCGGCTCTGAGAAGTCGCCACCTGCAGGAGATACGGCTCCGATAATGGATACAGAACCCTCGCTGCCATCCAGAGTGAGCATGTGTCCTGCCCTCTCGTAGAACTGGGCGATCCTCGTGGCAAGGTAGGCCGGGAAGCCCTCCTCTGCCGGCATCTCCTCCATTCGGCCCGAGAGCTCTCTCAGCGCCTCGGCCCAGCGGGATGTCGAATCTGCCATGATAGCAACAGAGTAGCCCATGTCCCTGTAGTACTCTGCTATCGTGATTCCTGTGTATATGCTTGCTTCTCTTGCGGATACTGGCATGTTGGAGGTATTCGCGATGAGAATGGTCCTCTCCATGAGACTCTTGCCGGTCCTCGGATCCACGAGATGAGGAAACTCCCTCAGGACATCGGTCATCTCATTGCCACGTTCTCCACAGCCGATATAGACGATGATATCTGCATCGCACCACTGGGCGATAGAGTGCTGTGTCATTGTCTTGCCGGTTCCAAAGCCTCCGGGGATTGCGACTGTACCACCGTTTGCAAGCGGGAAGAGAGAGTCGATTACCCTGAGACCTGTTACAAGCGGCCTGTCGAGGGCAAGACGCTTCTCGACCGGGCGGGGGACTCTGATAGGATGGTACTGGACCATGTTGAGCCTTCGCTCCTTTCCATCCCTCTCTATCGTCACGATCTCGTCCACTACAGTGTAGTCGCCCTCCTCGACGATGGACTTCACGGTCCAGTCGCCCTCGAGGCTGCACGGTGCCATTATCCTGTGAAGCACTCTGCTTGTCTCCTGTACAGTACCGAAGGTCCTGCCGGCCTTGAGTACATCTCCAGCCTTCACAGTCGGAACGAAGTGGTGCTTCTTCTCATGAGAGACAGCGCTTGTGCTGATTCCCTTTCCGATGAAATCTCCGGAAAGGGCCCTCAGCTCCTCCAGAGGGCGCTGAATTCCATCATATATATTTCCTATAAGGCCAGGAGCCAGCTCGCAGGAGAGTGACATTCCAGAACCGTACACGTTGTCATTCGGTGCGATTCCGGTCGCATCCTCATAGACCTGTACGGTCGCATTCTCCCCATCGAGTTTTACTATTTCGCCAACGATCTGGCCTTCGCCAACGTGCACCAGCTCCATCATCGAGGCATCCTTGATGCCCTTCAGTGTGAGTACCGGTCCGTTGACCCTCTTGACCTGTCCTATTATTCTGCCTTGCATGTAATATCCTGAACTATCTTCCTGATTTCCTTCTGCCTGCGGTGCAGACGGTAATCCATCCTGTTGTTGTATGAGACCCTCATATCAGTCGAAAAGAGAGCGACACCGAAGGATTCGAGCGGCTTGTCGCACAGAGAAAGATGGACCTTTGCACCTGTTCTCTTCTCGACCAGCGCCTCTGTCTGTCTCAGCATCTGCTCTGAAAATGGAGCCTGTGGCCAGAAGGCGACCAGTGCCTGGTCCTTGCCAAGACCTATGCAAGCCTCTGCAGCCCACTCGACAAGGATCTTCTCATACCTTTCTCTGTCGTTTTTCAGAGCCTCGAGCTTCTCTACAAGCCTTTCAAGTGTAGTCTCAAGGGCCCTGTCCTGGCTTCTCAGAGAGACGAGACGGTCAATATTCCTCTTCTCGCCCTCCTCCTTGAGAGCTATCTCCTCGAGATTCTTCTCAAGCGTCCTTTCGAGACTCTTTTCTGCGAGAGCTGCCCTTGAAGAGGCCTCCAGTATGATCTGGTCGGCTTCCTTTCTTGCATCCCTGAGCTTTCTCTCTGCCATAGCCTCGGCCTTTTCGAGGATATCCCGGATGAGAGGGTTTTCCATTTCGTTCATAGGCCTACTCCTATTGCTTCATTCACCAGAGTCCTGAGGTCCCTCTTCGATTTCTGGCCCGAGGAGGGAATCTCGACCACAAGAGGAAAGTTCTCTGAGAAGAGATACCTGTCCACGGTGCTCCTGATGAGATCGGCAGCACCCTCTGTGATTATTATGATTCCATAGTTCCTGTTCTCCAGGACCTTCTCCCAGGCACTTCTGGCCTCGCTTTCGCTGCTTACAGCACTTCCTGAAAGTCCAACGAGCGAAAAGCCAAGTACAGTGTCCTCGTCTCCGATGACGTAGTATTCCATCTCTTATCAGACCTTGCCGAGAATCATCAGCGCTGTGATGAAGCCGAAGACTACCAGGCCCTCTGCGAGAGCGACGAAGATGAGTGCATTGGATGCGATCTCAGGGCGCTCGGAAATTGCACCCATTGCAGCAGCTCCTACCTTTGCGATTGCAATTGCAGCTCCGATTGCACCGAAGGCAAAGGCAATTGCGGCAGCAAAGCAGATGAGAGGAGCGTTGAAGCTGGATGCCTGTACATCAGATTCCACAGCTTCGGCAGCTGCCTGAAGTGTCGGAGTTGAGACGAAGGCGGTTCCTACGAGGATGACAAGTGTGAGTACGAAAGAGAGAGCGAGGTTTCTCTTGAATGTATAAACGGTCATATGGTGACCCTCCTATTAGATTCAGTTATCTATCCTGATACGGCTTTTGAGCCCGACCGGCTCGAAAGCGATACCACGACCAGTGAAGTAGCGGTTGAAGAATTCATAGTAGTTGAGTCTCAGTGCCTGGATACCGGCGCTGAGTCCCTCTATTGCTATGACAAGTACATTGCCAAGGACCATGATAAGGACCTTTGCAACAGGGTTCCCCGGAAGCGAGGACATATCCTCGAAGGCGGTCATGAGCGAAACGTGTGCGATTCCAAGTCCGGCAACTCTCATGAATGAAAGAGTGTTGGAAAGGAAGCCGGAGAATATCTCGAGTGCATCGATAAGGAAATCCATCACAGTATCCATGATGACCTGGGATAGCTTCTCTCTGTGCCCCTCTCTCGCATGGATCACTGCCATTACAGGACCCTTGAGGAAGATTACGAACATCGGAACGACTATGCCGATTGCAAGCAGCGGACTTGATGGAAAGCTCCTGTAGCCGGTTCCTACGAAGTGGAAGCAGGCCCAGATTCCAACTGCATAGAGAATACCTCCCATCAGACCGTTCTTGTCGAAGATGAGAGTGAGATATCTCTTCTTCCTTACAAGATTTATCCAGTTCAGGATAAGGCCGGTGAAGATTATGAGGATTCCGAAGCGGATGGTTATTCCCAGGATTCCATATACATCGTGTATCAACCCCTCTGCGTGTCCATTCACGACAGCGTGATAGTTGAACCAGAGAGCTGGTATCCAGCCATAGCCGAAGGTCGAACCGAAGAGAAGACCGCCAAGCATGCTTGCAGGTCCGAGGTACAAAAGAAGCCTGCAAAGATATCTTGAAAGCAGACCATCCTTGCTGAGTGGATGCTTTCTGTAGTAGTTCATGCCGATAAGTCCTACAAGAAGCAGTACAAGCCCCTGTCCGATATCCGCGAACATCAGCATGAACATGAGCATGTAGCTTACTGCAACGAAGGGTGTCGGGTTGATCGAGCCATACTCTGGGGTCGCATAGTTCCTGACTATGACCTCGAAGGGCTCGAGAATCTTCGGAGAGGAGACAGCTACAGGCACCTTGGAGCGGTCTATCGCAGTATCATCGGTCCACTCTATGATGCACTTGCCCTCGGTTTCGCTTCTTACGATGTTCTCGATCTCGGCTTTCCTGTCTGCTGGTACCCAGCCAGAGAAGAGAGAAGTGTTCTTCGTCTGGGAAAAGTAGCTTTCCACATGCTCGCAGAGCTCGTAGACTCTGAGATTCTTCCAGTAGAGAGAGAGCTCCTCACCCCTCTCTTCTACAGCTTTTCTTATCTCATCCTGGACCTGGTCGATTTCAGCATCGAGACCCTTCTTCTTCTCAAGGAGGAAGGAGGTGGCCTCCTCCAGGGCCCTCTTCTGCAGCTCTGCCTCGGAGCACTCTGTCCACTGGAACTTGTCCATGACAGGGTCGATCCTGGATGCATCACGCCTGAGAGAGATCGAGACGATCCCATTCTCGATTTCAAAGCAGTAGGCACCGGCAGCTGAAAGTCTTGCTTCCAGATCCTCCACACTTCTGTTCTCTATCCTTCCGACTCTGAGATCGTAGTACTCGCTCTCCTTTCTGTCGATGTAGGAGAGTATCTCTTCGATCACGGCACTCTTCTGTGAAAGCTGCTTCTGCCTGTCCCTCTTTGTCTGGATAAGATGCGAGAGGGAGTCGAGAAGCTGCCTTATGGCTTCGAAATCCGGTCTTGTATCCCTTTCGAGGTCCTTTGCCTCGAGCACTGGAAGCGGATACTGTCCCTGCTTGAATGTGGATTCTATCCTTGTCCTTGTTTCGGATATTGTCTGTGGCTGTATCTTGGATCGGTGCTGCTGCAGGCGATCGACATCCTTTTTCGAGATGGCGTCCACGTGTATGAACTCCATGGAGCCCCTCTTCAGCAGCTCCTTGACTACGATATCGGCCCTGTCGCTTGGAACGACAGCTGTCAGCAGCTTCATTTTCTGTGTGAAGAGATTCAATTCAGTTCCCTCCTGATCCTCTCCTCATCCCAGTGGTAGTACTTTGCAGAGAGGATTCCCTTGATCATATTGTCCTCGGCCTTTCTGAGGAATATGTATGCGAGCATTGTTCCAACGGTGAAGGGGTCTCCAGAGAGGATTCCTGTGAACTCCCTGTTCCTCCTGTCATTCAGATAGTGCTCGAATCTGAGCGTATAGGTGGCCATGTCGGATTTCGAGATATCCGGATGGGCGATCATGTCCATCTTCTCCAGGATATCCTCGGCCTCCGGGTAGAGTCTTCCGATGATCTTCCTTGCGCTGTTCACCTCCAGCTGGCCATCATCGAGATCCTCCTTGAGCAGTCTGTAGACATCGCCATATGGGATGAATATCTCTCCCATCTGCTCCTTCTTGAAATCATAATACAGACCGTAGCGGATTATTGAGAGTATATTCTTTATATCCACATCTACAAGATATATGCTCCTTGCGACCTCTTCATCCTTGCGGGAAAGGTCGTCGAAGGATTCAAAGAGCCTTCTGTACCAGAGGTGGTCCACCATATTCTCGATATGGAAAAGGCCCTGAGAGGAGATGGACTCTGCAGTGAAGTGGGAGTAGACCTCATGATATGGTGTGCCCTCTGTGGCCTTGACCAGGTCGTCCCAGGTAAGTGCATTGATCATCTTCGTGTAGTCGATATCGTTAACTATGACATCCTTGTCTATGTATGCAGAGCGGTATGAGATAGGATGCTTCATCACGGAGGCAGAGAACCAGAGCCTCACTGCATTCTTCAGATTGGCCTCCTCTATCTTCTCGAGAAGCACATTGACGAACTTTCCGGTCCTCGAATCGAGGTACTTCAGCAGCTCCTTGTGGTAGCCTACCTCCTCCTCGAAGAGAGCAAGCTCCACCATCTGGAGGTCTCCAGTCTCCTCATAGACCCTGAAGAGAGAGTCGTGCCTTGTGCCGGAGAGGGTCGCGATCGCCTCGGCAAGATTCGGTGCCTTTATCATGTTCTCGACAAGTGCATGGGTGTGAAGATCGCCGATCCTGGCCCTCAGTTTCGCGTTAATGAATGCGTAGCGTGATACGTCGCTCAAGCTCTGGCCTCCAGCAGATCCACTCTGCAGACAAGATCGAGAGCCTCATCACTGGCCCTTTCGATTCTCGGGGATGTGGAGGATGCAGACTCCTCGAGCTTCGCGAACTCTCTTCTTCTGTACTCTGCAATTCTGCTGCTGGACTCCTCCTGGGCCTTTGAAAGAATTCTTTCATTCTCAGCCTTCTTCTCTTTTTCGGCCCGTCTTACCATCTCGGCAGCTCTGCTCTGTGCATCGAGGATGAGCCTTCTGGCCTCACTGTCCGATGCGGACACTATCTCCTCTGCTCTCTTCTCTGCCTGTAGTATCTGTTCTATGACTTCGCTCTGCATCTGATTCTCCACGTATTATTATTTACTGATTCCTTTTTTTGTAAATATGTATACAAAAATATAATCTGAATTCTTTTCCTACATCTTGAATGATATTCTCAAAAGGCGAGGAGCACTATGAACAAAAGACCTCTCCATCTTTCATGAAGAGGCCTGGAAACAGAGGGTTGCAAATCAATCGGCGCTTGTGACCTGAGGTATGTACTCGACGGAGCTGTCCGATTCGATATTCGTCCAATCGACATCGTAGCTTTCGAAGGCCGACCAGTAGTCGTCCTCCTCCATCGGTGGGAAGAGCTCGTTCCAGAAGGATGCGTTGTCTGTGATCCTTTCCATTGGAATGTAGACATAGCCCTCGTAATCCTCGAGGATCGATGGAACAGGACAATCCTCGTATGTACCGACGACGTTGCCCTCGAAGTCTCTTTCGATGTAGTGGATATTCTCAGGCCTGAAGTCGAAGTCTCTGAGCACGATGACTCTATCCTTGTCGTTTTCAGGAACAGGTACTTCGAAGATGAGAGCATACCACTTGCCGTTGTAGTCGTAGTCGATGACATACTGACCAACAGGAAGATCGGAGATGATGAACCTGCCATCGATATCCGTGAAGAGGTATGCATTCTTGAGAGTATCGAGAACTTTTTCGTTCGTCTCTGGATTCTCGACGACGAGCTGTACAGGCGACGAGAAGTCCGCTCTGAGAATTCCATCCATCTTGACGATGCCGGAGACAGTGAATACCTCAGGAAGTCTTGCCTTGATGACGAAACCGGTCCTTGTATTGGTATGGAGCTCATAGGAGAGCGTCTGTGTATCTGCGAAGCTATCCTCTCCTGTAAGATAGACGACCGTGTTGTTCCTTGTATTGGCTGTGAGCGAGGTGTAGACGCCGGTGCCGAATACGGTAGGAACATAGGCTGCATTGCCACCATTGCTCCTTGCGACCTGGATCGTGGAGCCCTTGAGAGATCCCTGAGGCTTGACCAGCATGAAGTTGTCCCTGCTGGAGCGGGACATGGCGAATGCACCGCCTGCGTAGAAGGTTGACGTGGATACGCTGACAGAGCCATTGTATCTGTTGTACCTGTCGTATGCCTGTCCTCTGAGACCGATGTTGAAGAGGTCGGTCCTATGAGAGTAGGAAGCCGAGAAGGTGTGGTTCTCCGGATCCTCGTAATAGAAGTTGGAGACGTTCATCTGCAGATAGTCCTTTCCGATCGGAACAGAAAGACCGAAGTTCGCACTCTCCATCTTGTAGTCTGTCGAGTAGTTGCCGGTAATGCCCTTTCCGAAGCTGCAGGATGCTGTTATGTAGCCAACGAACTGGGTATCCGAATTGTAGCTCTTGTATGCAGAGATACTGGTCGAGAGCGAGAGGTTCTTCATCGGACTGCAGCCGATGGATCCGTTTATTCTCCAGCTTGGGTCGTCGACAGTATCATCCTTGTAGATCGAGGAGGACATCGAGTAGCGGAGGAAGCCGATTGAGCCACCGAAGGAGACCGAGGCACCGAACTCGTTTCCACCCTGACTGCTTGCATCCGGATTTGCATATGTGAGCGTGAAGCTCAGCGAGCTCACTGCCCTGCTGTGCATGATGAATCTGTGGTTGAGCCTGGACTGGAAGCCGAAGGTGCTAGTGTCGCCACTTGCGTTGAGTCTCGTTTCTAAAATGAGCTCGGTGGTACCAAGAGGATTGGCATTGAGGAAGCTGACACTGGTCTCGGCAGCATAGTCCTTGGTATCCGAGAGGTTCGGTGCTGTGGCAGCGCTGAACTCCATTCCGAGGGTGAAGGTCTCTGTGATACCTACATCCTGCCACCAGCTGATGGCGATATCGTCGAAGTGGTAATCGTAGTAGTATTCAGGGGAGACTCTTACACCAAGACCTGTGATCTGGTCACGGTCATCCTTGTCGACCTGTACCCTTCCCATGGTAGCTGAACCACCATAGAGAGTCTCGCCCGGAGCAAGCAGCTGCGAATCGTATGCGAGGGAGAAGGACATCTTGTAGCTTCCCTCCTCCTTCTGCTCCTCTGTAAGGCCATCGAGCCTTGTAGGTGTGACCGTGATGAGTACCTCGTTGATACCTGTATCGAAGGAGAAGTCCTTGATCCTGTAGTTGCCTGGAGCAACGGTCCTCTCGTAGATGACCCTGCCGTTGCTCTCGATCTTGAGCACGGACTCTTCAGCTACTACGATGACCTCTGTCCTCTGGTTCGTAGGTCTCTTGACATTCGGTCCTCCGTATGAGTAGCTCTTCTCGAACTGGATACCGAGAGAGGTGCCCTGGTTCGAAAGGCCATAGCCGTAGACATTACCCCAGCTGACGCGGATGCACTGCTTGACGAAATCCCTGAAGAAGCGGTAGCTGGACCAGCTGAACTTCAATTCGTCGTCCCTGTATGTGACATTGTAGTAGAAGTCGAGATATGTCTTTCCGAACGACATGTAGTTAGAAGCGGAAAGGGACAGATACCAGCTTACAGGCTTGAAGAATTCGGAATCATCATACCAGTTGTATGAGGAGTAGAAGTTGTATGTGGTGACCCAGGTGAAGAATGCAGGAGAAAGAGTCTGCGCACCTGTGAGAGTATACCTGCTCCTGCTGCTGACTGTCTGGGTAAGTGAAATGATCCTATCAGGAATCTCGGAGACATCGAAGTACATGTGGATGACGAACTTATCCTCATCCATCTGCAGCGTTGCGCCCCTCTCAGTGAAGTATTCGCTCGGCTCGAACTCCTGGCACGAACCGAAGTATTTCTCATACGCCTCGTCGGTGAGCATATCGGAAAGGTAGTATTTGAGTTCGGCAGTATTCAGAAGTCTGTCATTGCCCTGGAAGAGGACCTCGAGCTGGCCCATTCTGTCATCCATGATGTAGAGCTCGAAGTAGTAGCTGCCATCGTCGAGTGCGATCTTGTCGGTACCCTGAACGAAGAAGTCGGCAAAGAAGTCGTCATTGTACTCTGGTGTATCAGGTGCAAGAGCATAGAAATCGCCACCGGACATGACGATGATAGGATCGAAGAGAAGTGGTGGGTCTGGGACCCTTCCTGGTTCAGCTGGCTTGGTCATTGTCTCAGAGACAGTCTGGGAGGCTGAAGCTGCCACAGCGCTCTCGATGACGCCAGACTCTCCCTCCACGACGACGACAGGAACGACCTCTTCCTTCACGCTCTCCTGCTCTGAGACCGACGAGGCAGCTTCCGATACCTCCCTTGTCTCTGCAGCAACAGCGACAGCAGCAACCGGTGGCTCGCCCTTCTTCTCCTCTTCGAGTATTATCTTTTCTTCTTTTTCTTCAGGCACAGCAACAGAGGCCACAGGAGCTGTCTCAACGACAGCTGCGGCCTCTTGAAGCTGCTGTTCTTTTACCATTTTAGAAGTATCTACCTTAAACAGGTACCACAAGATGAAGCTGGTAGAGAAGATAAGCAACAAAACAAGAAGAGTGGCAATGAATATGCGTGCAAATCCTTTTGCTTTTGTTTCTGTCCTACTCATTTTCTACGTCGAAAAAATATGCGCCTTCAAAAATTACTCAGCGGAATAATTGTATTCGATGGTTGCCTTGTAAGATGAACCGCGGGAAAGTCCTTCTGGCCATGGAACGGTCTTTGTCCAAGTCTTTCTCGCGAGGATGTTGGTTCCATATATCTCTGGGAGCATTTCGGTACCTGTGAGCGTGACTACCTTGCCACTGGCATCCTGGATAGTAATCTTTGCCTCGTTGAGAAGCTGATGGACAGTTCCTGCATTTGTAAGTGTCAATGCGAGATTGTCACTGCTCTCCATTACCTTGGAGACGATGACATTCTCGGTGACCTTGGCAGGCTTTACGTATGCAGAGGCATTGTAGATGTACAGGAAGTTGAACATGCTCTTGTTGGTGCTGCTCCTGCCCTGCGAATATGGGACCTGCTCGGCCTTGATCCTGAAGCTGAGCTCGGTCGTGACAGTCTTTGGACCCCTGTACTGAACACGGACAATCTGGGCACTCTGTGGCTGGATGAGAATCTTTGCAGGCTGGATAGAGAAGTATCTGGAAGCATCCTGATTGACTTCGGCACCACTGCCATCCTGATCTCTTGTCAAAGCGGAAACAGTAACTGCAATGACTTCATCACTATCGTTTGTAATCGTGTAGGTCCTGGTAGCTTCAGCACCGGAAACTGCAAATGTCTGAGTGAGAGGTTCAAACTGGAAAGCGAAGACTGGCGAAGCCAGAAGCATCAGCACAGCAAAAATCATCGCTAATCTCTTCAAGATATGTCTCATGTCTACCCCCAAAAAGCGGTTACATAAAATATTACAATATACAGTTGCGTTTCGCAATAGAACAAAACGCAATCAGATATACAATACACTACTTATGACATAGGTACAAGTTGTTTTTACAATTTTTTCGGAAGTTTTTGAACATGTCACCACAAAAATACTCTTATTTATGCAGAAAAACTTGAAGATTCAGATCAGATAGATATGTCCAAAGCGAAGAATGAAAGCTGTTTTCATGCTGCAAACAAGGAATCAGAACAGCAATCATTCCAATACAGATTATATATGGATTCAATAGCCATATAAAAAAATCGGGATAGCCGGATTTGAACCGGCGACCCCCAGTCCCCCAGACTGATACGCTAAACCCCTGCGCTATATCCCGAATACAGATTCGACCTTAACACCTAATGCCGTTCGAAGTCAATCAGATTCCGCCTACCAGCGTCACTGAGGACCTTCCTCTGCAGGTCTCGAGATCGCAGACATCTCCTGTAAGCTGTGCAATTACAGCTTCCAGCAGCTCTCTGGAGTATATGTCGAATCTGAGATAGCGCGTTCCAAAGTCCTGGATCGACACGTCCAGAAGATACTCTACGAGTATGGTCAGCCCCTGGACATCCCTCTTCTGGATCGCGCAGAAGATCTCCTCCGGTCTGTGGGGACAGAGTATTACAAGCGGCCTTGAGCCGAACTCCTCTATCGCCTCCAGAAGCCTCTCGCCCTTCAGGCCCTTCGTGCAGAAGGAGTCGAATCCGGAAAGAAGAGAGAAGTCTGCCATGGTCCTCACCTCGTCGTAGAGTATCAGCGGATTCTGGATTCTGAGGGTACGAAGCGTCTCTATCAGCGACCTTTCTGTCGTCTGTATCCCCATTGGGATATCGCCAGTGTCCGAGATGACGGCGACTCGTTCCGTTCTCCTGCTGTAGTCCTCCCTCGTCCTTTCATCTATCGAGCCCACCACCAGCAGGTACGGATACTGCTCATCAGAGCTCAACAGCTGCGGCACAACTCCCTTGGACACTGCGATCGAAGATATCTCCCTGATCACTCTCTTGCCCACATCGCCATCTATTCCCTTTCCCAGAGCTATCGCCAGGACCTTCTCCTCGTAGGCCGAGAAGTCGGTGACGTACCCGAGTCTGTGTGCCGATTCAAGGACAGCCCTCCTTGTTTCAGCCGAGAACTTTCCCTTGCTGTTGAGAACATTCGAGACTGTAGTGACAGATTTGCCACAATCCTCTGCAATTTCCTGCATAGTGACGATTTTCATTTATCCCCCGTTCGGCCGTGCAAGTGACCGCACTCTGCGTCAATTGTACACCACCTACTCTATCAGCTACATCCAAAATGGAAATTCTGTATCACAGTGATGAAAAACAGGAAGAAAATGAGTCATTAGATACTTCTGACTATATCAGGGTTTCATGCTATACTTGCCACATGACAGATACAGAAGCACAGGTCCAGGCCATCAGGATGGAGGATCTGAAGAACAGAAAGGAAGCGTATACTGCCCTGTTCAATTCACTTGGACCGGAGCACTATTGTACACTCGAAGCCGAATACGACTATGCTGTTGCACTTGCACAGGAAGGAAAGGAGAATGAAAGCTTTTCACACCTCGAAAGTGCCTGGCTCGGCCTTTCGAAGAATATATATCTCGCCTACTATGGGCAGATACTCTATGACCTCACATTCGACTATGCAGCCGCACTGTATGCGAAGGGAGAGGGAGAGAAGGCCATCATTCCAATCACGCACACTCTATCCCAATCCCCATCAGATGACAGCAATGAGGATATCATCCTCGAGCTGAACTATCTGCTTGCAGACTGTCTCCAGCAGAGTGGAAGAGACGAAGAGGCAAGACTTACACTGAAGATAACCTACGAGCTTCTGCTCGACAGGTACGAGCCTGGCGACTATCTGGTACTCAACTCGGTCTTCAACTATGTGCTCCTGCTGCTGAATCAGGAGAATCAGAAGGATGCCATGAAGGTGCTGAACAGGCACAGAAAGCTCTGTGAAGAGTGGGATGACCAGCTTGCTGTGCTCATATTGACGATATACAGGGCCTTTGTCGCAAAGGGAACTCCTACGCAGGCAAGGGAGATATCGAAGGCAAGGAAGCTGCTCGGCCAGCTTGGGGACAGGGATGAATCCTTCCCTGTCGAGAGCTTCCTGGAAATGCTTGAAAAGGCGAAGAAGGGAGAGAATCCGGATTTCCAGGATACCCTTATGTAAAAGAATGGGTCCGGACGAATCCAGACCCACATATTCAGTTTTCAATCATTCAGTAGGGACAGGAGAGAACCTGTCCTTTCTTTCTACTGCTCCTCAGAAAGGGCCTGCAGCACCTTTTCAGGAATGAGAGCAGGAACCTTCTTCTCAAGGTCGATGCAGGCGACGCGGATTTCGGTGTGCACAAGCAGTTCCTCACCTCTCAGTATATCCTGTGAGAATGTGCAGCTGAAGCGCTTCATCTCGAGAAGTGTCGTCTCTACCGTAAGCAGATCATCGAGGTATGCAGGTCTGTTGTACTCTGCCTTGACGCTCTTGATGACGAAGCAGATTCCACTTCTCTTCATCATCTCGCCCTGACCGCCGAATATCTCTCTCAGCATCTCGGTCCGTGCATGCTCTGCGAAATCGAGATACCTGCCGAAGTAGACTATCCCTTCGGCATCGGTATCGGAGAAGTAGACTCTCACTGGGAACGAATACTTCTTCAAATCTTCACCTCGGCACCATCGAATCTCAGAGTAGCGACATAGTCATCATAGGTCTCTGCCCTTCTGATCATTGCGACATCGCCTTTCTCCGTGAGAAGGTACTCTGCGTGCTTGAGCTTCGCATTGTAGTTGAAGCCCATTGCATAGCCATGTGCACCTGTATCATGGATCACGAGGATGTCCCCCTCCTCTATCTCTGGAAGCATCCTGTCGATTGCAAACTTGTCGTTGTTCTCGCAGAGAGAGCCAGTGACATCGTACTTGTGGTCATGAGGTCTGTCCTCCTTTCCGACGACAGTGATGTGGTGGTATGCACCATAGAGTGCAGGTCTCATGAGATCGGACATGCAGGAATCCAGACCTACGTAGTCCTTGTACTTGTGGGTAACGTGGCGGACACGGGATACGAGATATCCATATGGGCCTGTGATCATTCTTCCGCACTCGAAGGTTATCTTCAGCCTGAGTCCGAGTGGAACGATCATCTCGTCATAGAGTCTGTGGATATTCTCCGAGACGTAGGCGAGGTCCATCCTGTCCTGCTCTGGGCGGTATGGGATTCCGATGCCGCCGCCAAGATCGATGAACTCGATATCGATTCCAAGCTCGTTGTGGATCTTTACAACAAGTGTAAAGAGCTGCCTTGCAGTCTCGACGATGTAATCTCCTTCGAGCTCGTTGGAGGCGACCATGGTATGAAGACCGAAGTGCTCCACACCCTCTGCCCTTGCAATGCGGTAGCAGTCAAGGAGCTGGTCCTTCGTGACACCGTACTTTGCCTCGACAGGGTTTCCGATTATTGCATTTCCGGTTCTGTCCGGACCGGGGTTGTATCTGAAGCAGATGGTCTTTGGAAGCTTTCCACAGGCCCTCTTCACAGATTCGATATGTGAAATGTCATCGAGATTGAGGATCGCTCCCATTCTCATTGCCTCGGCAAACTCCTCGTCAGGAGTGTCGTTGCTTGTGAACATTATCCTCTCTCCGGGAATTCCGCTGGCCTTTGCCAGATAGAGTTCTGGAAGCGAGGAGCAGTCACCACCGAATCCGAGTCTGGCAAGACGGGAGATGATATTCGGATTCGGGCACGCCTTCACAGCAAAGAAGTTGACGAATTCGGGAGCCCAGGAAAAGAGGTCCTTGAATGCCCTGGCATTCTCCAGTATTGCCTTCTCGTCATAGAGGTGGAAGGGAGTTGGGAGCTTGGATGCAAGCTCTGCCATTCTTTCGTGACTTACAGGAAGTTTCTTCTTGCTCATATCTTGAGGTTCTCCTTGATGGATGCAACTGCGGCCTCGACATCCTCTCTGTGGCCATATGCCGATATCCTGACATAGCCTTCACCTGCAGGGCCGAAGCCACTGCCTGGAGTAACTACAACATGGCATCTATCGAGGATCATATCGAAGAAATCCCAGGAGGAGATTCCATTTGGTCCCTTTGTCCAGATGTAGGGGCTGTCCGTTCCACCATAGCAGGTGAAGCCGAGCGACTCCATGCCCTCTCTGATGATCCTGGCATTGCCCTTGTAGTAGTCTACGAGTTCGCAACAGGCCCTGTAGCCCTCATCTGTAAGAGCTGCGATGCCACCAGCCTGTGCAATGTTGGAAGCTCCATTGAAGAAGGTGCACTGTCTTCTGTTCCACATTCTATGAAGTTCGTCTCTCTCACTGTTCTCGCAGACAAGGTCATGGGGAACGATGCTCCAGCCGAGTCGAACTCCTGTGAAGCCAGCAAGCTTCGAGAAGGAGTTGATCTCGATTGCGCACTCCTTTGCGCCCTCGATCTCGTAGATGGACCTTGGAAGCTCAGGATCCTCGATGTATGCAGAATATGCGGCATCGAAGATGATGATTGCCCTGTTCTTTCTTGCATAGTCGACGAAGGCCTTGAGCTGTGCCTTTGTTGCTACAGCACCAGTCGGATTGTTGGGAGAACAGAGGTAGATGAGGTCCACCTTCTCTTCTGGAGGTGCCGGAATGAAGCCATTCTCGGCAGTGCTCCTGAGGTATACGAAGCCTTTGTAGCAGTCTGTAGAGTCATCGTGCTCTCCAGTCCTTCCACCTACGACATTCGAGTCGACGTAGACTGGATATGCCGGATCCTGGATTGCTACGACATTGTCCTCGGAAAAGAGATCCTGGATATTTGCAGAGTCGGACTTTCCTCCATCGGAGACGAAGAACTCATCCATCTCGAGCTCGACACCGTAATGGCGGGAATAGAAGTCCCTGAGGGCCTGGCGAAGTGCAACATCGCCCTGCTCATCACCGTAGCCGGTATATGTGCTCCTGTCGGAAAGCAGGTCGAGCTTGTGCTTCATTGCATCAACAAGCTCCTTTGGAAGGGCCTCGGTGGTATTGCCGATACCGAGGCGCATTACCTTCACGCCTGGATTCTTCTCCTGCCATACCCTGGTCCTTCTGGCGACCTCTGGAAAAAGATAGCCGGCTGCCAGCTTCGAAAAGTTGGTATTGATCCTTGCCATTAGATTTCTCCTCTCTTGATTGCGTCGAAAATAGCATCTGTAGATGCAATGAGTCTGGTCCTGTGCTCCGGCTTCTCAAGTGGGCACATTGGCAGACGGAATATCTCCTGGCAGTGGCCATAGTGGGCAAGAGCGGTCTTGATAGGAATCGGGTTTGTCTCGATGAAGCAGGTCTTGAAGAACTCCTTGAAGTGCTCCTGGATCTTCTCTGCTGTCGAGATATCGCCTTCGATTGCGGAGTGGACGAGCTTTACCATCTCGCGAGGGAAGAGGTTGGATGCAACAGAGATGACTCCATCGCCACCGAGCTTTACCAGATCGAGTGCAAGGTTGTCGTCACCGGAGAGGACACAGAAGTCCTCCTTGCTTCTCTTGATGACATCGCCCATCTGGGAAAGGTCGCCACTTGCTTCCTTCACTGCAACGATATTCGGGCAGTCGTCAATGAGTCTGAGAAGCGTATCGGTCTCGAGGTTGACACCGGTCCTTCCCTTGATGTTGTAGAGTACACATGGGACTGTGACAGAGTCGGCAACAGCCCTGAAGTGCTTGTAGAGACCAAGCTGTGTCGGCTTGTTGTAATATGGGTTGACGAGGAGGACGGCTGAGACACCAGCATCCTGAGCGTGCTGGCTCAAGCGGATTGCTTCACTTGTCGCATTGGATCCGGTACCTGCAATTACCGGAACCCTTCCTTTTGCAAAGCGGATTGTCTCGGCAATCACCCTATCATGCTCCTCATGTGAAAGGCATGGGGATTCTCCAGTGGTTCCACAGGGCACGAGACCATCGATGCCGCTTTCGATCTGGAAGTTGACGAGTCTCTCGAGCGCAGCATAGTCGACTGTGCCATACTCGGTGAACGGTGTAATGAGTGCTGTGTATACACCTTTGAAAAGAGGTTTTGCCATATTATCTATTATCTCCCGAAAAATATATTAACAATGATACGGATGGTAGAGTATCAGAAAGAAACATGTTTGTCTATATTTTAACAAAATGTTTTTATTATAACAAATCTATTTGCGCTTGCTTCTTCTCTTCTCCCTCTCCTGACTCTGCTTGAAGAAGTCTGCGAATGTTCCACCAGATGAAGCGGACGAAGAGCCCTTTGCCTCCCAGGTGTCCCTCATGGGAGTCGAGAATCTTCTCTCGTTCCTGTTCTCGGCTCCTGTCCTTCTCTGGGCCTTCTTGCTTTCGCGAACTACTTCGATCCTGGTCTCGTAGACTGCCTTCGGAACCTTGATTCCAGGCTTTCTGAGCGATATCTTCACCTTGCCATCGGCTGTGTAGGATGGAAGCTTCTTTTCTCCAAGTGCGCCAGAGGAGACTCTTACCTTCACTTCCTTCTCCTCGTAGGAGCAGGAGAGCTTCTGACAGATATAATGGACAGAGCCGCTTGGGTCAAGTGCCCTCATCATCTGGCCTCCGCAGTATGGACAGGTCTTGGCATCCTTGAAGACTGGAGAGAAGACCTTGCCGGAGACCTCTACCTCATGGACGAGGTCCCTTGCCATCTTCTTTATGTCCGTGATGAAGAGCGCAGGGTCTGCAGCGCCTCTTGATATGTCGTCGAGTCTCGACTCCCACTTGCCTGTGAGCTCTGGAGATGAGAGCACAGCTGGAGCAAGGCGTACGACCTCGCGTCCTTTTGGAGTCGGAACGAAGTACTTTCCATCTCTGTCCACATAGTGGTTCTGGACAAGCTTCTCGATGATATCTGCCCTGGTCGCAGGAGTTCCAAGTCCGCCTGTAAGGTGTCCCTTGAGTTCCGCATCCTCTACAAAGCGGCCTGCATGCTCCATTGCAGAAAGAAGTGTTGCGTCCGTATATCTTTCCGGAGGAGTGGTCGCATTCTCTCTGACCTTGATACCCTCGAGCTGTACTTCATCGCCCTCCTTCATCCTCATCAGGGCAAAGCTGTTGTCGCTATCGTCGATGATCTGGGCGGCACTTCTTGCACCAAGTGCGATGGAGACACTTCTCCAGCCCTGGCGCTGAGGTACTGTCAGACGGGTCTTGAACTGGTTGCCCTCCACCTCTATCACGGCAGTTGTCGTTTTATATGTATAGGATGGAGAAAGGACCTCAAGGAACCTCATGGCAATGAGCTTCCAGAGCTTGAGCTCATCTGGAGAGAGGGAGTCAACCTTCACCTTCTGTTCTGTCGGGATTATTGCATGGTGGTCTGTTACAAGGGACTCCTGAACAAGGCGCCCCTCCTCGTACTCGAATCCATTCAGCCTGTACTCCTTGCTGACAAGGCCGAATTCAGTGTCATCCAGGGCAGCAAGTCTTTCCTTGAAGGTCGGGACGATATCCGGTGTGAGGTATCTGGAATCCGTTCTCGGATATGTGACGATCTTTTGGACCTCGTAGAGCTTCTGGAGTGTATCGAGAGTCTCCTTTGCAGAGAAGCCAAGCATGATATTCGCATCCCTCTGGAGTTCTGTGAGGTCGTATGCAAGAGGAGCCTTCTCCTCTCTTTCTTCACTTGTGATGGAAAGGACTCTGCCCCTCTTCCCCTTCAGCGAAAGCAGCTCTTCCTTCTTCTTCTCATCCGTGAATCTTACAGTGTTCTCCTCGGGATAGTAGGAGGCGGAGAAGAGTCCGAAGTCGGCCCTTGCAGTATAGTAGAACTTTCCCAGGAAGGCCTCGATCTCATCCTCTCTTCTTGTCATTAGAGCAAGTGTCGGAGTCTGTACACGACCTGCAGAGAGCTTTGCATCATGGATGCAGGTGAGTGCCCTTGTGACGTTCATGCCGACATACCAGTCGGCCGCAGCCCTGCACTCTGCTGCGTGATAGAGATCGTCATAGCATCTGGAGGAGACGAGATGGTCGAAGCCCTCTCTGATTGCCTTCTCGGTCTGGCTGCTGATCCAGAGTCTCTCGGCCGGTCCATCATAGCCGGCCAGCTTCATTATCCATCTGGCAACGAGTTCGCCCTCTCTTCCTGCATCGGTTGCAATTACCACAGAGAGGACATCCTTTCTTTCCAGGAGTGACTTGATGTTCCTGTACTGACCCTTGCTCTCCTCGATTACCTGCTGGTCGAGAGTCTCGGGAATCATGGGAAGTTCCTTCATGGACCATCTCTTCCATCTTTCCGAATAGTGCGCTGGATCACAGAGCTCCACAAGATGTCCGAGTGCCCATGTGACAATATACTTGTCACCCTCAATATAGCCATCGCCTCGATCAAAGCAGCCGAGGGTCCTGGCGATCTCCCTCGCAACGGAGGGTTTTTCAGCAATAACTAGTTTTTTCATCTCTTCGAGAATAGCAGAAAGGCTTGAAACAGGGAACTGTTCTAGGGCATAAAAAGTAAGCTTGAACTAACTTGGAAGAGTTAGCAAAATGAAACTTTTAAAGAGAGATAAGTTGTTATATTGTAATAAATAATTCGGTTTCGGTTTTTTCATTTTTTTTCGAAAAAATCTTGACATTTGATAAGGCCGTTCCTATCATTTAAATACAAACAAACAACAAACCCTATTTTACAAGGAGTGAAATTATGGCTTATAGAATTACCGATACCTGTGTTGCATGTGGAACTTGTGCTGGTGAGTGTCCAGTTGGCGCTATCTCCGAAGGTGACATCTACTCCATCGATGCTGATGCATGCCTCAGCTGTGGATCCTGTGCAAGTGCTTGCCCAACAGGTGCTATCGTAGAAGAATAATAGCAGTTAGACGTTATTTCTTTAGAAGGGGGTGTTTAGAAAGTCCGAGTTCAAGGGCTCTCTGACACCCCTTCCTTTTTACTCTCAGTCCTCTTGTACTTGTAGCCCGATTTCGCCTTTTGATTGACGGAGACCTGCCGTTTTTTCGAGACTC
>Ga0208297_1001409_pt1 | contig 22983 bp, 16 predicted proteins | sample LMS_cellobiose_e_FD_187367 | JGI IMG/M metagenome (GOLD analysis project Ga0208297, IMG submission 187367) | Rumen-fistulated moose microbial communities from Alaska, USA - LMS_cellobiose_enrichment (SPAdes) (version 2) | ecosystem: Host-associated > Mammals > Digestive system > Stomach > Rumen... | reverse complement strand
ACAGCATGAATCTATAGGAAGCGGCGGCTATAAAGATCCGGAGAATCCAGAATACATGTTTGCTGAAACGCAGTTATATGAAGACGGATTCGATACGAAATCCCTTGATGAAGTCAAGGAATATATCATCAAAATAAAGAATTCAACTATCAGTTACAACAATACATACATTAGTTTCAACCTGGTACCGTCCTTCTATCTTCGTGAATGACTCCTTTTAGTCTGTCGATATGCTTCCCTGCGGAAATCTGATGGGGATGGTAGCGTTGCCGCAAAAAGAATCTCCTAACATTATTAACGCTAAATGCGTTTCTCCTTATATTGGTTCCTCCCCCCGGAAACGACACTTAAACTATCGACTTGGGACGTGAGAACGCAGAAGGGATGTTTCAAAAGCTCTCTGGCACCAATGCCAGCTTGTTGATCGATTCATGCGCTCTCGCGAGGGAGTCATAAACAGCAAGGACATCATCTGAGTTCCATGTCCGGAGCGATTTTTCATCAATAACGCCAGCGCTCTCACGGATGATCTTCGCAAGCTGTTCTTCATCGGCAACGGCACAAACGGAAGACCCATAAAAAAATAGTTCTTTAATGCGTCGTCTTCGTGTATAGGCCTCTTTTCTTGCAAACCATCCCTCAAAAAGAGCTTCCTGAGTCTATCTGATATTTATATGCCTAAATATATTCAAAGATGTTGACAAATAGTGCCCAATCGTATACGTCATTGGATGATAAAGTAATTCTGAATTCTATTCACACAGGAGCATGAAAATTTATAGTAAAGGGGGTAATATTATATTTCATTGCATATAAATAGTAATGCAGGCTTGAAGCAATAATCCAACGCATATTGCAATAAAATCATTCAGACTAATATAATGGAGTTAAGTGCATTGTTAGTGCGTTCTTGGAGAACTGTAATACGGAAAAATTTGAACAACGTGGGAAGGATGCCCGGAGAGGTGAAAATGCATGGCGAAACAGATAAAATCCAAGAAACGTGTCACAGATCACGGAGAGGTGTTCACCGCTAAACGTGAAGTCAACGCCATGCTGGATCTTGTGAAACAAGAGACCGAGCGCGTCGATAGCCGATTTCTGGAGCCTGCTTGCGGAGATGGCAACTTTGTTGCGGAGATTCTGCGGCGCAAGCTGGCTGCAGCGAAAAAACGCGCGATTCCGCCACGAAAAACAGCTCCGAATCCTTTTGAATTTGAAAAGCAATCTGTCATAGCTGTGGCGAGTATTTATGGTGTAGACCTAATGATGGATAACGTTCGTGCATGCCGCGAACGACTATATGATATTTGGAACGCAGAATACGAGACGATCTGCAAAAATGAGGCGAATAACGAATGCCGCGAAGCAGTCCGATTTATTCTCAGCAGGAACATCGTTTGCGGCAATGCTCTCAGCCTTAAAATTGTTGATGAGAACGGTGTAGATACTGACGAGCCTATCGTGTTCTCTGAATGGGCTTTTGTGATGGGTAGCAAAATGCAGCGCAAAGACTATCGGTTCGATAAACTGCTTGCCGGTACATACGAGCCGACAGTGGGTACTAAAAAGCAGCGGTGTAAATCAGAGGCCGCTGGTCAGCCAAGTTTCATGGATATACTGGAAGGAAGACAGAGTGACGAGGGCGAGTTCTTGAAGTCCTATGTCACCGATTACAGAAGGATTCAAGAGCATGGCGACTAATCTTTACAATACGATGTACAACCCGGACGTTTTGTCCTGCATCGCCAATCTCTCCAGTGATGAGGTGTTCACGCCGCCGGATATAGCGAATGCAATGCTGGATATGCTGCCACAGGAATTGTTTGAGAGTCCTGACACGAAGTTCCTGGACCCTGCTTGTAAAAGTGGAGTTTTCCTTAGAGAGATTGCCAAGAGGCTTTTAAAAGGGCTGGAGCAGTTGTATCCAGATTTACAGGAGCGGACGGAGCATATCTTCAAACATCAGCTTTACGGCATTGCCATCACGGAGCTGACCTCGCACCTGACACGCCGCAGCCTGTACTGCTCCAAGACGGCAAACGGCAATTATTCCGTGGTACATTTCAATACCATCGATGGTAACGTGCGCTTCAAAAATATCAAGCACATGTGGCAGAATGGAAAATGTGTGTACTGCGGTGCATCACAGAACCAATATGATCGTTCTGATGAATTAGAAACTTATGCTTATGAATTAATACATATGACGAATCCTGAGGAGGTTTTTAAAATGAAATTTGATGTGATCATCGGCAATCCACCGTATCAGTTGAATGATGGTGGTTATGGGATAAGTGCTATCCCCATATATGATAAATTTATTGAGAAAGCGAAAATGTTACAACCTCGGTTTCTTTCTATGATTGTCCCTGCAAGATGGTTTGCAGGAGGCAAAGGACTTGATGCATTCCGTGATACGATGTTGCATGATACTTCACTGAGAATAATTCATGATTATCCGAATGCTGATGATTGTTTCAATGGTGTTCAAATCTAAGGTGGAATTACTTATTTTCTATGGGACAGGGATAATAAAGGAGATTGTGCAGTATATACGCACCAACACGGAGAAATCACCGGCCCTGTTGTAAGGCCATTGCTGGAGCCAGGATGTGATACCTTCATCCGATATAATGAGGGGGTAACCATTTATCGAAAGGTAATGAAATTCAACGAACCAACTATGGAAAACCTTGTGAGTTCGAGAAAACCTTTTGGCTTGTCAACAACGTTTCACGGCCGTAAGGAACCTAAGAACGGGGATATCAAGATTTTTGAAAATCAAGGAGTTTCGTACGCTCGCAGGGACGAGATTCCCTGTAACCATAGCTTGATAGACCAGTATAAGGTATTCATTCCTCGTTCCAGTAGTGGCAGTGATGCTTTTCCACATCCTATTTTAGGTAAACCGTTTGTTGGGAAACCGGGTACTGCTTGCAGTGAAACATATATTACGATTGGGCCTTTTAAGGATGAAGAAACGTGCAGAAATGTTATTTCTTATATTAAGACGAAATTTATGAGGACTCTTGCAATGTTTAAGAAGGTTACACAGAGCACTACAAAAACACTTTATACTTTCGTTCCAGTCCAGAATTTTAGTAAGCCTTGGACAGATAAAGAACTATATTTTAAATACGGTATCTCAGAAGATGAGATTGCATTTATAGATTCTATGATCTATCCATTGGAAGGAGATGCGAAAGAAAATGCCTATCTATGAAGATATGGAGTTTTTTCCTCAACGGCCAAGCATACATCCTTCGATATACGCCTATGAGTACATCGGCGTTGATTCGCATAAGGGATACATCAAAATTGGTTACACTGAGCGTGATGTTGAGACACGTGTAAAGGAACAGAATTCACAAGGACGTGTTCCCTATCGTATCCTGGATTATTGGCCTGCCATGAAAAATGATGGCAGCTGCTTTACGGACCACGATGTTCATGCGGTTCTTAAGGCAAAGGGTAAGCGTCAGCTGAACGCAGGTGAAGATCGTAACGAGTGGTTCAAGTGTAGTCTCGATGATGTCAAAGCGGCTGTGGCAGCCGTGAAGACGGGCACTGAGAATGCCGAGAATAGGGCACAGACCTTTGAGATGCGCCCTGAGCAGAAACGTGCTGTTGACATGGCAATGGCTTATTTCAAGTCTGCCTACGAAGAAGGCAGCGGACGCACTCCGAAGTTCCTCTGGAACGCAAAGATGCGTTTTGGCAAGACTTTCGCTGCCTACCAGTTGGCAAAGAAGATGGGAATGAAGCGGGTGCTCATTCTGACCTTCAAGCCTGCTGTTCAGACGGCGTGGCGCGAGGACCTGATGACCCACGTCGATTTCGACGGGTGGCAGTTCATTACCCGTCCGACGCAGCCTGGTGGCCTTACGAATGACCAGCAGTATCAGCGTGCCGATAAGAGCAGGCCGATTGTCTGCTTCGGCTCCTTCCAGGACTTCCTCGGTGTGAACAAGGATACGGGCGGTATCAAGGCGAACAACGAATGGGTGCATACGACCAACTGGGATCTCGTTATCTTTGACGAGTACCATTTCGGTGCATGGAAAGACAATGCGAAGAAGTTGTTCGAACAGGATGAAGATTCTTACGAAGAGGATTTGTCGAAGTACGACGCAGGCAATGCTTACGATGAAACTTGGCTGCCTATCACGACGCAATATTACTTGTATCTGTCTGGCACTCCTTTCCGCGCTCTGAACTCGGGTGAGTTCATTGAGGAACAAATCTATAACTGGACGTACTCCGATGAGCAGCGATGCAAGGAAGAGTGGCCTCATCTATCCGATTTCCCTGATTATCAGGCGCAGCCGGATGATGTAAATCCATATGCTCCTCTGCCCCGTATGGTCATGCTGACCTATAAGATTCCTGAATCTATACAGCGGATAGCAAAGCAGGGAGAATTCGACGAGTTTGACCTGAATGTGTTCTTCTCGGCGGAAGGCACCGGAAAGAATGCCCGTTTCAAGTACGAAGATTACGTCCAGAAGTGGCTGGACCTGATCCGGGGTTCCTACCTTGAAACGTCCGTCGATGAACTGAAGCTTGGTGCACAGAAGCCGCCAATGCCGTTTTCAGATACCCGTCTTCTGAACGTACTGTCTCATACGCTGTGGTTCATGCCGAACGTAGCGTCATGCTATGCAATGGCAAATCTGCTGGCACAGAAGCAGAACAGTTTCTACTACGACTATAAGGTCAATGTCTGCGCAGGAGCGCAGGCTGGTATCGGTGCGGCTGCGCTGTCGCCAGTCCGTGATTCTATGGGCGACCCGTTGGAGTCCAAGACTATCACGCTTTCCTGCGGTAAGTTGACCACAGGCGTTACGATTAGGCCGTGGACGGGCATTTTCATGCTGCGGAACCTCTCTTCTCCTGAGACCTATTTCCAAGCCGCTTTCCGTGTTCAGTCTCCGTGGGAGATTACAAAGGACAACGGACAGCGTGAGATTGTGAAGCAAGAATGCTACGTCTTCGATTTTGCACTTGACCGTGCGCTCCGTCAGATTTCGGATTATTCCTGCCGGTTGAATGTGGCAGAGCATAATCCTGAGAAGAAGGTCGGTGAGTTCATCAAGTTCCTTCCTGTGCTTGCCTATGATGGCAGCGCCATGCGGCAAGTGAACGCAGCCGAGATTCTGGATATCGCCATGGCAGGAACCTCTGCCACCCTTCTTGCGAAACGCTGGGAATCTGCATTGCTGGTCAATGTAGATAACGACACATTGGCACGGCTGCTTGCCTGCAAAGAGGCAATGGATGCACTGATGCGTATCGAGGGATTCAGAAGCCTGAACGCTGATATTGAGACCATCATCAACAAGTCCAATGCAGTAAAGAAAGCCAAGAAAGAAAGCGAAAAGCTCACTCCAAGGGAGAAGAAAGAGCTGACGGATGCCGAGAAGGAATACAAGTCCAAGCGCAAGATGATACAAGAGAAACTTATCAAGTTTGCGACCCGTGTGCCTGTGTTTATGTATCTCACGGACTATCGTGAGTACAGTCTACAAGATGTCATCACGCAGTTGGAACCGGAACTCTTCAAAAAGGTCACGGGGTTGGATATCAAGGACTTCGAGCTTCTAGTATCCTTAAACGTATTCAACGAAGCCCTCATGAATGATGCTGTGTATAAGTTCAAGCGATACGAGGATGCCAGTCTAATTTACACGGGTATCGACAAACATACAGGCGAGAATGTCGGTCTTTATAGCACCGTCATCTCCCGTGCCGATTATGATGCGATGGCGGGCCAGTTGGCGGCTTCTATGACAGCAGCGGCCCCTGCTGACGATGATATTCCTGAGCGTCCAGTGTTCTTCAATGTCGGCAGTTATGATGACGATGACGAGGAAGAAGAACTTCCGAAGGCCAAGTATGAAACGAAGCGGACACCGGTTGCACAGCCGTCGAAGCCTGTCCAGAGCACCTATAGACCGTCCTATGTTCCGCCTACACCGCCAGTTGCTCCGCAGCCAAAGCCGCAGGTGAAGATGGATTTGTCAGGAGTACACGCTGGAACGATTGTAAAGCACAAGGCTTTTGGTCTTGGACAGGTCAAGGGGATTGACGGTAGTATTATCGTGGTCACTTTTGATGGTGTAGAGAAGAAATTCCAGTTCCCAGGCGGATTTGAGAATGGATTCTTATCTTTGAATGTGGATTAAGGAGGGGGCGCTTGACCAGCTAATATAAGAATCACCGGTAATTTTCTACGGCAAAGATGATTGTACTATCGCTTAAATAGTATAAAATATCAATAAAATGCTTTTCACCAAACTATATAATTCAATACTGCAGCAAACAGAACATAAAGCGTTTTTAACGTTCTGTTCCCGTTCATTCCCCTGTAAAGCAGGGATTGCGCGGGGCAAAGCGAAATGATATCTTCCCGCGAAATACGTTTTCACGGAGCTGCTGCCAAAAACATGTTCTCCCTCGTTTCGCTTTTTGCCGCGCGCGCCGCCCGCCGCCTTGCAGCCGGAATAATGCTGCTGTGGATACTCTCTCCCGTGCAGGCAGGCGCTTCCGACATCCTTTCACAGGATGTGCTCATCCAGATGGGATATGCCGGCGGCATGTGCGCACTGACTTTTGACGATGGTCCGGGGCTCCACACGCCAAGGCTTCTGGACATGCTGCAGCAGCGCAACATCAAGGCGACCTTCTTTCTGGTGGGCGAGCGTATCCGTATCCATCCGGCCATTGTCCGCCGAATCGCGGAAGAAGGGCATGAAATTGGCAACCATTCCATGACGCACGCGAACCTGCATTCGTTGTCCTCGCGCGGCCAGCGCCTTGAGATCGCCACTGTCCAGGAAGAGCTGCGTGCTCTTGGCGTGGAATGCCGCCTGCTGCGCCCCCCCTACGGCAGATATGACGCGAAGACGTTGCAGGAAGCCGACAATCTGGGACTTTCCGTGATTCTCTGGACTGTGGACACGCAGGACTGGCAGCACAGACCTTCCGTCGCCGCCATGGTGTCCCCCTCCGGACGGGACAAACCCTCCAGAGGAATTTATCTGCTTCACGATATTCACGCCAGCACCATTGACGCCTTACCCGCGCTTATTGACTATCTCCAGGAATCCGGCTGCACCTTTGTCACCGTCAGCGAATATCTGGGCGAAATGATACCCCCTGTCCATGAGCTGCCGATGTCTGTCCGGCGCGATCTTTCCGCGGAAAAAAGCAAAAAAACGGCAAAGCGTCCTCTTTTCTAGGAGTCAGCATGATCTTTCCTGTGTCCGACATCCTTGAGCTTCTTTCCTCGCTCGCCGGCAAACGCGTACTCGTTGTCGGCGACGTGATGCTTGACGCCTATCTTTTCGGTGATGCGGAGAGGCTTTCTCCAGAAGCGCCGGTTCCGGTAGTCCGTATTGCCAGGGAAAAGCACTTTATCGGCGGCGCGGGCAATGTGGCCCGCAACGTGGCCGCCATGGGCGGAGCGGCGACGCTGGTCGGACAGGTAGGGCGCGATGCGGAAGGGGAAACGCTGGATGCGCTTCTCAGGAAAGAAAACATCGTCAGCGGGCTTGTCACATCAAATAAACGCCGTACCGTGGTCAAGACAAGGCTGCTTGCCCGCAGCCAGCAGCTTGTCCGAATGGACAGGGAAGACGCCGGCGTTTTTACGCCTGAAGAAAACTCGAACCTGCTTGCAGCTGTGGCCAGGCACCTTCCGGGGCATGAGGTAGTGGTATTGTCTGACTACGCCAAGGGATTCATGTCCGCCGAATTCATGCGGGGACTGCACGAGCTTGTAGCGGATATGCAACGCCCGCCGCTGCTTCTCGTCGATCCCAAACCGGCCAACATCGCATTGTACGACAAGGTGGCACTGCTTACCCCGAATACCAAGGAAGCGGGTGAATGCGCCGGCCTGCCCGTCCGCAGTCGCGACGAAATCCTGGCGGCGGGCCGCGCCATTCTGGCCCGCACCAGAAGCTCCCACCTGCTGACAACTCTCGGCCCCGACGGCATGGCGCTCTTTTCCGACGGGGAAGTCTGGCATATCCCTACCGTCGCCCAGAGCGTGTTTGACGTTACCGGTGCAGGCGATACCGTTATCGCCACACTGGCTCTTTCTCTCGCGGCGGGAGGAAAACTTCTGCCTTCCTGCGTGCTTGCCAATTACGCGGCTGGCATTGTCGTTGCCTCTGTTGGCGCGGCGACGGCCCCGCCAGCCCAGATTAAGGAAGCCATCGGTATCCTGCCTGCTCCTGATATTACCCGCTGGGCATAATCGCCCGTCAGCACACAGAGCTCCTGCGTCCATCCGTCATGCGCTATTCCGATTCTTCCTTCACAACCGCGGCCGCACAGCTTGTGGACACGCTGCTCCGCAATGCGCCCGCCCGTCTTTCCGTCGCCCGCGCCGGGCTTGGCACTTTCGCGCTCACGGCTTCCCGGCTGCTTGATGAAAAACGGCCTGTCATTTTCGTCACCCGCAATCGCGAGGAAATGCTCGCCGCCCGCGCGTTGGTGGCTTTGTTCACGCCGGGCCTTTCCGATGGCGGCGCCTCTTCCGGAAACCGCCTTATTTTCGGCGACTGGCTGTGCATACCTCCCTGCGCGCCGCGTTCCGCCAGCCGGCCCGGCTGGGCCGACCGCATGGCCGCCCTGCACGCCTTGCGTCATGGCGTCCGTGTGACAACACCTGACGGCCACGTGGCAATCCGGCCGGTGCGCGGAGTCATCCTGACCATCGATAATCTGCTGCTCCGCCTGCCCCCGCCATCCATTTTTGACGGACGCGAGCTGACCCTGAACAAAAACGAAGAGATCTCGCCCCAGATGGTGCTTGAACAGGCCGTCGAGTGGGGCTACGAACGCGTGCCCATGGTTGCCAACCCTGGCGAAATCGCTCAGCGCGGCGACATTGTGGACATACTGCCTCCAGGCGCGGATAGGCCGCTCAGGCTGGATTTCTTCGGCGACGTGCTGGAGGATATCAGGGAATTCGATCTCAACACGCAGCGATCGGTGCGCCCGCTTTCTCAGGCAATGCTGCTGCCGGTTTATCCGCTCCCCGTTGACTCCGCTTCCCGCAAGGCCGCGGCAGACTGCTGGAAAACCATGTTCCAGCGCACACTGCTCAGCGAAAATGAATATTCCGGCCTGTTGCGCCTGCAGGAAAACCAGTCCTTCGCTCTGCTGCCCGGCGCGGCCTGCGCCGACGCCACCGACCTTGAAGACTGGCTTCCGGCAGGAGCCGCCTGGCTGCTGCCATCCCGACAGGACTGTGAAGATCTGCTTGCCGCCGCCGAGACGGCCTGGCGCGAAGCCCTTGCTGCGCCGGAATTCCGGGATTTGCCGGCCCGCCTTGCCATCCGTGAAGCGGCAGACGCCCTGCGGGTATGGGACAAAGCGCCTTCAGCCTATGCTGAACCGCTGCGCATGGGCCTTGAGCTGTCAGGGCCCGACCTGCCGGAACGCCTTATAAGCGCGTTTCAGGAACTTTTTCCCACCGCGGCCCAGCAGGACAGGCCATGGCAGACGCTGATGCAGGCGCTGAAAGAGTGGCAGGCAAAAGGGCATTCAGTCATCCTGTCTTTCAGCGCCGAACGCGGACGCGACAAATTCCTCAAACTGGCCGCGCAGGACGGGCTTGCCCCGGCGCTGCGCTTCAGCCGGAATACGCCGGGGCTGTATGCTCTTGTCAGCGGCTTCCGCGGCGGAACAAATCTGTCCTGGTGCAATACACTGGTTTTGGGTGAAGACGTCATCCAGCCGCACAGCCAGAAATCCAGACGGCCGCCGAAAGGAATCTTCAAGGGGCTTGAGCGGTACGATACGCTTACCCCGGGGGAGCTTCTGGTCCATCGCGACTATGGCATCGCCCGCTTCGGCGGTCTGAAGAGGATGAGCACAGGCGACATCGCCAACGATTACCTCCTGCTGTTTTACGCCGGGGACGACAAACTGTATGTGCCGGTGGACCGGCTCTCCCTGATCCAGCGCTACAAGGGGGGATCTGAAGCCGCGCCGCCACTCGACCGGCTGGGCGGGGCCGCATGGCAGGTCGGCAAGGAAAAGGCCCGCAAAGCTGTCGAAAAAATCGCCGCCGACCTTGTGGAAATGTATGCGTGGCGAAAGGTGGCGAAGGGGTTCCGCTATGGCCCCATCGGCGAACTGTACCACGAGTTTGAAGCCACTTTTGGTTTTGAGGAGACGCCGGATCAGGCGCGCGCCATTCAGGACATGCTGGCCGACATGGAGCGGCCGGAACCCATGGACCGCCTGATCTGCGGCGATGTGGGCTTTGGCAAAACGGAAGTGGCCCTGCGCGCCGCATTCCGCGCCGCCTCTGAGGGCAGGCAGGTGGCGCTGCTCTGTCCGACCACCGTGCTTGCCGAGCAACATTACCAGACATTCCGCTCACGCCTGTCCGGTTTTGCCCTGAATGTAGGCCTGCTCAGCCGCTTTGTAAGCCCTGCCAGGCAAAAGGAAGTACTCAAGGAGGCCGAATCCGGCAAGCTTGACGTACTCATCGGAACTCACCGCCTTCTTTCCAAAGACGTGATTCTGCCCAATCTCGGCCTGCTCATCCTGGACGAGGAGCAGCGTTTCGGCGTGCGGCACAAGGAAAAGCTCAAGCAGCTCAAGAAAAGCGTGGACGCCCTCACCCTGACCGCCACTCCCATCCCGCGTACGCTGCAGCTTTCCATCTCCGGCGTGCGCGAACTCTCCGTCATCGAGACGGCTCCGCCAGAACGCAAACCCGTAGCCACGGCGCTGATCGAACGCGACGACGCGACGCTCAGGCAAATCATTCAGCGGGAACTGGACCGGGAAGGGCAGATTTTCTGGGTCCACAACCGCGTCACGGGACTTGCCGCTGTGACGGATTCGGTGCGCAGGCTCGCGCCAAACGCGCGCGTGGGCATGGCGCACGGTCAGATGCCGGAAAAAGAGCTTGAAGAAACCATGCACAAATTCTGGCATGGCGAACTGGACATTCTGGTATGCACAGCCATTGTCGAATCCGGACTGGACTTTCCCCGCGCCAACACGCTGATTGTGGACCAGCCGCAGCTCTTCGGGCTGGGGCAGCTCTATCAGCTGCGCGGGCGTGTCGGTCGTTCGGACCGGCAGGCCTTTGCCGTGTTCGTCGTCTCCGATCTCACCCACCTTCCCGCGCCCGCCCGCGAGCGGTTACGCATCATCCTGGACATGGATTACCTCGGCGCGGGCTTTCAGGTGGCCATGGAAGATTTGCGCCTGCGCGGCGCGGGCAACATCCTCGGAGAAGCGCAAACCGGCCAGATGGGCCGCGTCGGTATTGAATTGTACCTTGAAATGCTGGAGGAAGCCGTCAACAGGCTGAAGGGGGAAGGCGCGGCGCTGACGCAGGAAACGGAAATCAACCTCGGCCTGCCCGCCCACCTTCCCGAAACGTATATCAGCGACGGCGCGGAGCGGCTGCGCTGGTACAGGCGGCTCTCGGCAGCTCCGGACACCGAAGCGCGGCGAGAACTGGAAATGGAACTCCTTGACAGATACGGAAAACTGCCCACGGAACTCAAAACGTTCCTTGTGATGCTGGAGCTGAAGGCGTTTCTTGGCAAAATACAGGTGCTTCGGGCGGATATTTTTGCAGACAGGCTGCGTGTCGCCTGGAGTGAAAAACAGACCGCTTTCCCGGTAGAACGCCTCCTTGCCTTTATGGCTGCGCACAAGGGCACGGCCAAACTCTCACCTCCCGCCATTCTGGAATGCAGGCTCAACGAAAACCTGCCTGTCCCTGAACGACTGGACGCGATCCGCCTCGAGCTGGGCGTCCTTCTGAATACCGCCGCGCCGGCGGTATAGCCGGAAAAACCTTTCACCCCCGGCTTCCTAAGCACCCTCCGCTCCGTGCCGGCCGTAAAACGGCCGCTACTCTTCACGCAGTGGTCTTGCCAGCAGACGTTCGACAGCCGTAAACGGGTCCAGCCTCCCGTAAAGCATGTCAAACACGGCTTCCGTCACAGGCATTTCCACATTTTTTTCCTGCGCCAGCGCATGGACAGCGGCAGCTGTCTGCACGCCTTCGGCCACCATGCCGAGCGAAGCAACTACCTCAGTCAGGCTTTTCCCCTCCGCAAGTTTCAGTCCTACCCGGCGGTTGCGCGATAAATCGCCAGCGCACGTCAGCAGCAGATCACCCAGCCCGGAAAGCCCCATAAACGTTTCCTGCCTTGCGCCAAGGCTCTTGCCAAGCCTCCGCATTTCCGCAAGTCCGCGCGTGATGAGCGCCGCTCTGGCGTTGTGGCCGAAACCCAAACCGTCGGCGATGCCGGCGGCGATGGCAATGATATTTTTCACGCTGCCGCCAAGCTCCACGCCGACGACATCACTGCACGAATAGGTTCTGAAGCTCCCAGAGGAAAAAACAGCCCGCAGGTCCGCTCCAAGCTCTGTCCCTGCGCATCCCAGCACAACGGCGGTGGGCTTTCCTTCCATGACTTCACGCGCGAAAGAGGGGCCCGACAGGACGGCGTAACGCGATACGAATCCGGGGCATTCCTGCCTGACAATCACGGAAGGCAGCACGCGCCTCTCGACTTCGACGCCTTTAGCCGCGTTGACAAGCACCGCATCCGCATCAAAATGGCGGGACACGTTGCGCAAAACCGCGCGCAGGCTCTGGCATGGCACAGCCAGCACAATCAGCTTGTGTCCGGCCAGCGCCGCGGGCTCCGCCGTGGCACGGATTGCGGACGAAAGCCTGAACCCGGGAAGATAGCCCGGGTTGCTGCCGGTGGCCATGATCGTCCGGGCCTGCTCAGGTTTCCGCACCACCAGGGTCACAGCATGCCCTGCGCGCGCCAGCACTTCGGCCAGAGCCGTTCCCCAGGAACCTCCGCCAAGAACGGCCGCCGGCATGTTCCGCATGTCTGCCACTGCCAAACCTCCTGCAATCTTCTCGCGCGCCGCCGCCGATGCGCGTGTTACCATGTTTTTCCCAGTATGCCGCTTTCCGCTGCCAAACGCCACCCCTGAATCCGGCCTGCGGCAGTCCTGACAGAGGAATACGTGCGGCGGGCAAGGCTTTTCGCCTTGACAACAGCGCCTTCCTGGAGATATACTAAATAATTAATAATATCAATATGTTAACTTGTTACGTTTGTTACAGTCTCACCCCATCTACCCTGACGGAGGTTTTATGGTCAGTTTTGGGACACCGCTTTCCAAAACAGGGACGCGGCTCATGTTGCTTGGTTCGGGAGAGCTTGGACGCGAGGTTGCCATCGAGGCCATGCGCTTTGGAGTCGAAGTTATCGCCGTCGATCGCTATCCCAACGCGCCGGCCATGCAGGTAGCACACCGCAGTTACGTCATCTCCATGCTTGACGGCAACGCCTTGCGCGCGCTGGTCGAAAAGGAAAAGCCCGCCCTGATTGTTCCCGAAATCGAAGCCATCGCCACTGACACCCTGCTGGAACTGGAAGCGGAAGGTTTTCGCGTGGTGCCTACCGCCCGTGCGACCCGATTGACCATGAACCGCGAAGGAATCCGCCGTCTGGCCGCTGAAGAGCTGAAAATCCGGACATCCCCGTACCGTTTCGCCGATACCTGGGAAACGTTCGAAGCGGCCGCCCGCGAGGTGGGGCTGCCCTGTGTCGTCAAACCCGTCATGAGTTCTTCCGGGCACGGCCAGAGCATCGTGCGCAGACTTGAAGAACTGCGCCCGGCCTGGGACTACTCCCAGACCGGCGGGCGCGCGGGCGGCGGCAAGGTTATCGTGGAAGGCTTCATTGATTTTGACTATGAAATCACCCAGCTCACCGTCCGCCATGCCGGCGGCGTCACCTTCTGCGATCCTATCGGCCATTTCCAGAAAGATGGCGACTACCGCATGTCCTGGCAGCCGCAGCCCATGTCGCCCGCCGCGCTGGGCGAGGCCCGCCGCATTGCCGACGCCGTGACGGGCGCTTTAGCCGGCGGGCAGAATGGGTGGGGCATCTTTGGTGTGGAACTGTTTATCAAAGGCGATACCGTATATTTCAGCGAAGTCTCTCCCCGTCCTCACGATACCGGGCTGGTGACGGCCATTTCGCAGAACCTGTCGGAATTCGCTCTGCATGTCCGCGCCATTCTCGGCCTGCCCATCCCCTCGCTGCGCCAGTACGGGCCGGCGGCTTCAGCTGTCATCCGGCCCGATGGCAATTCGGCGCATCCCGTGTTCCATGATGTGGACAAGGCCCTCGCCGAACCGGATACCGGGCTTTTCCTCTTCGGCAAACCCGAAATAGCCGGCCACAGGCGCATGGGCGTGGCTCTTGCCCTGGGTAAAACCATTGAGGAAGCGAAACAAAAGGCCCTGCGGGCCGCTGGCGCTGTGCGCGTAGAGATGTAGACGCCGGTTTCGGCCAAAGCGGGCTGTCCAGTCCCACAGCGCACGTGACGGCACGATAAGTACAAGTAACGCAAGAAAGGGCGGGGAAACTCCCGCCCTTTCTGTGTATCCACAGCCCCCCCAAACGGGCCTGACGCTCCGCCCTGTTCTTATGGCACGACGAAAGAAAACGGCCGCGTACCGCCGCGCAGCTAGCGGGCGTGCTTTTCGATATACACCCCAAGGCGCCGCATGCCTTCCCTGATAGTTTCCAGCGAACTGGCATAAGAAAAACGCAAAAAACCCTCAGCCTGCGCGCCGAAGTCGATACCCGGCGTCACGCCTACCCCCGCTTCCTCCAGCAGGCTGAACGCCAGTTTGTACGAATCCTGCCCAAGATGGGTGGCGTTGGCGAGGATGTAAAAAGCGCCGCGCGGCTCCACTTTGATACCGAAGCCCAGTTTGCGCAGGCCTTCCAGCATGGCACGCCGCCGCGCGTCATAACTTTGGCGCATGTGCTCCACTTCGGCGTCCGTTTCAGTGAGGGCGGCGATTCCGGCCTTCTGAACCAGTGATGAGGCAGAAATGAAAAAATGCTGCATGAGCGTCTGCAGGCTGCGCACCATAGCCTGAGGAACGACAAGATAGCCAAGCCGCCAGCCAGTCATGGCGAACGTCTTGGAGAAACCGCCGATAACGATGGCGTTGTCGGTATATTCGAGGATCGTATGGTCGCGCCCTCCGCTGTAGTTCAGGCCGTGGTAAATTTCATCGGAAATGACCAGGGGCCCCAAATCCGCCAGCGCCTGCATTCTCTGGTCTTCAAGCAGCACACCCGTGGGGTTGCAGGGCGAATTGATCACCAGAGCCTTCGTCCGCTCGCCTATTTTCGCGCGTACATCCCCTGGCTCGAACCGGAAGCCGTCGTCCTCGCATGTGGGCACAAAAACCGGAACGCCGCCGGAAAAGCGGATGGTGCTGCCATAGCACGGGTAGCAGGGGTCAGAAAGAATGACCTCGTCACCGGGATTGAGCAGCGCGCCGAAAAGCATCAGCATGGCGGGAGAGCTCCCGGGAAAGCATAAAAAACGCGAAGGATCTATCGTAACTCCGTAACGCCGGCTGTACATGGCCGCCAGAGTTTCGCGCAAGTCGGGGTCGCCCGTGGCCGATGTGTAGTGCGTCTGGCCTCCTGCCAAGGCTTCCTGCAAGGCTGTGCCAACAGCCGGGGGCGTATCAAAATCGGGTTCGCCGATCTCAAAATGGACGATATGGCGCCCTGAGCGCTCCATCTCAAGCGCTCTCCCATAAATTTCAACAGCCAGAAAAGGGGAAACCTCGGCTACCCGTTCCGCGAACATGCACACCTCGCTCGTTCCTTCAAAGAATGGTGAAGGGCGTGAGTATGCTCCAAGTGGGCTGGATACTCAAGTCCTTGCCTGGCGGGAGAAGAAAGAAAACTTCGGCCCCGCGCCCTGAATAGCCTGCCGCCTGATATTCCCTGTCCTTCCCCCTCGCCCGCGCCCGGTAGCCAAGCGCCCCAGAGCCTGATAACATGCCGCGTGTAGGTTTCAACTGCCAGTGTGCCGCACAGCCACGTCAAGGCACGCGGCCCCCCTGTCAGGAGAAGACAATGCCGTCCTTCAAAAACTTCCCCCATACCGTAAACGGCGTTGGCGTTGACGTTCATGTTCTGCGCCAAGGCTACAACGGCGCGGCCAACCTGCTTCTGCACGGCTATGCCGGAGTGACAGACGACAGCGATATTCAGGAATTCACCAGGATCGCCAGCACGCTGCCAGATGCCACCAACATTCTGTTGCGCTGGGACGCCGGCAGTCTGGTCCGGCCGGGGATTGACGGTGTACGCCAACGTCTGGCTGAAACGCCTTTTCCAGCCACCCGGCCGGCGGATCTCGCCGTTTCCCTTCTTTCCGGTGCGATATCGGCCATGGCCGACGCCTTTGAGGTCAGCAAAGAAAATGCCGACAGGCTTTCCTTTGCCTTTGGTCATCTGCTTGATCTGGCTTTACAGGGACAGCGCGTTGAGGCGCTGACAATCATCGGGCACTCCCTTGGCGGCCGGATCATCCTGCAGGCAGCGGCCAACCATAGTCTTGAGGATTTTCCCCTGCGTGATTTCGTCGTCATGGGCGCGGCCGCGCCGTGGCCAGACAGTCTCTTTCCTGTTCTCCGCCGCACGAACGTACGGCTTATCAATCTGTATTCACCGGCAGACAAGCTGCTTTCCCTCGATACGGCGGAGGGCCCCTGTGTGGGCAGGCACGGTCTTCCTGTCCGCGGGGAAAATCTGCTTGATATCCCCTGCAACGGCTACGGGCACACGGACTACTGGCCCAATCTTGACGAACTGGCCCAGCTTGTTGGGTTCGCCGGATATGAACCGCTTGTTGCTGACCCGGCTATTTTCAGCCGCATACCCATGCGCCGCCTTCAGGCGCTCTATTTTCACCGACATCCTTCTGCCCGGACGCCGCTGCGCGAACGCGCTCTCAGGCGGGCCTCAAGATTGCTGGCAAAACTTGCCCGTCAAACAGGTAAAAGAGCGTAGACCTCCCGCAAAAAATGCGCTATCCTGTTGCCATTCCCAAAATTCCCCAGAGCTGCATCCATGCCTGATCATATTCTCGTCTGTCCTGTCTGCCCTCATGCCTGCCGCCTTGGCCCCGGCGAGCAAGGTCTTTGCCGCGCCCGCGCCAATAGGGGAGGCAACATTGTCCCCCTCGCGCAGAATCTGCCCTGCGCCATCCAGATCGATCCTGTCGAAAAAAAACCGCTGTTCCACTTCTTCCCTGGCTCCCCCATCCTTTCTTTGGGCATGGCCGGCTGCAATCTGCGCTGCCGCAACTGCCAGAACGCCTCCATTTCACAGCGCAGCCCGGAAGAAGTCCCCGGCACGCCGCTCACGCCGGAAGATGTGGCGGCGCTCATGGAAAAACATGGACTGAGCCTTGTCGCTTACACGTATACCGAACCGCTGGTGGCCTTCGAATATGTGCTGGATTGCGCCCGGAAAGTCAGGGAAGCAGGCGGACGGAACGTGCTTGTGACGGCAGCTTATGCCCGGAAAGAAACACTGCGATCGCTTCTTCCCTTCATTGACGCCGCCAACGTCGATCTCAAAGCCATGTCTGATGCTTTCTATCAGAGCAACTGCGGAGCATCGCTGTCCTTTGTGCTTGACGCGCTGCGCCTTTTCGCCGCGGCCGGCGTCTGCCTCGAAATCACCAACCTCATCATTCCAGGCCTCAACGACAAAGAGGAAGAGCTCCGTCTGCTCGCACGCTTTGTCCGGGATGAGCTCGGCGAAGAAGTTCCCCTGCATTTCTCGCGCTTTTTCCCCAGCCACAAACTCCGTTCGCTCCCTCCCACGCCTGAAACAACGCTGATTCACGCCCGTGATATCGCCTTTGAAGAAGGTCTCCGCCATGTGTATCTGGGCAATACGGCCCAGCCTGAAACAACATCCTGCGCAGCCTGCGGCCAGCCTCTGCTGACCCGCCGCGGTTATCTCGTCACCGACAACAAACTTGCCCCCGGCGGCCGTTGCCCGGCCTGCGGGGCTTTTTTATACGGGAGGTTCTGAATATGCGCACGCCCAGCATCGCCGGGACATGGTACCCAGACACGCCTGCGAAACTTGGTCCGCTCCTGGCCGGCTGGAGCCGCGGCGAGCCGCTCCCCGGCGTTCCTTCCGTCATCATTGTGCCGCACGCGGGATACGCCTTTTCCGGGGCTGTCGCCGCAAGCGTCTATTCACGCCTGCCCAAAGACAGGTATGAGGAAGTCATTCTTCTGGCGCCCAGCCACTGCGCAGCCATGCCCCGGCGCGTAAGTCCCCAGCCCGCGGAAGAGGTGACCACGCCTTTTGGCGTCGTCTGTTTTGAACAGTCCCTGCACGATCGGCTGGCTGCCCTTCCGGGCGCGTCTTTCATCGCCGCTGCCCACGAAAGAGAACACAGCATCGACATCCAGCTGCCGATGATCCGTTATTTTTTGCCTGAATGCCGCCTCGGCGGGCTTCTTGTCGGGCAGTGGGACTGCGCCTCACCGCGGGACGAAGCCGCCTTGCGCGCCTTTGCCCGCGCTTTCCGCCAGCTTCTCACTCCGCATACGCTGGTTGTCATCAGCACGGACTTCACGCATTACGGCGCCAGTTTCTCCTATGTCCCCTTTACAGACGACATTGGCGGGAATCTTCTCCGGCTGGATACCGCCGTATTCCATGCGGCTGCCACCAACAGCAACCGGACATTCGCCGAGTGTATGCACAAAACCCGCGCCACCGTCTGCGGCGCTTCGGCAATCCATCTGGTGCTGGCCTCCCTTCCGGAAAAAGCAAAATTCACAATGCTCACCTACGAGAATTCCGGACGCATCAGCGGCGACTGGTCGCACTGCGTCAGCTATGTGGGCGCCATGATCGAAACGGATTGGGCTCTCCCCATGAAAGAGCCGGAATTCACCCCGCCCATCGAACAGGTAAAGCAGAACGCGCTCTCCCCGCAGGCGGCCGCGATATTGCTGGACATCGCGAAAGAAGCCGTTAAGGCCGCCGTCACCGGCTCACCGGCAAGAGATCTTGGCCAAAACCTGCCCGCCGCCATCGCGCAGGAGTTGCAGGCTCCCCGCGGCGCCTTTGTCACGCTGACAAAAAACGGCGCGCTGCGCGGCTGCATCGGTGAAATTCTGCCGCAGAGATCCCTCCTTCGCGTGGTCATTGAGCGTGCCCGCAGCGCCGCGCTGGAAGATCCACGTTTCCGTCCCGTCCATCCGGCTGAGCTGCCGGAGCTTACTTTTGAGGTCTCCGTGCTTTCGCCCCCTTCACCAGTTGCCTCCTGGAAGGATATTCAGATAGGCACACATGGCGTCATTCTCCGCAAAAGCGGCCGTGGCGCCGTTTTCCTGCCGCAAGTCGCTACTGAACAGGGATGGGATGTTCAGACCATGCTGACCCAGCTTTCCCTCAAGGCCGGGCTTCTTCCCGATGACTGGAAACAGGGAGCGTCCTTTGAGGTCTTCACGGCCCAGATCATTCATCAGAAAAAGTAACACGCGCAGCGGGACGATACCTTCAAAGCCATGGATCATAGAAAACAGACTGATATATCCTACAATAATATGCAGCTGGAATTGATTTCCAGATAAAAAAAATCCCCGGCTTCCGCCGGTCAGTCTGACAGGAAGAAAAACTCCCCCGCTGTAATCTGTCGTTTTTCACCCGCGTCTGCAGGGCGCTGCCCATAGAGCAGCGCCCTGCAGTTTTTATATTCTCTATAAACAGGTATCCGTTCCAATATAGTTGAGAGAAAATGCTCCGTATAAATCTATACCATACCGAGCATTCATTGAAAAACTGAACGCAGATCCAGTCATTTTATTGAAGTTTTTCGCTGAAATAACGTCTGTGGATACACACGTTGCATACCGCGACACGCGGCGTTGAGAAAACGTGCTGACCGCCCTTTCCAGTTTCACTCCAAAATCTCATCGGCAGTCCTTAGCAGAACACAGTTCTTCTATCTCTTCGGATTTTTTAATTTCTGCACTGTAATCTACAGCAGCTTGCCCAGCGTTTCCGCAATATAATCCACTTGCGCAATAGTCATGCCGCACCACAGGGGAAGACGCAGCAGGCGCTCAGACAATTCTTCAGTGTGCCGCATACTGCCGTGCACTCTGCAGTAACGCAGCCCCGCCGGTGCGTTATGCAGCGGCACATAGTGAAACACAGTGTATATGCCGCGCTCCTTAAGGCTATCCATCACCTTTTGGCGTTCAATGCCGGGGGCAAGCAGCACATGATAAATATGCGCATTGTGCGCGCATTCTGCAGGAATTACCGGCCGTCTCAGCACACCGCGGGCTTCAAGCGGCGCAAGCCGTTCGTGATAAGCCTGCCAGATCTCCATCCGCGCCCGCGTGATGGATTCCGCCTCTTCAAGCTGGGCCGCAAGAAAAGCCGCCACAATCTCGGCAGGCAAATAGGACGACCCCACATCCTGCCATGTGTACTTGTCCACTTCACCACGGAAAAAGCTGCTGCGGTTCGTCCCTTTTTCCCGCAGGATTTCACCGCGCAGCACATCTTCCCGCTTGTTCAGCAGCAAGGCTCCGCCTTCGCCGGAAATGATGTTCTTGGTCGCATGAAAACTTACCGCGCCAAAATCTCCCAACGTACCCAACGCACGCCCTTTATAGGAAGCCATGAGCCCCTGGGCCGCGTCTTCCAGCACCCGGAGGCTGTGACGGCGGGCGATATCGAGGATAGCGTCCATTTCACAGGAGACCCCGGCGTAATGCACCGGCGCAATGCCCCTGGTCCGCGGCGTGATGGCATCCTCAATCAATTTTTCATCAATGTTCAGTGTATCCTCACGGATGTCTACAAACACGGGAACGCCGCCGCGCAGCACAAACGCGTTGGCTGTGGACACAAACGTAAAGGACGGCATGATCACTTCGTCCCCAGGCTGGATATCCATCAGGAGTGCCCCGAGCTCCAGCGCAGCTGTGCAGGAATGGGTCAGCAGTGCCTCTATGCAGCCGGTCTTTTTTTCAAGCCATGCCCGGCAGTTATGGGTAAAATCGCCATCCCCGGAAAGTTGTCGCAGCCGCAACGCCTCTGCGAGATTGTCCATTTCCTTGCCAGTCGTATAGGGGATGTTAAAAGGAATCTTGTCGTTCATGTGGTATCCGCAGTATCTTGAATGTGTCTCGCCGGAAAAGGAATGACGCCGTTTTGTACTGGCTGAATCTTCCGTTCGTTTTCCTGCCTTCAAATATGTCTCGCGCCACGCGCCTTGTCAAGAAACCCCTTTCTGGCCGTATTTTCAGAAGGGGAAAAAAATGGTTCTTCGCTATCGAGCATGGGATTGCCAATCCGAACCAGACCAAGACGGTGCAGACGTCCGGAAACTGGCGCTCATCACAGATGTCTCGCTACCCGAAGACATCGTATATGACTTGACGAGATGCTTCTGGGAAAACCAGGATATTGTCAGAGGCGCACACTCAGTAATGGAAAATCTTTCTCTTAGAAACGCCGTCACCGGACCTGATCAGCATTCCTTTGCATCTAGGCGCGGAAAAATACTATAGGGAAATCGAAGTGCTCAAATAAACACCGCATCACTTATAGAACTGTATAAAGCTGATTGGAAATATCCAACCCACTAATTTTAATCCTTTAACTAGGTGAAACTATATGATTTATTAAAATCATTCAGCTTTACCACCTCTTCCTGCCTTTTTTTTGATAGAAATACCAGACGGAAGACTACTCCTTATTTTTTCAAAAACGTTAGCTGGACTTATCCCATTGGCGCGAGCAATATCAAGAAGAGTGGTATCTTCCCCAGTTGGCACTTTCAAGTGCTGCTTTTCAAGACAGCCCACGACATATTCAAGACGTATGCCTGTTAACTTACAAAACTGTTTAAGCGTGCTTGCTTCCGCATGTCCGTAAGGAGGGGTACCAAGTCGTTGTTCCTGCCATGCTTTTATATAATGAGAAAATTCTGAGACATAATTAAAAGGTATAATATTTAATATCGTACCAATATAAACAATAATACATATAATTATTGATATAAAAATTGGCATTATATCTGTTCTACATTTTGAAATATATGTACACAATGGTTTAATATTAATTATTATATGCGATATTGAAGATATAATAAATAATAATCCACCTGTTACATGAATATCTCCCCATTCGCCTTTTGATAGAAAAATAAACTTCCAATCAGCCCAGTATGCTACACGTCCTTCAGGAAGAATATATAAAACAGTAGAACTTATAGTTAACAATATTAATGACAAGAATAGTGTTAGAGATATCGTTCTTCTTAACATAAGAACTCCATTTAAAATAGAATAGACTATATTATACACGTACTATCGTGGAAATGTCAAATAAAAAAAAGCAAAATCTTTCAGTTGCAAATTGTTACACGATGATGTTCTTCGATATCGGGCGTGGTATTGCCAAAAACATGTGAGTAGCTTTACGATGCCCCTAGGAGACGTCTTGCTTACACAAGATATTTTTGCCTTGAAAGATTCAGGACATAGTGTTCAATACTGATACGACAAATCGTCTTGGTTTGAGGATAGGGGCCGACCGATGGGCGATGTACTGTTACCTTGAATACGGCAAGCTTTGCATAGATAGTTATGCACTATGTCTCAAAAACCATAATTGCTCTGAGCAGCGTACCTAAAATAGGAATTGATGAAACCGCACGAGCTTGAGGACATAATTACGTGACGACGTTTATTGATATGCGAGAGGACCGCCCAGTAATCTTCTGCACTCCGAGAAAAAGAATGAACGGCTTGTTTCAGGCAACCAGCGCTCGAGCCAGAGGATATCGTAACGAGCTTACCTTCATCACGATGATTTACATTATAGGAGCTCTAAGTTCTTAACTCCTCTAGACGTAATTTCCACGCCCGATAGCGAAGAATCAAAAAGATACGGAGTGCTCCGCCGGGAATCTTCGCGGCAATCTGTCTCACAACTCAGCGATATAAAAATACATCAGCCAAAAATGACAGACACTGCCAGCAATAACAAAGAGATGGAACAATTCGTGGAATCCCAGCACGCC
>Ga0208297_1001407_pt1 | contig 23005 bp, 13 predicted proteins | sample LMS_cellobiose_e_FD_187367 | JGI IMG/M metagenome (GOLD analysis project Ga0208297, IMG submission 187367) | Rumen-fistulated moose microbial communities from Alaska, USA - LMS_cellobiose_enrichment (SPAdes) (version 2) | ecosystem: Host-associated > Mammals > Digestive system > Stomach > Rumen... | reverse complement strand
GTCATAATAAAGGATATTGGTGTCGCGCCGGAACGGCTCCGCCTGCGCGACGCACCGCCCGCGGTCGCCGATGCGGGAGTTCCCGGCATACACCGTGTCGGTGGTGGATTCGCCCGTGCCCGCCGCCACGGCGACATATCCGCCGCCGAAGCGCTCCGAATTCGCCGCCGTCAGCGCCGCGTAGTCGCGTCCCGGGACGAACAGCGCGGCGACCGGATTGACGATCACGTCGGCGCTGCCGTTGAGTCCGTCGCGGATGAAGCCCGGGGCCTCCATGTCGCCGCCGACTCCGACATGAAAGCGCAGACCGCCCGCAAAGGTCGCATCGGTGTACAACGGCACGTCGCCGACCCACCCCGTGCAGCTCGCGTCGTCCGCGGCGAAGATGCCGCCCGCATCGTACTCCAGGCTCACCAGCGCGACGAGTTTGCCTCCAGCCGCCAGCGCCGCACAGTCGAGGATCGAGTTGCCGTACTCGACCGGCACTCCGAAGAGCGCCGGGGCGTTTCCGGTAGCGGCGGCGAGCTCCTGCGCGGCCTGCCATGCGGCGTTGAGGAGTACATTCTGCCGAAACAAATCGCCGCAGGTCGCCCCCGTGAGAGAAAGTTCCGGGAAGACCACCAGCGAAGCGCCGTTCTCCACCGCCTCGCGGTAAGCCTTCAGATGTTCTTCGAGATTGGCGGCGACATCCGCCACGACCACGCGCGGCGTCACCGCCGCGATACGATAAAATCCGAACATATCATACCCCCTCTCCGAGATGCTTGATTCTCAATTGGTCGCGGAACTTGCCGGGCGGCATTCCCCGCCGCTTGCGGAAGACCCGCGAGAAGTAAAACTGATCGGAAAACCCGGCCGCGGCAGCAGCTTCCGCCACCGTGGCGTCGGGATGCGTCTTCCAAAAGGACTCCGCCCGCGCCAGACGCTTTTCGTTCAGGAGTTCCTTGAACCCCGTATGGTAGTTCCGGCGCAGAAATTGCGAAATGGTGGAGATGCTCCGCCCCAGCCGCCGCGCCATTTCGGGCAGCATGATGTTTTCGGCGAGGTGACGATCCATGTAGCGGTCGATCTCGCCGCGCAAGGCGTCGCCGCGCAGGATCGCCAGCTCGCGCACCGCGATGTAGTCGATGAGCGTCTTGAAGACGCCGAGCACCCCAGCGAGCCGTTCCGGCGGAAACAGCGGCAGTTCGTCGAAGGCCTCCTTCAGACGCCGACGCAACTCGGGATCCGTGACCGCCCCGCGGATCTCGATCGGGAATTCGGTATCGGTGCGGAACTGACCGATCATCAGGTAGCCGACCAGCTGTTCGTGAACAAATACCGGGGCCAGCGCCTCGTGCAATCCGGCATGACAGCGATACGAGATCGACCGCCGCAAACTGGTGGCCTCCTGCTGTTTGTCCCAATCCATCGCATAGCAGCGGTCCAGTCGGCCGAGTTCGCATTGGACGATCCCGCAGTATTTGCAGTTGGGCATCTCCTTGCCGCGCCGCACCCGGCTGCCGTCAGCGGAGAAAAAAGTCACCCGAACGTCCAGCAGCGCCGCGAAGTCATCGAGCAGCGCCTGCACCTTGTCGCTTAAAATTATCTCCAGCGAGGTATTGCTCATACTAAAGTTCCTGTGCTCTTCCGCCCCGGCTGCGGGACCATCCGGCAGTCTCCGCTTGTAATAATATATCGCATATTTGCAAATAAATCCATAACAGAAAATAAAATTTCCATTGCTCAACGCACGAAACGGCAGTATATTTACCGCGGATCGTCGGAAAGGCGGACTACTGCAACGACCACGGAGGAAAAAATATGAATTGCGATCTGAACGCCGTCAGCCGGGCGTTTCAAGTGTCCGGCGACTTCGTGAACGCCCGGCCATACGGGACCGGACACATCAACGACACCTATCTTTTGACCTGCTCCGGCGGCACCTATATCCTCCAGCGGGTGAATACCAACATCTTCCGCCAGCCGGAACAGCTGATGGAAAACTTTCAGCGCGTGACCGCCCACATCGCGGACAAGATCGCCGCGGCAAAACGCGCCGGCGACCGCCGCCGCCGGGAGACCCTGCAACTGATATGCGGTCGGGACGGCCTGCCGTATTACCGCGACAACGCGGACAATTTCTGGCGCTGCTACGTCTTCGTCGATCGCGCGCGCACCTACGACATCATCGAAAACACCCGGCAGGCGGAGATGGGAGCCGCGGCGTTCGGCGAGTTCCAAAACGATTTGGCCGACCTGCCCGGGCGCCTGAACGAGACCATCCCCGACTTCCACAACACGCCGAAGCGCCTCGCGGCGCTGAAGCGGGCGATCGGCGCGGATAAACTCGGACGGCTCAAAGAGGTCGGGCGCGAAGTCGAATTCATGCTGGCGCACGAGGAGGATTGCGGCAAACTGCTCCGGCTTCAGGCGGCCGGGGAGATCGTGGAACGCATCACTCACAACGACACCAAACTCAACAATGTGCTGATCGACGAGGATGGGAGCGCGGGGATCTGCGTGATCGATCTCGACACCACCATGCCGGGACTGCCGCATTACGACTTCGGGGATATGCTGCGCACGGGGACCAGTCCGGCGGCGGAGGACGAACGCGACCTGAGCAAAGTCGGCATGCGCTTCGAGATGTTCGAAGCGCTGCTGCGCGGCTATCTTTCGACGGCGGGGAAGTTTTTGAATCCGCTGGAAAAGGAACTGCTGCCGTTTTCCGGGGTACTGCTGACGCTGGAAACGGGGATCCGCTTCCTGACCGACTATCTGGAAGGCGACGTTTACTTCAAAGTGAAGCGACCGGGGCACAACCTCGACCGCTGCCGGACGCAGATCCGACTGGTGCAGTCGATGGAGGAGCAGATGTCGGCGATGCGGAAGCGCTGCGCCGATCTGGCGCGGTGACGCCGGGTTAGGAGTTTTTGCGGAGTTTTGCTGAAAAAAAGTGTTTTTTCTGCTTGATTTCGCAAAAAATCGGATTATATTATGAAAACAAACACGGGGCAGTAGCTCAGTTGGCTAGAGCGATACGTTCGCATCGTATAGGTCGAGGGTTCGACTCCCTTCTGCTCCACCATTTTTGAACTTATTTCGCCCCAAACGGTACCGTTTAGTACCGTTTGGGGTTTTCACTCTCACCTAAAATGCTGATTTTCGGCTACACCCGGATATTTTCAAGGGGGAGAGTATGGCCGTCCAAAAAGTGAAACTCAAGATCGGAACCGTCTACCAGAAGGAAGATGGCGGCATCTACTATTTCCGCTATCAGGTCAACGGAGCCCGCAAAGCAATCAGCCTGAAGACCCGCAACAAACAGGAGGCGATCCGAGAGGCGGAAAGACACGTCCCGCTCCTGCAGGCGACATCCTCCGAGGTCATCGCGGCTCACGTTCAACAGGCTCGGCACATGGCGGGACAGAGAAAGACCCTGTTGCTCACTCAGGCATGGGAAGTTTACGAAAAAAGTCCCGACCGCGCCATCCCCGACACGGTGCATGAAACGCTGTCGTACAAAGCGACCTTCGAGGAGTTCATCGCGTGGGTCGGCAAACCTATGGCAACCGTTCGTGACGTGACCGAAGAGATGGCCATGCGTTACGCCGACGATATGCGCAAGAAGAACATCGCGGTTTCCACCCACAACCGCAAGATCAAGCGCATCCGGCGCATCTTCAAAACCCTCAAGGAATATCGCGGAGAAGAAAACCCGTTTCAGTCTCCGGCGTTGTTGAGGAAGGAACGCGAAGAGCGCGAACAGGACGTGCACCGCCTCTCTTTCACCCGGGAACAGGAGCAACAGCTGCGGGACGTCCTCGCCGATCCCAAGCTCAAGGTCATGAACAAAAAAGAGGTGCGCGTCATCTACTTCCTCGGGATGTACACCGGTCAGCGCCTGAAGGACTGTGTTCTGCTGCGTTGGAGCAAGGTTGATTTCAACATGAACCGGATATGGGTCAAGCAGTTCAAGACCGGCAAGGAAGTCACCATCCCCATCGCCCCCGCGCTCAAAGATGTGCTGTTGGAGGCGTCGAAGTGGAAAGAACGTGACACCGATTATGTCTGCCCCCGTGTCGCTGCCCGATACAACAAGACCAATGCCGTGGGAAAAAACGTCGGCAACAACCTCGTGAATATAGATGTGCTGCGTGTCATTCGCTGGATCGGACTTGAGCCGTCGATCAAGGCGCCGGGACGCGACAGGAAGGTTACGGTTTACGGCTTCCACTCGCTCCGGCACTCGTTCGCCTCGTATTGCGCGGAAGCGGGAGTGCCGCAAGCGACGGTGGTTTCCATTCTGGGGGCGGATTCGGATATCGTCAGCAAATACTACACCCACGTCGGCAGCGAAGCCCAACAACAGGCGATCGCCGCCGTTTTAGGCGAGAACGACGCGATCACCGCCCAAAGCAAAATAAGGAAAGTCCTGGCCTTGATAAACACGTCCACCGCACCCAGCGACGAGGTTTTGGCGCAGGTCAAGGCGATATTGGAAAAGTAAAAACAGGCTCCCGACAGCCGGACGCGATCCGGCTGTCGGGAGTATTGCAGAGCCTATTTTATCTCTTTCGCCTGCTTCAATCGCGCCGATAGCGCCGACTTTTCCAAGCCGAGCATCTCGCATATCGCGTCACGATCGTACTCGTGCTTCTTGTACTCCTCGACGATCAACGCCAACTCCGCGTTTTCATCTCGCGGATAACCCTCGTCGAGCTTCCAATGTTTTTTCTCGCTGTCGAAGAGTATCTTGAACGGGGCCCTGAGTTTGGAGTTCATGGGACCTCTGGGATTCTCGTAGGCGATTATCCGGGGCTGCTCGTCCAAATCGCCAGCCGGGGACTTGGTATCGCAACTCAAATTCACCGTCAGGAAGAGGAAGTCCAGCTTACTTGAAAGTCCGCGAGCCTCATTTTCCGAATTGGCGTGGTGTACGATCAGTACGGCGATGTTCATGTTCCTGATCTTGTTGAGGAGGTCCTTGAAATTCGCCGGAGTCGCAGGGGTCTCGGTACGAACAAACGCGGTGTAGGTGTCGATCACGAGCAGATCGACCGGCTTATCCGGGATGCCTCTGTTTTTGCGGGCGTCTTCCAGCATGTCGAGCAGCCGTTGATGATTATCCGGAGCCGAAAAATCTATGCCCGCCTGCGAAAGATCTTCCATTATCAGATTGTCCCGGCATTCCTGTTCCTTGCCGACCGGGAAATAGCAGTCTTGAAACTCCCGTTTCTTTTTCTCCATCTCGCCCATGTTCTCGAAGTCCAAATACAGCACCTTGTAGCGCCCCTTTGGAACGGTCCACCACTTTCCCTTCAGCAGCGGTACCGGTTTTGCCGAAAACCCCGTAGCGACCACACGAGCGGCGATACTGTACGCGACGGCACTTTTTCCGACACCCTTTTGGGCATAGAGCATGGTGGCCTCTTTGCGTACAAGAAGCGGATTCAGAACAAAATCTATCGGCTTGAGCTTTTTGTTCTGCTCTTCGCCAATGCGCTGTTCTTCCGGGGGGACATCTTTGCCTTTCCACCATTTGTCCGGGAGTTCGTTAAGTTTCTTCTCGGCGCTTAGGAAGAGTTCGTCGATCTCCCGCTCGGTCTCGACGATCCGCATGTCGCCGCTGTTTACGGTCGGCGGATCGTTGTTGAACCTCGTCAGTATGTCGTCCACGCTTTCAAAATCGCGGTGACGCTTTTTGCCGTAATCAACCGGCACGACCACCAGCGTCGGCAGAAGCTCTTGCTCTTCATACAGATAATCCCTCAACGCCTTTGCCTTCAATGCCGCGGTCTCCAACATCACCCCGGAGTGGTTGGACACCAGCATGAACAGCTCCTTGTCCTGCAGCGGCGACCAGTCCACCTGCTCATACTTGCCGGGGGAGCAAAGGAAACTGGTGAACACGATCTCTTCGGATTCGATGGCGTGCTGGTTCGCATCCGCCAGTTCCACGCCGTCGCACAGTATCACCGTATGGCACTCCGGCTTGAGCAGCAGATCCAGGTTGTACAGCGGCGTTTTCTCATTCGGGTACGGCACACAGAAGATCTGGGATGCGGGGCTGTTGTTCCTGATCCATGTTGAGACGGGGACGAGGTACTTGTATTGGGTCTCCGGATCGTACACCTTGAGCAGGTTTATAATCGTCTCGCCGTATTGGTTATGGAACGGGAACACATGGCAGTACCAGTTGTCGTAGTAGCGGTTTTTCAACGCAATCGGCGCCAGCAACGGCGACTGGCAAGGGATGAGGAGATTAAAAGCATTCTGTTCCACGCGAGCCTCCGTCCATTGCTCCTGCTGGGGACTTTTAGTTAAAGCTTGGCTCCCCCAAATATAATCGGGGCGCATGTTTCGCACTTTGATTTTTTCAAACGGATCTGCCGAGCATCCCCAGAATCGGCACATCTGCCCGAGCTCTTTGTATGGAGAGAGCCCCTTACAAATGGAGTAAAAAGACGGATAGTTCCAATAAAAATTCAATTTGATGTTATCTGCAGTCGGTGCGATCGGCGTGATCGGGGGGATAATATATGATGGATATTGGAGCTGTAAGTCAAAGATAAATTGCCTTATGGAGTATGACTGAGGGATTAATGCCGCATAAGGACCCCAGAGTTTTTTAAACTCGTTCAAATTTCCAAATTCGAATGAGCGCAGAGTAACAACCGTATCTCTGTTTTTATCGTATCCATCCGACAAGATGAAGGATATCGGCTGCGGCAGGTCGTAGTGATCAAGCGCTCTATCCAGTCGAAGAAATGCGGGCATCATTTCGCTGTCGATGTTGGCTTCGAGCAACAAGGCGATTTTACCCTGCAAGCAGATTTCGTCGCGCCGATCCTGGTCTTCCGGGATATCGTCTATCCAGCGGAACCCCTTAAAAAGCTCTTTCAAATTTTCCAGACTGCTGCCCATAAGTTCGCCATCCTTTCTTGTTTTAGTGTATTTTCCGGCTTATTAGTCCGACTTGCGCTTTGTTGTCAAATATGATGATCTGTTGAAGCAACCCACTGGTGACAAAGGTGAAGCCGAAGTCGTTGGGGTGCAGTCCGTCGCTGAGGCACGCGTCCAAGTGCGGCAAGAGTTTGAATCCGTCCACGACGCGGACATTGGCGTGGGCGGAAGCAGCATCGCGGATGATCTTCGCTACCTCGGCGAAGGTCCCGGCAGCGGTGGTTTTGCCGCAGTCGCTTCTCCACAACGGGAGAATAGCATAGATTGGCGTACCTGGATAGTTCGCCGACAGTACGTCGAAGAACTCCGCCGCATCGTGCGCGATGGTTTCGCTGGTGCGGCGCGTCCAGTCGTTGGTCCCGTAGGCGACAGTGACGAGGTCGGGATCTTCGATGTCGGGTAGCTTCGCCAACGCCGGGTTGAAGCAGTCGCCGCCGACCGCCTTGTTGAATAGCTCCGCGTCGAGCGCGTCGGCGATAGCGTTGGCGTAGGCGAGCGACGGGTAGCGGGCGTTGTTGCCCTGCGTTATCGAGTCGCCGTAGCAGACGATCCGGCGGGATTTTTTGACCGGCAAAACTTGCGTCGCCCCGGCGAATTCGAGCCTGCGAATCGCGACCCGCGCGACTCCCGGCAAGTATACAGCGACCTTGTTCGTCTCTTCCGGAAGCTCGACCGCGAACTCGAACTCCGGGGCGCTGACGCACGAAGAACAGCCCAAGTGGTGACTCAGCACCCCGTCGATGCACACGTCGAAGTAACAGAACTCCTGCGACGACGCGGGCTCCGCGCTCCCCGCGAAGCTGAAACTCCGGGCGTCGGTCGCGAACTCCAGTCGTACTCCCGAGCTGGAACGGCTCCGCAGCCGCAGATCCGCGTCATTTTGATAGACGGCGAACTGCTCCGGGGTGAAGCGGTGAAAGACCGCCCCCTGCTCCGTCTCTTCGATGGCGACCGCCCCCAGGGTGAGGTTTCGGATGGTTTCGATGTCCGCTTTCATGTCCGCTGCTTTTACAGCATTTTCATCATGAAGGAGTAGATCAGTTCCTCCGCGTCGGGCAACCACTCGTGGCCGTATTCGTACCAGATCTTATACGCCTTGTCGGGGGAAGCAATCTTGTTGTAGATGGCGAACTGCGTCGAGGGCGGGCAGGTGGAATCCATGAAGCCTGTAAACATCCGGAATTGGCACTTCACGCGCGGCGCGAAGTTCTGGATATCGATGTAGCCGAGGCGGTCGAAGAATTCGTCCATGTGCTCGTGCCGGGGATCGTACCAGCGCAGATAATACGAAAGCTCCTGATAAGCGCCCTTGAAGAGGTCCATGTCCCACACCCGGCGGAAGTCGCCGAGAAACGGGTACATGACGATACAGCGGTTTATCCGGGGTTCGAGCGCGGCGCAAGCGATGGCGAGCCCGCCGCCCTGACTGCCGCCCGTAACGCCGACCCGCCGGGGATCGACGCCGTCCAGATCCATGATGATCCGCGCCAGTTCGACCGTATCGAGGTAGTTGTAGCGGTACAGCATCTTCTTGGGATCGGGGTCGCTGATGCCGCGGATGATGTGGCCCTGCACCGTGGTGCCGTCGACCTGCAGATTGTCCTTGGAGCGCCCGAACTGCCCGCGGCAGTCCAGCGCGGCGACGGTGAAGCCAGCGTTGACGTAGGCGAGTTTCGACGGCCAGCTGCCGGAGTTGGAGTGGTAGCCGTGAAACATGATCACCGCCGGAGCGTCGCCGCGGCGGACTTTGGGACGCAGCACCTTGGCATAGACGCGCGCTCCGCCGACCCCGGTGAAGTACAAGTCGAGGCACTCCGCGCCGGGAGCCGAGAACTCCGGCGACGGCGTAAGAGAAATCTCTTTGTTCACGGTGTCGAGTTCCGCAAGCGACTCTTCCCAATAGCGGTCGAAGTCCTGCGGACGCGGCGAACTGCCCCGATAATTGAGCAACTGATCCAATGGCATGTCTGCCGACATGGTGTCACCTCGAATTGAAATATTCTGCTGTTCGGATTCAACTGCCAGATGGCGCGTTTTTTCAGAACTCGATGCGTATTCGGAAACTGTTGCCGCCCGAAACGGTAATTTCCTCGGTCGCCGGATCGTAAACGCCCGACGATATATGCACCGGTCGCTTTTCTTCGGGATGCGGCATTCTGACAACAATCTTCCGCGGGGCGCGATCCACTCTGACCGAGGCCTCCAACGATCCGTTTGCGGAGGCGAGTTCCGCGTCGAGTCTGCCGAAGCGGGTGGCTAAACCGCGAATGACGATCCGCTTGCCGTTTTCCATCCAACGACGGGGTATGCAGCGGAAAAGTTCCAGCGTCTCTCCCTCTTCGTAAGCGAGCATCCAGCGGCACTGCATCAGGAACCATCCCTCCTCGTGAGTCTTGTGCTGACTAAGGTGGTGGTAATGTTCCCAAAAGGTATAACTCTGGCGATCCTGCAGCGCGGTGAACTGATTGTAAAAAGCCTTCAGGAAGAGTTTCACTTCTCCTCTTCGCAAATGCGCGATGTCGTGCCGCGAATAATACGGCTGACTTGAGGCGGCGTTTTCGCGGGTCAGCGGGTGCTGGTTGCTCCTGAGCAGTGTGGTCATCATCGAATCGTTCGGCGCGTAGAGGTCGGTCAGCGCAAAGGCGAGTGCGCCGATCAGCGATCCCCGGCAGGCGAATGTACCGTGTGAAAACCACTCGCCTCCATCCGCGAAAAATGCGACATTCCCCGAATACTCCGCCCACGGCGGCAGCGTAGGGGTCCACGAGCCGTCCGCCAAGGGGATGACCGGAGCACGGCGGCGGGCGTGTTCCAGAGAATTGCGCAGATCGGCGCGGTATTCCGTCACTTCCGTTGCGAGCCGCGCGGCATACTCGGGATCGCTTTCCCGCAGCACGTCCGCCATCCCGGCCAGTCCGAGCAGCGTTCCCGCATTCAGGAAGTAAGTGTGATAAAAGTCTTCGGGATCGGCAACTTTGCCGTTCAGCAAACCGTAGCTGCCGGCAGCACGGAATTCCTCTCTTTTATTGGCATCGCGCCATTCAAGCAGATATCCGCAGCACTGTTCAAGCGCCGGAGTAACGTGTTTCAACCATGCGACATCACGGGTCACCCGATAATGTTCCGCCGCCATCCACAGCACCGGGCCGGTTTCGCTTTCGTAGTTGTTGTAGACCTGAATGAAGCCCTCAGGTGTTCGACGGCTCAGAAAGAAGTCGATGCACCGTTCCGCCGTTTTGTGCCATCCCATGGTGTCGAAGAAGAGCACCATCGGCGCACTTTCGGTGCCGATGGGGGCGTACCACCCGACGGCGGGAAGCAGCGGACCGCTTTCCCGAAGACCGATAGTATTGAGGTCGAGGTGGAGCAGTCCGGCGCGGATACGTTCGTCGATTGCCTTTTCCGGGACTTCGATCTTGGCCGCGGAATCGAGTTTTCCTTGCCAGTAGGCGCGGATATGCTCCAAATGCGCTTGAAAATCCTGGTCGAAAAGTTTTCTGCCGCGCTCCGGCGAAACCGGCGAATGGAAGATGCGGCACTCCCACACGACCGGTTTTTCCGGAGTGACCAGCACCGCGTATTCGGCATCCGAAGCCGGGATCCCGTCGAGCATCACGTCGGCAAACACCTTGCCGTCTTCGAAACACATCCCGTCGCGGAACTTTCCGCTGTCGGCCGTGTGCGGAGCCCGGAACCAGGCGTATTGCGGTGCTGAACCGACGTTGACTGCTTCGACCCGGACGAAAAGGACCAACTCCTCCTCGCGCCCGCTGGTCTCGCCGGGGAGCAGGTCGCGCAGTTGCGCCTTATCCCGTTCGCTGAGCATGGCGTAATTCATCTGCGACAGCGCGGCGACCGGATCACTTCCGCGCACCCGCGCCTCGGTTACAGGCGATTTTTCCAGCGACGCGAATATGGTCAGTCGGTATTCGACCTCACCTTCGTACTGCACGGCATGGAGTATCGGCAGCACCCCGTTGTCGAGACGGCGGGTGAGACGGGGACGGCACTGCGAACCGGGACCGATGTCAAAGCCGATCTCCCGTTTCAGGGTATTGGGCAGTTCGGGGTGCTCCGCCATAATGGAACAGACGCGATCCCGGTCTTTGACCAACTGATATTTGGAGTGGAATACCGGTACGACCAGTCCCCACATCCCGGTGTCTTCTTTGGCGGAGACCTGAAATATCCTCAGATCCCGCCCGAGCCCCAGCCAAACCGGGCAGACCTGATCGCGGTTCTCGCGGCAGGCGTGTTCGTAACTTTCTTCCGGCTCCGCCTCCATGCGCTGAAAGTCGGAGCGCCGCCCCCCCGCATGGATGTCCCTCAATGCCGATTCGTAATCCCGCGGATCGTCGGCGGGGAGGATGATGCACTGCGCTTCCGGAACGTATATCGGATATCGCGAAGAAATGTCACGGAGCAGAAACGAAAACGGAAACGGCGGGCGATCCACGGTGAGGATCGAAGGATCGGCTCCCGCCGCTGTTTTTTCTCCGCTTACTTCGACGAACAGTTCGCGCGTACCTGCCGGGATCTCCGGCGGTGTCAACATTTTGCCTCCACGCAGGGAAAGCGTACCCACTTCTCCGCCCGCGGGGGTGGTTAATTTCAGTCTCATTAAAGTAAGGATAATATTTTTTCGGTTATGAACCACGGCGGGACGGGGCGTCCCGTCGGCCGCAAAACGAATCTCGGATCGTCGGGATCACCTGCTCTTGAATTTCGCTCTTACGGTCACGACGTCGCCGCCGCTGACGTAAATGCTTTGTCCCATGCCCTTCCAGCCGTTGATGGTGCAAGGCACGACCGCGCTGGACTCGCCGTTGATCTCGAATTCGAGACACTCTATTTCCGGCATTTTACCATCCTTGCGGCGGCACGGCATACAGGAAAAAGTCAGTTTGCCGCCTTGTTCGCCACTTACGGCAAACTTGAGTGCGAACTCCGGTTTTTTTGCGAGATTGATGAGAATGCCGTAAGCATAGCCCTTGAGTTTCGGATTCAGAAATTTGACACGGGGCGGCATGGCGATCCCATCCGGCAATTTATCGGCGGGGATCAGTTGATCCTCGCTGTAAAAGTTCATGTCCACTCTCATAAAATCCGCCGCCGACAACATGGCACAGCAGCCGAGCAGCAGTGCGGCAACTGCGAAAAACCTGATCTTCATGACTTTTATCTCTTTCCTGATGGTGTGGGTAAAAAACTCCCCTCCGCCCGGCGCCGAAGATGTCGCGAACTCCGGCGACCGGCGCGGAGGGAGAGGAAGGGCTTACGCGTTGGCGAGGTTCTTGAACTTCAGCACCGTATCTTCCAGAGTGAAGCCCCAGCCCTGATAATCGCCGTCGGCGATCTGCTCGTCGAGCGTGACAACGCCTTGCAAGATGCCATCGACCAGCACGTCAAATTCGTTGTATGCGGTAGTCGCCGCAGCGTCGATCAGCGTCCACTGCGCCGACTGCCCCGTCGCGAGGTTCAGCGCGATGGTGTCGCCCGTGAAGTCGGCGGCGTTCCAGTCGAGCATCGCCGTATCCGCCAGCGCCGCGTCGCGCGCCGACACGTCGAACTTCCACGCGCTGTTGGTGACGTCCGCCGCGGCAGTGGAAAGGGTCATCGCCGTTCCGTCGTTGAACTCGATACTGGTGAAACCGCCGATCGCGCCCGAAAAATCGCCCGTGTATCCGGCGAAGGTCAAGGTCGCATCGCTCGCCTCAAGTGCTCCAACGTAACTGTAGCCGTAGACGCCGCAGGAGAAATCGCTGTCTCCCGTGAAAGTCACCGTGGCGTCGCCGGTCACGACGTCGCGGTCGAGATGTCCCTTGGCGTAGATCGCGCCCGCGATGTCACCGCCCGAAACGACGATGCTCACGTTGTCGGCGCTCGTCGTGCCGCCGGAGGTCGAATGGCTGCCGCCGCCGAAGACGTTGGCGATCGTTCCGCCGGAAATACTGATCGTTACATCTCCCACGATGCTGGTGCCGTTCTTCTGCGCCCAACCGCCGCCGTAAACGTTGCCCATCGAACCGCCGGAGACGGTGAGATCCACGTCGCCCGCTTCCGCGCCGACCTGCGACGCGAAGACGCCGCCGAAGATCCCGCGCCCGCCGTGCGCCGTGCCCCAGCTGCCGTCCGAGATGGTGACTTCGATGTTGCCGACCGTGTAGACCGTACCCGTCGCATCGCCGGTGGCGTAGCCGCCCGCGAAGCAGCAGAAGTCGCTTTGGGTCGCCTCACCGCCCGCGATGGTGAGAGTCACGTCGCCAGCCGTGTGGCGCACGCTGCCGCCGACCGTCGCGGCGGTCTTGACCGCCGACGCGCCGTAGAGGTTGCCGGAGAACTTGCCGTCCGTGACCGTGAGGCTCACGCCGCCCACGCTTGTGGCGGCTGTGTTCTTGTTGGCGAGGGCTCCGGCGTAGAAATCCTTGTCGTAACTTCCGCCGTAGACCGCCGCGTTGACTTTCCCGGCCACGCTGCCGAAGCCGCCCAGATAGGCAGTCCCTTTGAAGGTCAACTTATCGGTACCCTCTCCGTTGTCGCTGATGAGCAGATTCACGTTTTCGACCGAACCGCCCGCTTTCGCTCCGGCGGCGAGGTTCTTCACCGAGCCCTCGTATATCCACATGTTGACATCGTGGGCGAAGTTGCCCTCCGCGCCGTAAAGCGGAGCCGCCAAAGTCGCACCGTTGACGGTCACCCACGCATCACCGGTGGTTTCCGTATCCGCCACGACCGAGACGTTGGAAGTATCGGTGTCGGCGGTCCAGATCGCCGCGAAACCGCCGTCGGCAAGCGCCGTCGCCGTGCCGGTCCCGAGCGCCGCCGCGGTAGCCGCGACATCAACCGAGAAGCTGCTGGTGATCAGCGTCTTGCCGTCCGAGAAGTCGAGGTTGCGGCCGAGGAAGGCGTTGGAGTGCTGTTCGCCGGACTTCACCGATTCGTCGAAGATCCGATAGCTGCCGCAGTCGAGCGTGACATTGGCATTGGCGGCATCCGCGATCTTGTAGGAGTAACCCGTCTCAAGGAAGTGAACATTGACTTCCGCGTCCGCACTGAAGTCGCCCCAATCGCTGATGAGCGCGTCTTCGTTGCCGGGAGTTCCCGCGTTAGCGTCCCAGAAACTCAGGTCGATCACCGCGCCCGCGGCTGCGGAACTCAAGCCCGCCTGACCGCCCTTGTAGACGGTGAGGTTCGCGCCGTCGGCGAGCTTGCCCGCCGTGAGGATGCCGCCCGATTCGAGGGTCAGCTCCGCTCCAGCTTCGATCCGAACGTCCGAAGCGGTCGCCGTGAGATTGTCGCCGTAAGCCCAGCCCGCGACGTGGCGTACCACCACCGCGCCCCCGGAGATCGTCGCGTCGTTGAGCGCTCCGCCGTTGCCGATCGACATGTTGCCGCCGTACACCGTTGCGCCGCTGATCGTCGCGTCCGTGCCATACACGATGACCCGTCCGCCTGCCTGCTCGAAGCCGGAGACCACGGCGCTCTCGAAGACCGTGAGCGAACCGGCGGTGACACTCGCGTCGAAGATCTCCGCGCCGAAAGCGACGTTGAAGTTGCCGCTCTCGATCAAGACGTTCCTCGCCGTCGCTCCGCTCGTGATGCTGACCGCGCCCGCCCTCTGGGTGAAGTTGGAGAGCGTGATACCACTGCCGAAGTTCCCGTTGACGGCAAGGTCGAGGTCTTCGATCACGCCGCCCGACGCCTTGGCATCGGCGTCGTTGGTCAGCGTCCCCTCGACGAAGTTGATGTCGCCCTCGAAGGTGAAATCGTTGCCCAGTGTGAGTTCGCCGCCCGCGACCACGTCGAGATCGGTGACGTGCCCCATGCCGAGCGACATGGTACCGCCCGTGACCGTCACGCCGGAAATAATGGACGGGCTGTAATCGTCTATGTTGAACCGACCGCCCTCGACCGTCACGTTTTCGGCCGCGCCGCCGCCGCCGATGAAGATCTCGCCCGCCGTGAGAACGGCGTTTTTGACCGTCGCGCCGGAAACATTGTTGTCGACGCATCCGGGGTTGGTCTGCAGATACGCGCTGACCGCACCGCCGGAGACATTGACGCCATCGGCAATCGCCCCGTTCTGAACGTAGGCAATGCCGCCGTATATCGTGATGTCGCTGCCGCTGACATTGGTACCGCGCAGGAACAGCATGCCGGAGGAAACGCGGAAGTCCTCGGCAATGATCCGGTCGCGATCGTCCACGCCGGTCATATCGGCCCCGTCGAAGAGGTAAACGCTGCCGTCACCGATGTCGCCCCCGGAAACGTATCCGCCGGCATACAACCTTAAGAGGCCACCATTCTGAGACAGCCCTCGCAATTCGCCGCCGCTGTACACTCGGAAGGTCCCCTGCTGGATGGTCACGTCGTAACTGCTTCCGTTGTCAATGACGTCCACCTGTCCGGCATCGCCGGAGACCTCCCCGGTAAATGCGCCGCCGGAAACGGTGACCATGCCGCCAGCCAGTTTCACGCCGTTCAGCAGTCCGTCATCCGACACGAACACCTTGCCGCCCGTCAATACATTGACACTCTCCGCCGAACCGCCGGAACCGACAGTCAGCGAACCGCCGTTGCTCACGTTCGGAGCCTCGGCGACAATGCCGTCCAACAGTGTGAGCTTCTGCATCCACCAACCCGAATTCTTGAGGTTCAGGTTGTGGATCACGCCGCCCGTGACGTACAGGTCGCTGTCCACCGCATCGTGCTGGCCGACACGTCCGTATTCGACGTGCCCCGCGGCGATCTCGGTATCCTTGCCGCCCATGCTCATGTCGGCGTAAGCGGAGTAGACGAAGAGAGTTCCGACCGTGGCGTCGAGGTTGTAAATATACGCGCCCTGAGTCGCGAAACCGCGACCGGCGGTGGTGAGCGTCACGTCGCTCGCCACGCCGCCGTCGATCAGATAGACGTAGGCGTTGCCGACCGTGCCGCCCGACATCCCCGCTCCCTCGTGAAATTCGAGTGCGGCATTGGCATTCAGGTTGTAAAAGATGCCGTCCGAGGCGTAGACGTCGGTGTATCCAGCCAAAGTCCCCTGCGCAATATTGATGTTGGAGCCGTAAAACTGGGTGAATTGCCCGATGTTCACCGACGCGCCGGATTGGGCGGTCACATCGGAAAACTTGTCCCAGCGCGCGGCGGCGAGGCTGCCGCCCGATTCCACCGTGACGCTGCTGACGTAGCCGTTATCGGCGTAAGTTGCTTTCCCGGTGGAGCCGATCAGCAGTCCGCCGGTGACGACCGCACCGTTGGTGATGTTCAGCGTCCCCCCGGAGACCTTGAGATCCGCCGCGGTGCCGCCCGCTCTCAAGTTGGCGACTCCGGTTCCGTAGAGCGCACCGCCGATCGTGCCGCCATCCATCACGTGAATCGTACCGCCATCCAGTGCGACATCCGATGCGAACGCACCGGAACCGACAGCCAGCGAACCGACGGTTCTGATCGTCGGCGCGGCGGCGGAGATGCCGTCGTAGATGGTAAGATAGCGCATCCACCAGCCGGAGTTCTGAAGCGTCAGGTTGTGTATCACGCCGCCCGTGACGTACAAGCTGCTGTCCACCACATCGTGCTGACCGACACGTCCGTATTCGACGTGCCCCGCGGCGATCTCGGTATCCTTGCCGCCCATGCTCATGTCGGCGTAAGCGGAGTAGACGAAGAGAGTTCCGACCGTGGCGTCGAGGATGTAAATATACGCGCCCTGAGTCGCGAAACCGCGACCGGCGGTGGTGAGCGTCACGTCGCTCGCCACGCCGCCGTCGATCAGATAGACGTAGGCGTTGCCGACCGTGCCGCCCGACATCCCCGCGCCCTCGTGAAATTCGAGTGCGGCATTGGCATTCAGGTTGTAAAAGATGCCGTTGGCTGCGTGGACGCCGGTGTATCCCGCCCATGTCCCCGACGCGATGCTGATGTTGGTGCCGTAAAACTGCGCGAACTGAGCGCCGTTCATGGTCGCCCCCGCCTTCAGGTCGAGCCCGGTGAATTTCACCCATCGGCCGGCAGTGACACTGCCGCCCGCTTCCACCGTGGCATCGGTGAAATAGGCATTGTCGCCCAATATCGCCGTACCTCCGGAACTGACGACCATGTTGGTGTAAGGTGTCGCCCCGTTCATGGTAAGCGCTCGGAAATCCGGGGTCGCGACATAGGCGTCATTGGCAATCAGATACCCATTGCCGCCGGTACTCAGTGTTGCGGTTTCAGCGATGTTGTAACTCATTTTCCACTCCTTTATTGAATTGTTTCAGAAGCGCTTGTCATACCAAATCTCCGGAGTTCCCGTCAGATGTTCAGAGGGAGCCCCTTATCTGAGTCTGTGTTTTGTTTCCTCCGTTATTTTGCGGGATCGGTAATATTGATGCGGCAGGGCAGCACCCCGTCGCCGTAATCGATGTCGCTGACCAGGATGCTGACCGGGCGATCCCATTGGTGCATGAAGAAGCCCACTCGCACCACCTCCGCCATCGTCGGCGAGAAGTCTTTGGAGGCGGAGAACCGCTGCCGGGGAATGCACACCGTGTGCCACCGGCTGTCCACGTCGGCATAGAACCCGCCCGCGGCGAAGACCTTGGAGGCGTTCTTCTTCATCACGAAGAAATCGGGGCGGTACACCGCCCGGTTGTCACTCACCTTGATGTCGAAGATCACGCTCTCGAAGTCCCGCGGTTCGCGGATCGGAATGTCAACCACCGCACGGGCGAGAAACTGAGCGACCTTGTCGAAATGGAATTCCAGCACCTTGCCGCGGCGGGCGTCCGGAATCACCCGATAGCGGAAACCGAAGATCCCTCCGGCAGCGCTGGTAGTCCCCGCCGGTATTCCGTCGGCGAAACTTACGAGCGGGGTCCTCTTTACCTTAGCGCGTTTCGGTGCGGAAACGACATGCGTTTCACCGGTCGCCCCTGTCGGAGCGCGGCCGGCATCGGAAAGCGAACATGCCAAAAGTACCGGAGAAACCATAGGTTCGTGCTTCGGGAGCTGGATGCCCCGCTTTTTGATGGTTTCGACTGTGCCGGGCGAAAAGTGTTGCCCCCCCGGACTGAAAACGATCTCCCTGATCTCTGCTTCCGGGCGGGGGTTGCGCCAGTCGATGGCATACAGCGTGAAGAGCGCACCGTTGCGGTCGTTGCCGCGCAGCACCGGGCGGCAGCAGTTGCCGCCGAAGAAGGTGTTCCAGTCGTTGATGTTGCTGCGGAAGATCAGCGGGATCTCCGCGACTCCCCCGTCGGCATAGACGATCTTCAGCAGCCCGATCGGAAACCACTTGATACGGTAGAGGCTGGTCTCCAGCACAAAAGTGTTGAAAGCCGCCCCGGTCATCAGAAAACTCGCGCCGGTCGCCGTGGTGTTGACCGGGATCGTCACCGGCTCGTTGGCGAAACCATCGTATCTGCACCCGGAAAGCACGGTTGACAGAATGGCTCCGTCCTGGATTTCGATTCGGAATTTCGCCGGATCGGCAGCGGCGGCGCTCCGGATCGCTTCGACGGTATTCGCGTCGAAAGCCGGAAACACCGGATCCCCGACGAGTGCACGATTGAAAGCACCGCCCATCGGTATCGGCGACGCTTCGCCGCGGAAGGTCCATTCCGGCGGACCGTCCACCAGTTCGCGCAGCAGCAGCGCGCTGTCGATGGGGAGGCGACTGAAGGCGACATCATGCGCATTCCAACTGTAATTCGCCTGCGCTATCGCCGAGGGATAGATGCGGTCGTGGGTGTTGTTCGCGTCGTCCAGCGTCGGCGGAGTCAGGCTCCAGAAAGCGAGGATGTTTCCGAGGGCGTTGAGCTTTTTGGCGAGTTTCGGCAGCCGCCAGCTGTTGCCGACATCCTGCGCGAAGGACATGTAGAGCAGTTTTTCGAAGCCGCGCCGGCGGATTTTCCTCCCGACCGTCGTCTGCGGAAAACTGCCGTATTCCCAGGAATTGACGATGACATCCTTTCCGAATTTTTCCGCGAAGTTGCTGAACGAGATATCGCCGAGAATGCGCGTTTCGCCGAAGCCGAAGAACTGATCCTGATAGATGATCGGCGTGATGCCCTGTCTGACGAGGAACCGCTTGATCGGCAGCAGATGGTCGAGCATCAGTTTTATCGGATTGGCATTCCTGCACTTCGGGCACGCCGGAAATCCGCACTGGGCAATCTCATCCAGACCGATGTGAAGATAACGGGGTTTGACCAGATCGACGGTTTCGCGGATGCACTTTTCGATGATCGGCTGAATTCCGGGGTTTGAGAGGCAATAGGCGTCGGCACCTGCCTCCCGAAGTTTCGGCCAGTCGGGGTGGCTGTCGAGCCACCCGGTGTGGCTGACCAGCTGAAACACCGGGATGACCTCCATGTGGTTTCGCTTCGCCGCCGCCAGCAGTTTTTCGATGTCGGCGCGGCTGAAGGTTTCCCGTCGTCCGGTGAAGGGCGAATCGGTGTACGGGAAATTGTCCTCCCAAACCACGAGCAGCGTGTTGTACTTGAGCACGCCCAGAACGTCGATCACATGGCAGATGCGGTCGATCTTCGCGGGCGAAACGCTGCGCAACTGAAGATACAGCCCCCGCATTTCGAGATCCGGCCAGTCGGTGATGCGGCAACATTTCAGACGCTCCGCCTTATCACGGTGGCGAAGCAGCATATTCAGCGTCTGCATACCGTAATAAAGTCCGCGCACGTTGCGCGCCCGCACGAAGATCCCCGCTTCCGTGACGGCGAGGGTGTAACCTTCCGGCGACTTGGGAACGCCATGCGTCGTGAGTTCGAAACGGCACTGCGCGCCGTCGGCGGAGCGTTCTACCGCGCCGCCGGGCACCGTTTGGGCATAGACTTTGACCAGCGGCGCCATATACAACTCCTCCGGTCCGCTCACCGTCAGTTTCACCGGCAACGCGAAATTGCCGTTGGCTGGCACGAGTTTTTGCACCTGCGGCACGATCAGGGGATAGTCGTTGCGACTGCGCCCGACTGCCGTCACGTCGGCGCAGAGTGCACCGGCGCAGTACAGCGCGACCAGCACCGCAATTATTTTTTCTCTCATTCCGAAAGCCTCCTTCTTTTTCGTTCGTCGCGGCGGCGGTAACAAATCACCTGGTGGTTATTTCATTCCCGTCGCCGTCGATATACCGCGCGGGCCGCACCAGAGAAACCCGGTTGGCGATGTTGAATGCCGGGAAATAGTAATTTTCCGCAAAATCGTCACCCGGTGCGCTCTCCACATTTCCGGCGAAACAGAGCAGGTTGACCCGCGCGCTGTGCACGGCGTAAGGTCCGGCGGTGCGGTTGTTGCCGATGACCGTGAGCGCATACATATCGACCGCCTGAACTCCCCAGCGGCGGGAGTCGCAGAGCATCACCCGTTTCGACAGTTGCACATTTCCGGTATCGGTGGAGGCGCCGTAGGCGTCGTAGGCCCGTTCTCCACGCAGGTAGTATCCCCAGCCGTAGTTGCCCGCCGGATTGGTTTCGTTATGCACATACTGAGTGCCGTAGCACTGCTGCTTGAAATACGTGTTGTCGACCTTGGTCTGGGGGTCGAGCGGCGTCGCCGGACAACTGGCGTAGGTCGCCTTCTGGCTGTCGTTGGCGTCCTCGCTGAGCAACTTGGATTTCACCAGCGCGCCGATGTAATCGTTCTGATAAGTTTTCCGTGTCGCCGGCCAAAAACTCCGGTTGTCATCCATGTATATGAAGCAAATGCTGCTCATTTGTTTCAGATTGCTCACACAGGACGATGACTTGGCGCGTTCGCGGGCCTGCTGCAGTGCCGGGAGCAGCATGGCTGCGAGAATGGCAATGATCGCGATCACGACCAGAAGTTCGATCAACGTGAAGTGTTCTTTGCGCATATCTACTAATCCTTTGTGTTTTTGGGGGAACCGTAGCCTGCTGCGGGCGCCGATCCCCCCCGGTTGTTATATGGAACCCGTAATTATTTTATCTCTTCGATCTTCGATGTATCGTCCGGCGAGATGTAAAGGTGGATGCTGATGCAGCGCACTCCGCCATAGCCGTCGTTCGCACCGCCGAATCTGGGCGCATAATATTCGCCGTGAAGTTTGCCGATGTCCGCCGAAGCCACGTTCCCGGCGACAGTGGCGACATTCACCCGCCCGCCGTGAACGGCGTACATCCGCGACCGGCTGCGGTCGTCGGCGCTGAAGCAGAGCAGCTGCGACATCATCTTGCCGGTCTCGGGGGAGATGCCATCCGCGAACCACACGATCTGCGCGGGAGAGATCGCCGTGAGCGCACCCGCCGCGGTATCCTCTTTTTTGCCGCCCCGGTATAACCGCGGGTTGTTGAAGGGCACGAGCGACCGGAAAGGATTGGCTCCCGTTCCGGTATCTCCCGTGTTGTTGTTGTAAACTGAACCGTACGCCTGAAAGTTCAGCCAGTCGCCGTCGCTGACACTGTCGGGATTGACGGTCTCCGGCTTGAAGCCGATGGCGGGACAGCGCAGGAACGATGATTTGTCGGACGTAAGCGCCCGGTATTCCTTCGGCCAGTATTTGGCGCGCCCCATCGATTTCACATAGGGATACACGGCCGCGTTGTTGCCGTAATTGCTCTGGCACCACTGATCGCGGTGATCGTCGCGGTACATGGCGCCGTAGGTGGCGAGCTGCTTGAGGTTGTTTATGCACGTCGAACTGTGCGCGCGAGCGCGTGCCGACTGCAAGGCCGGGAGCAGCATCCCGGCAAGAATCGCGATGATCGCGATCACGACGAGTAGTTCGATCAACGTGAATTTATGCTCCGTGTTAATTCTCATATCGCCCCCTCCTTTGATCCGTTTCGCGACCTCCGCGAAACAACTGAAATTTCTTGTTTTATTCGCACCATGCGCTTGATTTTTTTGTGATTCAATTATAATTTATTGCATGCATCATCATAAAAACATCAATTTTATTGCAAAAACATATATTTTATTGCAAAAAATCAAACGTCGGCCAAAAACATGTATGGATTTGCTTTCAACGTGGAAAACCGGGTGCTGTTCCCGACCGAGGCAAGGATCATCCGGCGTGGCGGCGGCGATCAGATGTGGAACGACATCCGGCATCTGTCGTGGGTGCTGGATTATTCCCTCTTCGCCAAAGGAGGTGAATTCCGCACCGAACTGACCGATTGGATGGAGCGCCCCGCCAATGTCGCGCATCTTTATCCACCGGGTAGGCGTTATTTCGAACGCTTTGCGCGCACAAGGCTCTTCGACAGCTGTTACATCACTTTCGAAGGCGACAATGCCGCATTGCGGCGCCTCACCGACAATTCCGCCGGCTTTGCCCGCATTATCGATCACGACGGACTTCTCGGAGATTTGATCCGGCAGGCGGCGTACCAATCAAGACACGGCAACGGAGATTACTGGGACTGTTTCGTCGTTTTCTGCCAGATCGTCAAGATGTTGGAAAAATTGTCGCTGCCGTCCGGTCCGGATTACGTCTACAACCTCGCCGATGATCGCGATGACCAAGGTCTGCTGTGGCGCCGGGTTCAATCCTATTTGGAGAAGAATTACCGTAAACATTTGTATCTCAACAATATCGCGCGGGAATTGGGGTACAGCAAATCCAAGCTGTCACACCGCTATCGCGAGGAATGCGGTGAAACGGTGTTTGATACGCTGCAGCGCATTCGCGTTGAGCAATCCATACCGCTGCTGGTAAACCGGATATCGCTCAAGAACATAGCGCAAGAGGTCGGCTTCTGCAACGAGTTTTACTATTCCAAGGTATTCAGGCAACACTACGGAGTGTCGCCGGGGCAGTACCGGAAACACTCCGTGCCCTCCGACGCTCTTCCCCAAAGTTGAGATGCGATGCCGCCGCGGTTCCCCGTGCTCTTCTCCTGCTGTTCAAAAAATTTGAGATATATATCACTTACGTGAGATAAGCTCACGCGCACTTGGCCCTGTCGAGTCCTCAGGACTCGGCGGGGCTTTCATTTTAAATCCCTAACCACAAGGAGGTATTATGCAAATCGAAGTGTCGAAGAGCGAGTTGGCCGGAGCCTTGAGCGCTCTGGGAAAGTTGGTCTGCAGGACCAGTCCGGTC
>Ga0208297_1001406_pt1 | contig 23010 bp, 14 predicted proteins | sample LMS_cellobiose_e_FD_187367 | JGI IMG/M metagenome (GOLD analysis project Ga0208297, IMG submission 187367) | Rumen-fistulated moose microbial communities from Alaska, USA - LMS_cellobiose_enrichment (SPAdes) (version 2) | ecosystem: Host-associated > Mammals > Digestive system > Stomach > Rumen... | reverse complement strand
TATTATCACATCTGTATCCGCCAGCAGATAACGCTTGGGGATACACTGTCATACCCGCCACTGCTTGGCAACGGCCGCTCGCCTACATAAGACAACGGTCTTCTCTCTGATTTATAGAGGAAAGTTAGAAGGAATCTTGACAATTCTCTGACGAATTATAAACAACGATAGGATTGGTGGGGTGACTGTGCGCCGTTTAGGGCACTGTATCACCCGTTTCTATCGTGGGCTGTCAAGAGCCTTTCTAGCTGCGGCGAAATACTGGGCCCTTTTTTCGTGCCCGTTTGCCATAGATAATAAGGGCTATCCAACTTGGGGATAGGAAGCTTAGGGCAAATCATTTTTATTGCTTTCAACCCAGCATCGGATAGCCCGCTTTGAAAAAAAGGCTTTATTTCTATACATTGAAGGCGTCCTCACAAGGGCGCCTTCAATGATGCTTTAAAAGCACAGGGGACTCCTCCTATCGTTAAAAAAGTGTCAAGATTTCTTCTAGCTATAGTCCTCATCTCCTGTGCAGAGATAAACAATAGTGTAAGTGAGTTAATCGGAATAACCAGTCCAAGACAAATCGATTATTGTGAAATCGTCGTTCGTGGTTTTTGACGTATTGGAACATTTATTACCAGTAACCACGATGATAAAATCTCCCGCTATGTTGAAGGTAAAATCAAGTTTACTTCTTTGCCACTGAGCAAGTGTTTCATCTTCGTGACTGTCAGTTTTAAGGACTGTTGTCCCATCGCTAGACTTTATTTCAATAGTTAAATTACTACCGGTCTTAGTCATAGCGCGAGCATAATCAATAGTGACCGTCCCGCATCCTCCTGTTAATATAGGGGAAGTTAGTGTTCCTTTTTTTGCGGAACGAGCTGCAATGACAGGACGAGGTCCTTCAACATCGTCCCATTGAGCAGAATTATTCTTTATGCTTGAATCTGTCACCTTCCATCCGTTTGTAGAATAATAGGTTGATATTGTTGCAGTAACTGTCCCATCATTAAACGTTCCCATATCTGCACTACCTCCACCCATTACTGGTGTCGATGATTTGCCCTCTTGTACTATTGTATATTGCTTAAAATTAATTGATACTTGGCCTGTCCGATCTTCTTCAGAATCATTCTCTTCAATATTGAAAACAATTGTTCCATTACGAACTGCTTTGGTTTCTACATACGTAATCCAAGAATATCCAGGTGATACCATCACCATCGGATTATCCAAATTCGTTTGGAATGGAACTTCAAATACACCTCCGGCAGCAGGAACTTTCACTGCGAAAGTAGTTTCGTCCAGATTAAAGACTCCTTCCTCGCAGGAGAGAATACGGGCCGCCGTGGTCCCGTCGCCCTTCACGGCAATGACATAAACCTTACCGTTTGTCAGCGGATTGGGGGCTGTTATTCTCACTATGCCAGCAGAAACGGAAGATGCCATGATCTCAGCTTCAAAGCCCTTGGTCCCAAAAGCATCCACAACAGTAGCATCATCGGCAGAATTAATTGTATAAGTTACGTTTACGGATGCACCGGCTGAAATAATCACGTCAGCATCCATACTGATGGAAAAAACGCCAGCCTTGGGTATAACGATAGTGGTTCCGTCTCCGAGGGTGAAGGTTACTGCATCAGTGCCATCTTCTACTTTGGAGAATATGACAGCACCAGTGTTACCAGCCTCGCCGATGATTTCCCAAGTCACGCCTCCATTGTATGAGATTTCGAAGTTACCATTGTTGATGCGGAGCTGGGGCGTAGCCACGTGAGCAGTTGCTGCAATCTTGTTGCCGTTCTCGTCCAGCAGGTAGTCGCCATTAACCGTCCAGTAATAATTACCGTCAGCATCCAACTTAACGCCAATGGTAGGCGTTTTACCATCTTGACCGTTGGTGCCATTAGTACCGTTGGTGCCGTCCTTACCATCTTTTCCATCAATACCGTTCTTACCATTGTAGATGGTAATCTTGCCAGTTTGGGAGAATTCGACCACCCAGCCAGACTTGTCGGCAAGTTCTGTCACAGAAACAATACGATCTTGAGCCTTAAGCGCGTCCACAGTAGTTGCTATACCGGAGAGTGTAGAATTTAGCTGACTCACCAGTGTCTGGAGTTCTTTGATATTAGCTTCGGCCTTGTCCATACGGGCAACAAGAGCCGAATCATCATACTTTTCGCAAGCCGCAAAGGTGGTTATCACGGCCATAGTGGATAAAATAGTTTTAATGATTAATTTCATAATTGTTTAATTATTAAATGATTAAAAGTTTATATGTGCAATTATACCATCACTGCATTCGCTGAATGATAAAGGTGATGCTTCTTCGTGAAGATTACTAATGAGTAGATTCCTTCGCTTCGCTCGGAATGACATGAGACAACTCGCTCGGGATGACAGGAGTGTCATTTGGAAAAACGGGAAGAAAACGCAATTGGTAAAAGAATCCTCATAGGGTGACAACGTTTAAATGATGTCATTCCGAACCTGCGTAGCAGGTGAAGGAATCTATTCCCAGTCTTTCGCCAGATCCGCCCAATAAGGATTAATTGATTCAACAAGGGCGTTCTTTTTCTTCCGACTATATTCCTTGATGGTCTTTTCCCTTGCTATGGCCTCTTCCACAGAGGAGAACTCTTCATAATAAACAAGTTTGTGGCAGCAATACTTTTGAGTAAAACCGGGGATTGTCCCTGATTTGTGCTCTTTCACACGTCGCTCCAGTTCGTTTGTAACACCGGTATAGAGTGCGGTATTCCTACTGCTTGTCATCATATATATGAAGTACCTCTTGTACATGCCACAAAGATAATTAATCTGCAAGATTTAGTCTTCAGAATTAGCAATTATATCATTTAAGGTGGAGAATAATAGGTCATGTCATTTCTGCGTAATAATGTATATCTGATGAAAAGTGAACAACGTATTGGGTAATCCGGACTCGATTCAATTATCAACACTTAGGAGCATTCCTTTTGGTCTGTCTCCTGCTTATCACAAGAGAATGTCATGAGTGCTGCTACTGCAGCAATAAAAGCATAATACTTTTTCATAACAGTAATGTTAAAGTGTTAATAATTAAATATTAAAGTGCTCTTAATAGGGCAAATCATTTACCAGTCTTTTAGCCATTTGCCATAACCGCTTCCTTCAGTTCTGAGATTAATAATATCAAACATATAGGAGTTTCTATCTAAAAAATCTAACGAGTTTGAATCATCTAAAGCCTGAAGTAACTGCTGCGGCGTATATATTTGACCTTCATATTTATCTTGGAGGTTAGAACGGATATCGTAATATACAGAAACACAATTCTGCTTTAAGCCTGCTGAAACCCAATCCGATACTGCCTCATATCCGCACTCGTCAATTCTATACCAAGTTGTATGAATACAGCCATATCGTTTAGGAGAGAGTCCTGCCACTGATTTCCTCGGGTATTTGGTCGAAACATAGTCACTTCCCTGGTGATAAGGATCTATTATCTGTATAGGCTCATCTCCATTTACATACCCGGACCAAGCGTAATCCAGATAATGTCCTACTTCAATTCCTCCCATTGCCTCTACATCCCAGAAATACTCTGTAGGAGCAGCGTAATCTACAACAGTGACTAATTTATAAGGACCAAGTTCTTCACGTAGCTTTTTTATCAATTTAGGATACGAAGTGGTGTTCATCTCAGGGAATCCTTCTTTTCCATATCCAGAATTCCTGTCCCAAAGGTTAACACCGTCAAAGCCGTACTGCTCTATGACTTGTGTCACCTGATGGACAAAGTCTGTTATCTGAGTGTCCGTCATATTGCAGAATCCTATACCCTTGCCGCCGCCTTCTATGCAAATGCAAAGTTTTCTTCCCGTGTCCTTGACAGGCTTGAAATATGTGTTGAAATTATCGCACAGATAGCGCATATCTGAGCCAAGATTCAATATCGGGCGGTCCGACTCAGCATCATAATCTATGGTTACAGTTCTGAAGTTGACGATGTTACCAATTGCATTGTGCCAAATCACCTCCCAAGAAGGGGATAACTTTTGAACCACAAAATCAGTCGCAAGCCTCGGGTCAAACTGGCTGGTATTCAAATAGAAAACAGTGAAGCAATCCTCACCGGTGTAAAGATCCGGCCTTCCTAAGAACGGAGCCTGTACAGTAACTAGAACATATACAACCCCGCCCATAGATGCCTTAAGCGGCAGCAGATAATTCCCGGCCTCCAGCACATTCCCTATAGGATTAGTAGCATAGATTCTCACAAGTTTCTCATCGCTCACCTTTGCGCCTGCAGCGATGTCTATAACACCGCCATTGTCAATGGAATAATATGGTGCAGGAAGTAATGAGAAGTCTGTTTTGTTTTGCGTATTATAAGATACAAGAAGTTCTTCATCCACGGAAAGAATGACAGTCCTGGCTGCATCCAGCTCCCTTGAGGCTTGAAGAAAGACTTTCACGGATGTGAAGCTTCCACCTTCTGGAAGATTGATTTTGACAATGTTGTCAGGGCTGCTAACTGCACGCAGATTGATGGCCGGGAGGCTGGAAAGGACATCTTCATCTGGCAGCTGTCCCATCTGAAGCTCTGCTACGTTAGTTTTTTCGCAGGAGGATAGGAGATTGCCGGTCACGCCGGCAATGACGGCGAGAAGGAATAGATTCCTTCGCTGCGCTCGGAATGACAAATAAGTCGCTCGAAATGACAGATTATTCATACGCTATTCCTCCTCTTTGTTAATCTCCGGGATTTCAATGCCGGCGGGCCAGACAATGTCTTTTTCCGCCACACCATCATTTCCATACATGGAGTAGTCCTTGATTGTATTGCCCTTACCTTCATCAAATTTCCAGTAGCCAATAAGTTCCGGAAGGTCCTTCGGGTTCTTTATCCGGTACATATTCTCCCAAATCTCTTCCGGTGTTCTGGCCACGGACCAGACCCTTGCTTCCGCCATTTTTCCTTGAAGAGGGCGGAAATCATTATAGGATTTCCCGAGGAAGAACTGGTATGCCTCTCCGGCACCAAGAGCCCTCTGAGCGAGGTTAATTCTGTTGTCAGCTCCCATTACGGAAATACCCTGTTCATTGGCTTCGCTCTGCAACTGGCCGTTTACAAATACCCTGACCTGACGAGCGGACTGGTCATACGTGCAGGCAACGTGGTACCACTGACCTTCATACAGTTTCTTCATGGGGTCACTTGCTGGGAACTTACCAAAGGAGGAGCCGCCTCCTGAGCCATCAAACTGAATCTGCTGGCGTTCAAAATTGGTATCACCAATACGCATTAGCAGATACTGCTCTACACCCATGACAGAGGAGATATTGCATGCTCCGAAGTCGTTTGTCAAGTCAAACTGGTCAAGGTATATCAACGCCTCATAGGTGACGGCTGTAAGACCGTTGTAAGCATTTGCCTGGGGGCTGTCCGGTACATCCAGCAAAGGGAAATTAATCCAGTTATCGTGCAATGACGCAGCTGAAGTAATGGCGGAAGAACGGCGAACAAGGTAATATGCAATGGCGCTGCTCTCCATAATCTTCATACTTGAGGAAGAAATCCTCAAAGGAAGAATATATGTTTCATCTACCGCCAAAGCCCCGGTTTGCTCTTCTCCTTCACCCATCAAGCCTTTAAGTTTCACAGAGACTGTCTCAGATGTCGTTTTCCCAACCGGGATTGTTACATCCGCACTTGAAAAATCAATATACTTTGAAGGGAGAAGCCCCAGTGAAGTTCCATGCTTCTCATTGTATGTTGCAATAAGACTTTCATCTATTGATACAGTTGCAGCCACTGCCTCTTTAGCCGGATATGCCAAAGTCACGATAACCTCCTTTGTCAACTCTTGGAGATTGTTGCTGAAAGTGGTCAGCTGAACCTGGTCTGTTGCACTTACATTCAGATATACGGAGTTCTCAAATGTGTGCTCGGCTACAGCAAAGCGGTCGCAACCGCACAGCGCCACAACTGCAAGTATAACCGTCAAGTATATATGTTTATTCATCATTCTCATACTCCTCTTATTTTGAAGGGTTCAGAAGTTGAATTGCATTACGGGTAACGACATAGTTTCCATCATAGGAATAATAGTCTGACTTGATATTGTACACTCCAAGTCCGGCCAAGGGTCCAAACGATATAACTCGTTTGGAGAGTTCCTCCACATCATTACACTTTTCACGTGCTTCATTCTGGATGGTTCCATCCATGTCTGCACCAAGTAGCAGCTTTGAAGCCGGAATTCCGGCATAGTCAATTGCAGTCAGAATCTGGAAGTGAAGATCCTGAGCGTGAGACGTACTTTCGCTGTCCAGGACAAAGAAATCTACTTTATCTCTGTCTGCTTTTGGCACATACAGAGGATTGCCTTCGAAAACCAATACCTGCCCTTCATCCTTTGCATCTGATAACTTGTTTACCAAGGCAGAAGCCAGTGCTTCATTCTCTACACTGCCCAATTTGTAAGAACCGGTAAACGAGTAGCCATTAAGTTTTAATTCCTTAACTGATGCAATTACGGTTTCCAAATAGGCATTCAAGGATAAGGCATCCGCAAATCTTTTTTTGTCCAAATCAATTTGGTAAAGGACTTTAGTTCCGATACTCTCCATCCATGCCATATCCTCTTTGTCAGACTCTAAGAAATTATCTGCGTTTGTCAGACTTACAAAGTCAAGGCTGTCCGGAAGACAACGCATGAAATCTTTTTCACTTGTGGCCTTATCCGGAGCGTTCTCAAAACGAGCATAGAACAGGTAGTGGTCGCTCTCTTTGTACGCACAGAGCGAAGACCTGTATGCTTCCCACAGGGCTGGATTTTGGTCCCAGGGGCGCAAATAGTTTATACTGATAGGTTCTGTCTCAGTCCACTTGCTGCAGGATGAGAGGAGATTGCCGGACATGCCAGCAATGACGATAAAAAGGAATAGATTCCTTCGCTGCGCTCGGAATGACAATAATGTTTTCATAGCGCTTAGTCGTTAAAGGGTTTTACATCCCACCACACGCGGGTGGAGTAGTTATCACCTGTAAGGCTTCCGGCGCCTGTGGCTTCCCTGTCAAGGATAGAGACGGCTTCCTGATAGTTAGCCTTGTTCTGGCTGGCCTCTTCTGCGGGATAACGAAGCCGCCTGGCGTGATGGCTCACGTTCACGGCACCGCCGGAAAGATCTTGCGCAGCATCGAATAGTCTTGGATAACCGGTCCTGCGATACTCACTCCAGCCCTCTACGCCAAGCGGGAAGATGGCAATCCATTTCTGGGTGATGATTTTCTCAAGATTCACTTCAATGTCCGTGGCGGCATCGTCCCACGCGATGGTTACACTGCTGGGGCGAGTTCCTACTGTCCATGCACCAAGAGGATCCGTGTAGGCTTCTGGACGTTTGGTGTTGTCTGAGATGTAGGAGTCTGCTCCGCTTGCGCCTTTTTCTTCGAATGACAAACGTATGGCCTGCTGATATAGCTGCTTGGCAGTTTCAGCGCTACCCCAGCGAAGTTCATACTCGGCACGGAGGAACGTGGCTTCTGCAGCGTTGAACCATAGGTAAGGTGTATCCGATGCAACAATCATATTGGAATAGGCTTCCACGAAATCGGTCTTGCTGGATACTACAGAGCCCACCCTGACGCCAGCGAATACATTTGCATTTCTGACCGTCGGAAGGAACATCTTTTCCCTCCTGGGGTCTTCATAACCATTCATGTAACAGATGATATCGGCTGCCACGCGGTGGTCCTGCCAGTCATTGTAGATGAGAGTAGTACGGTTCTCGGTGGCATGCATGGCGGCATTGTCGGCGTTGCTTTCAATGACTCCTGCAGCAATGGCCTCTGCCGCTTTCTGCCTGCTGAGTTCCGGCTTTACATAACTGAGGCGCATGGCCATCCTGAGTTTAAGGGAGTTGGCAAAGCGGCTCCACTGAGCCATATTACCGTAATAAACCTTGTCGTAGGATGTCCAGCCTGAAGGGTCCAAGCCTTCATTTGCCTTGAAAAGGGATATGGCAAGGTCCAATTCCTCAAACATTTGGTCGTAAACGCTCTCCTGTGAATCGTACTTCACAAAGATGCCTTCATTGGAGACTGCATCACTATAAGGTACAGGACCATAAGAATCGGTAACCCGGTGCATTACGGCTACTCTGAAGAGGTGGGCAAAGGCAAGAGCAACTTCATCGTCAGTTTCGGCAATGATGGCGCGGTAGGGAGCGTACATCTCCGTCATTACATTGGAGAATGGCCACTTGCGCCAGTCCGTACTTTCATTGAAAGTTTCAAAACGGTCTTGCCAAGTGTTTACTGTTGATCCGATATAACCGGCATACGGCCCGCCTGATAGGCTTTCTACAAACTGGTAAATATGTTCCTCTACCGGGATAACCAGATTCTGCAAGTTAGTAACCTTTGTCCCCGTGCGGTAATTCATCACCTCCATCTGGTCTGCCGTGACCTGATTGGGGTTGGTGTTAAGGCGCTCGAATCGGCCGGTGCAGCCGGTGAGGAGATTGCCGGTCAGGCCGGCAATGACGATGAGTGTTGTCATGCCCGACCTGATCGGGCATCTATCGTTATGATTCATTTTCATTGTCATCTCCTCCTAGAAATTAAGTTTCACGTTAAAGCCAATGCGGCGGAGACTGGGCATCATGAAGTAATCGATACCCTGATAGTTGTTCCCGGTGGTTGCAACTGATTCCGGATCAAACGGCGCTTTGCAGTATATCATCCATAGGTTGTTTCCCACAAGAGAAACAGTGGCAGACAGGACATTTCGGAACCACTTTCTTGGAAGAGTATATCCCAAGGACACCTCCTGCAACCTGAAGTTTGTTGCACTATAAGTGTAGAACTGAGGCAAACCACTCTGCGAACCTAATGACTGATACCACTTCTGCGGGTCTACCCAATCTCTACCGTTTACCAAAACGCCTCCGGCATCTCTTGCGGCAGCCGATGCTTCAGAAACTCCATATAAATCAAGGTTCGCTTGCGTGGCACTATAGCAGATACCCCCGATACGTCCACTGAAGAGTATCCCCAGATGTAATCCAGCAAAGGTGAAATCATTCCTCCAAGCAAGATTGTATTTAGGGAAAACAGTTCCAAGAAGTATTTCATTATCCGTTTCAATCATAAGAGGCTTTCCTTCGTTGTCAATCTCCACATAGCCATGCTGATTAGATGCAATACTGGAGGTTGTGTACAAGTCTCCCAGTGTGCCTCCTTTCTTCAGGATGTACATGGCCTTACCAAGGCCCTTGATTCTGAGTTCGTCAAGATTGAGTTTCTCTCCCGTGACGGGATTCACCGCATCTTCCGCAAGGGCCATGATTCTGTTTTTGTTCCAGGACCATGTGAAATTGCTGTCCCATCCAAACCTGCCCCATGTGTGATTGTATCCAAGAGCTAGTTCTACGCCGGTATTCCTGACGGCTCCGGTCTGAAGATACATCGTACTATAGGCCGAAGACGGAGGAAGAGCTGGATCAAAGGTCTGGTTGAATGTGTCTGCGAGATACCATGAGGCGTTCACACTGACATCCTGCCACAGGCGTGTTTCAAGACCCATTTCATAGGTGCGGGTTTTCTCCGGCTTGAGGTCTCCTATTGGATAGTGGGTCTTGTCTTTCCAAATGCGGGAGATGGCATCGTATTCGTAGGTTTCAATGGTTAGGAAGCGCTGGTAAGGCATGCCTACTTCGGCGATGGAGCCTCTCACCTTCAAATAAGTGACAGGACCAAGCTCCCAATGTGATGTGGGAACCCACGAGAGACCGATTGAAGGATAGAAAAAACCGGATTTTTCGCTGCTTGAACCAGCCAGTTGGGATGCCCAGTCATTACGGCCGGTAAGTGTAAGATAAAGCATCTTTTTCCAACCCACTTCGATACTTGCAAAAACGGACTGGGTTTCATCGTTCCATCCGCTTTTGGAAGCTCGGGACTTGACATTGTCCAGGTCAAAGACATTGAACACATTGGCCAGGCCGTCTTCCTGAATGGGGCCGCCGTAGGTCAATGTATTGGTTTTAATGTTATTAATCGAAGCACCGACGTTGGCAACCAAACTCCAGTCCTCACCAAATGTCTTGTTGATGTTGGCGATGATATCGGCATAAAACTGGGCGTCCTCCGTGCGGGCCTCGGTATAATGACCGTTGCTGCCGCCTTCGGAGATGGTGGGCTCTGTGGTGGCATACAGTTTCTGCGTATAGATGTTGCTGGCATTATCGACTTTCACACGGCCTGCCACATTCAGCCAGTCCAGAATGTCATAAGAGGCCGTCAGATTCAGCATATAACGATGCTTGTCATTATTGCGAAGATTCCTGTAGGCAATCCAATAAGGATTCTGCATGCGCAGGTCTCCGGCGAGGGCATCGCTCCAGAACTGCTCCATCATCTTCGTTCCCGGATTGTAGCGTTCATAGGACTGGTACACGGAGAAGTCGTTTCCGCGAGGGAACAGATAGATGGAGGTAAGAGGGTTGGCATAAACACCCTGGTTGGTCATGTTCTGGTCTTTCTGCATGATGTAACTTCCGTTGAAATCCAAACGAAGTTTATCATGCAGAAAGTAAGTAGTGTTCCGGAACGTAAAGTTATAACGGTCATACTTGTTGTTGGGTATGATGCCGTCTGAGTTAACGGCAGCAGCGGAGAAGTATGTTTGATTCTTTTCCGTGCCTCCAGACAATGAGAACGCATTTGTATAAGTGGTTCCCGTCTGGAAGAAATCACGTGGATTGTAATTGTAACGGGCATTCTCTGGAAGATATGCTCCCCAACTGAAGGTCTGATCGCCGGATTTACCATTGAGCCCGGTTCCATACCGGCTCTGGAACTCAGGCAGAACAAAAGGGCTCAGGAACTCGGTATTGCTGCTGAAAGTGACATTCATCTTTCCAGCCTGGCCCTTCTTGGTAGTTATCATGATGGCACCATTGGCTGCTTCACTACCGTAAAGTGCGGCAGCTGCTGCTCCGGTAAGGACCGATATGCTCTCAATGTCCTCCGGGTTAATGTCAGCAATAGATTCCGTAGCGCCCTTTGAGTCAAACTCAGTTCCGCCACCGCCTCCGAAGTTGTACATCGGCACACCGTCAATGACATAGAGGGCATTGGAAGACTGCGATATAGACTTGTTGCCTCTCAGGACAACTTTCGAAGCGCCGCCCACACCGGAGGAACTGGCATTGATGGTCACGCCCGCAACTTTACCGTTCAGGCTATTGATGAAGTTGGCATCTTTCACCGTGGTAACTTGATCGGCTTTTACCTCCTGAACATTGTAGCTCAAAGCTTTTTGGTCTCTTCTGATTCCAAGAGCTGTAACAACGGTTGCCTCAAGTTCCACAGACGTCTCTTGTATGGTAACATCAAATGTACGGCGATTGCCAATGGACATTTCAACATCGGCATAACCGATAGAAGAAAAAACCAATCGGCCGCCGACCATTTCACCTGGAACAGTAAGTGAAAAAATACCATCCAAATCTGTTGTTGTACCCAGGGTCGTTCCTTTCACAAAGACAGACACCCCTGGTACAGGAATATTTGATGTATCAACCACTTTACCGCGTACTGTCCTGGAAACGGGCTGTTTGGGCATTGTGATAAAAATAGTGGCATTCTCTATTGAGAAGTCAAGACCGGTCTGCGCTTTCAATAATGTCAAGACTTCTTTTATCCCTGCATTTGATACTTGTATCGTTACACTTTGCTTGACATTCACATCTGCAGATGGTGAGAAAAGATATCTCGATTGCGATTCAATCGCGCCAAGCACTTTCTCAAGGGAAGAATCCTTCATATCCAAAGTAACTTGGACATCTTGCGCAGCCACAATTCCTGATGGAAGCAGTAAGGCAAGTCCCACTGAAACCATCAAACAAAAACGCTGAAGAAGACCTTTCTTCATAGGCTTGTTTATTAATTATAGTGTTTTAATTCGGGCAGTCTTTCCTGCCTGCCATCCGGCAATCAAAGGAGCCGGCGGCCTCATATTCAGCTACTTGATTATATACAAGTTCTTTTGGACGTCATACTCGTACTCAAAATCGTAGTGATGCTTCAGGACTTCAAACGCCGACACAACGCCATCATTAATCCTTATTTTTCCGTAAGGAAGCACCTCATCCGGAATATGGGCCATGTCAACCATGATGGATACTCCGAAACCTTTTTCGAGGCGCTTCATTATATCCCAAAAACCAACTCCGGCAACAGAGATCAGACCATCTCGCCAAGCCATATTGTCTTTAGCCTCAGAGAAATCTGCGGAATACAAGTTCCCGTTCTCATCCATTTTGACCACCTGGTTTGGTGCGAGCCTTGCCTTAACGACCTGCGCCTTATCAATAACCTCTATGCTTCCTTCAATAAGAGTTGCAGAGAATTCATTGTCCTTCTGGTTGGCAATAACGTCAAACTTGGTTCCTAAAACACGGACATCGTATGCAAACGTCTCAACCACAAACGGGCGATCTTCATTGTGGGTCACATCAAAAACGGCTTCACCCTCAAGTTTAACCCTGCGTTCCTTTTCAAGGAATACTGCCGGATACTCAATTCTTGCTCCGGAATTCATTTCTACGACAGTTCCGTCGGAGAGTGTTTGCGTAAGCATCTTCCCCAACTTGGCTTCAGTCGTCAAAACGGAATCCTTGAGCGTTGAATCATCTTTGAGATGGCCGCCAATGAACACTCCGACGGCAATAGCCGCCGCGGTGGCCATGACAGTTGCAAATGTGAGAATAATCTTTCTTGTATGTCTGCGTTTAGAGTGTTTTTCGGCCACCTGTTCCACAGTGTTTCCTTTTAATGCCATCTGGCTGACAAGGAAGAGTCGAAACGCCTTTTGGAACTGCTCTTCATTTGCTTTGTTCTCCTTTATCCATGCAGCAATAGAATTAGCCTCCTCCAAAGAAGTTTCCTTGGCGAAGAACTTGTAAAGTAATTCGTTATCTACTCTCATAATCAAAATGGTTAAAGACTTCAAGTTATTTTGAACTTGTCATCTTTCCCGCGTTCACTTATAATACGAGAAAGTCTGGCAAGGTTTCCCGAATTTCTACATTTTTTTTCACATTCCTTCTATAATTGCAAGGTTTGTCGAGAAAAACAACCGCAACTCTTTTACAAAAACCAAATTGGATACAAGAATGTTCCAGTTTTACAAAAACTTATTAACTTTGTTGGTTGTATGTCTAGAGACGAAACATTATCCAAGAAGTTGTATGAAGACCTTTTCAAAGAGAATAAGGAGGTCTTCGAATTCTTGGCTTATTCATATGTGGGCAACCATGAACAAGCCAGGGATATCGTCAGCGATTGTTTCGCAAAATTGTGGGAGAAAAGAGACTCCATCATCTCGGAAAGTGTTCTTGCTTACATGTACAAGACTGTCAAGAATGCTTGCCTTGACTATCGTAAATCGGCACGTCACAACAACGAAATCAGAGAATCGCTTCTTAACAAAGAAGGCGAACTGATGGAATTGTTCACCGAGACCATTCAAAACACCGATCCATCAGAACTCTTTACAGAAGACATATTAGCTATCGCACGCGAAAGCTTAAAGAAGGTTCCTGACGAACAAAAGCAAGCGTTTCTGAAGAATCGTGTCGAAGGACTCTCTTACGAAGAGATTGCCCAGGCAATGGGAATACAATACAGCCGTGTAGCAAAGGATATTCACGCTGTCCTCAAACGGCTCCGCATCTCATTGAAAGACTACCTGTCTCTCATCATCCTTATCACTCTCCTCAAGGAACTTAACTGATTTATAAAGTTATTCAGCACGGAAGTGAATCCAATTCTTAAACATGAGATCGCACTTCTTGTAATTACGAGCCGCCCCAAGAACTGGCATTCGGAAATAGATAAATACATAACTGGTTTGCCGAAAGATTCGTTCTTTCTCTATGATACGGTGAACGCATTGAGAGCTCAGTACCGGTATGCATTCGTAGATGAGAATCAATTGAGGAAAATAGCCCTGTTAATAAAGAAAGGTCTTGCAAAGCATCATTTGAATGTTAACAATCCTGGGTCTGCGCAAATAAGACAAATATCAAACGATGCACTTCCTAAACGTGAAGAGGAAGACGTCTAATCGCTTGTAACTCCGCCAACCTCTGGCGGAGTTAATTAGTTACAGGAAAGGCCGGACCAGTTATTCGTATATTATATATGAAAAAGAACCACATAACAATGGATAAGCTTACTGTCAAGGGCGCCGCGCTGCCCAATATACCCTGGGAAGAAAGACTTTCTGGCTGCAAAGATGTTTTATGGCGTTACTCTAGAAACCCGGTGATTCCAAGGGACCATCTGCCGGACAGCAACAGTATCTTCAATTCGGCCGTGGTGCCTTACGGAACTGGCTTTGCCGGGGTGTTCAGGGTGGACGACAAGAACCGCAGGATGACGCTGCATGCGGGTTTCTCCAAGGACGGATTCAAATGGGATATTGAGCCGGAAACAATCCGTTTTGAAGGAGCAAACCCCGAGGTGGCGGAGTGGGTATACGGCTATGACCCCCGCGTGACATTCATAGATGACCATTATTACGTCACATGGTGCAACGGTTATCATGGCCCCACAATCGGCGTTGCATGGACGGATGATTTCAAGACATTCCACCAGCTGGAGAATGCCTTCCTTCCGTACAACCGGAACGGAGTGCTTTTCCCTAGAAAAATTGGAGGCAGGTTTGCCATGCTGTCGCGGCCGTCAGACACAGGCCACACCGCGTTTGGCGACATTTTCTACAGCGAATCTCCTGACATGGAATACTGGGGCAGGCATCGGCATGTAATGGCTCCGGCGCCGTTTGAAGTGAGTGCGTGGCAGTGCATGAAGATTGGGGCTGGCCCAGTGCCGATTGAAACGTCGGAAGGATGGCTGCTTATCTATCATGGCGTGCTGCGCTCCTGCAACGGCTACGTGTATGCCTTCGGTAGCGCCCTCTTGGATCTGGATGAGCCCTGGAAGGTTATCGCCCGCAGCGGACAGTATCTCATCAGCCCGCGGGAAATCTATGAACTTACCGGCGATGTTCCTAACGTGACCTTCCCATGCGCCGCGCTTCATGACCCTGACTCCGGCCGCATTGCCGTTTACTACGGCTGCGCCGATACCGTAACGGGACTCGCTTTTGGTTATATTCCGGAAATTGTTAACTTTACAAAAAAGACCAGCATAATATGAGATTCTTCGACTCGCTTCACTCGCTCAGAATGACAAAAGGGACGCTCAGAATGACAAATAGGTGCACGTGTAGATTGACAGCCATTGCGGCCGTCATTGCCGGCTTGACCGGCAATCTGTTGATGTCATGCACTTCCAGGCCTGAAACAGACCTCGTCTCTTACGTGGATACCCGCATCGGCTCCGGAGGGCACGGGCATGTGTTTGTTGGGGCAAATGTTCCTTTCGGAATGGTGCAACTTGGACCTACCAGCATTCCGCAGGAGTGGGACTGGACATCTGGCTATCATGCCTCAGATTCAACGGTGATAGGTTTCAGCCATACGCACTTGTCCGGCACCGGCATCGGGGATTTGTTCGATGTCACCGTAATGCCGGTTGTTGGTGAAGTAACCTACTCCCGTGACGGAATGTGGTCCTATGCAAACCGTACAAAGGAGGTCACGGAGCCTGGTTATTACAGTGTTCCCCTCCTCCGCTACGGCATTACCGCAGAAATGACCGCCACGGAGAGGGTGGGCATGCACCGCTATACCTTCCCGGCTTCAGACGATGCCGCGCTGGTCTTCGACCTTGAAAACGGCGGCTGCTGGGACAAGGCCACGGACACGCATTTTGAGGTAGTGGACGATGTGACTCTCCAGGGCTGGCGCTTCTCCAAGGGCTGGGCCAATGACCAGAAGCAGTACTTCTATGCCGTTTTCTCAAAGCCGATGAGCATTAAGGAGGAAGGTATGTACGCCCGATGCTCCTTCTCAGCGAAGGCCGGAGAAAAAGTCCTTCTGAAGGTGGCGCTCTCCCCTAACAGTTGCGAGGCCGCCAAAGCCGCACTGGAAGCGGAACTGCCAGGTTGGAACTTCGAGGCCGTCCGTAAAGAGGCCAGAGCCAAGTGGAATAACGCCCTCTCCAAAGTGCGCATCGACACGGACGATGCCGATGCCCGCAAGATTTTCTACACCGCCCTCTATCATACGATGATAGCCCCGTCGCTATTCTCGGACATCGGCGAAAAGCCCGCCTACACCACCTATTCCCTTTGGGATACCTACCGCGCCGCCATGCCGCTATACTACATCATCCATCCGGAGCTGCGGGCCGATGTGGTAAATACCATGCTGGACATTTTCGACAAGCAGGGAAAGCTCCCGGTATGGCACCTGATGGGCTGCGAGACGGACTGCATGGTGGGCAATCCCGGCGTAATTGCCGTTGCCGATGCCATTGTGAAACGAATTCCCGGCATCGACTATGAACGCGCTTTCGCCGCCTGCAAGGCCTCAGTGATGCTGGACGAGCGGGGACAAGACCTCCGCAAAAAGTACGGCTACATCCCCTGCGACCTCTACGGCGAAGCCTGTGCCAACGACATGGAATATGCCATTGCCGATGCCGCCGTGGCCCATGCCGCCGAGGTGCTGGGCCATACGGAAGATGCCGCTTTCTTTGCCGAAAGGAGCCACAGCTGGAGGAATTTCTTTGATTCTGAAACCGGCTTTGTCCGCGGGCGCACCTCCAAGGGCGGCTGGCGCACTCCGTTCAATCCCTTCTATGCTCTTCACCGCTCCGACGACTACTGCGAAGGCAATGCCTGGCAATACACCTGGCTGGTCCCGCAGGACCTGAGCGGCCTTATGGACTGCTTCGGCGGCCGGAATGCCACGCTGGAGCATCTGGATTCGTTGTTTGCAGCGCCTGAAACACTCGGACCGGGAGCGCCGCCGGATATGTCAGGACTCATCGGCCAGTATGTTCACGGGAACGAGCCCAGCCATCACATCGTTTACTTCTATACCATGATGGGGCAGCCTTGGAAGACTGCGGACCGGGTACGACAGATTCTCTCAGAGCAGTACGGTACGGGCTACGATGGGCTTTCCGGCAACGAGGACGTCGGGCAGATGAGTGCCTGGTACATCCTGTCGGCCCTTGGCTTCTACCAGGTGGAACCTGCCTGCACGCGCTTCTGGTTCGGCTCTCCGCTATTCAAGAAAGCGGAACTTGCAGTTTCCGGCGGCACCTTCACTGCCCAAGCGCCTGCTACCAGCGACACCAACCGCTACATCCAGCGCGTCTTCCTGAACGGAAAGCTTTATACCAAGCCCTACATTGAGTTTGCCGATATCGAGGCCGGCGGAACCATTACTTTTGAAATGGGACCGGAGCCTGCCGTATGGTATGCCTGGGAAGACTATTTCAATGGAACCCCTGACCGTCGTCCCGCCCCTGAAAAGCGTCTTTTCACGTCGGAAGCCGTTGAAAAAACCATTACCGAGACAGCCGCTCTTTTAGAGAATCCCAAGCTCCGGCAGATGTTCATTAACTGTTTCCCCAACACCATCGATACCACCGTCCATTACTCCGAGGAGGAGGACGGTACGCCCGATACGTTTGTATGGACCGGCGATATCCCGGCCATGTGGCTCAGGGATTCCGGTGCGCAGGTATGGCACTATGTACAGTTGGCATCTCAGGATGCTCACCTTGCTAACATGATAAAGGGCACCATCCTCCGCCAGCTGAAATGCCTGGTCATTGATCCGTACGCCAATGCCTTCAACCCTGGCCCTACGAACGATGGCTGGCACAAAGACGGTACCTATATGGTTCCGGACGTGTTTGAACGCAAGTGGGAACTGGATTCGGAGTGCTATCCCATCCGTCTGGCATACGGTTATTGGAAGGAGACCGGAGATACATCGGTCTTCGGAGACCTTTGGCTTGAGGCGATGCGCACGGTGCTTGCTGTTATGCGGGAACAGCAGAAGTTTGACGGCCTTGGGAAGTACCGCTTCTTCCGTGAGACGGACCGCCAGTTCGACACCAAGGGCTGGGACGGCTATGGAGCGCCTTTGAAACCATGCGGACTCATCGCATCGGCCTTCCGTCCCTCCGACGACAGCACCATCCTGGATTTCCTTATCCCCTCCAACTTCATGGCTGTGAGTAGTTTACGAAAAGCTGCCGAGATACTTGCCGATGTGAACGGAGAGGCCGCCTTAGCCTCCGAGTGCACCGCCCTTGCAGACGAAGTCGAAGCCGCCCTGAAGGCCAATGCCGTTGTCAATCACCCTAAGTTCGGCCCTATCTACGCCTACGAGGTGGATGGCTTTGGCAACGCCCTCCTGCAGGACGATTCCAACGTGCCGTCGCTCCTTTCGCTGGCGTACCTAATTCCGGAAATGGCATCAGACCCGGTATGGCAGAACACGCGCCGCTTTGTCCTCTCCGAATACAACCCCTGCTTCTTCAGCGGCGCTGCCGGTGAGGGAGTTGGCGGCCCCCATATCGGCTACGACATGGTCTGGCCTATGTCCATTATGATGCGGGCCTTCACCTCAACAGACGATGATGAAATCCGTGACTGCATCGCCACGCTTCTTGCCACCGATGCAGGCACTGGCTTCATCCACGAATCCTTCCACAAGGACGACGCCTCCCACTTCACCCGCGAATGGTTCGCCTGGCAGAACAGCCTCTTCGGTGAGCTTATTCTGAAGCTGGTCAAGGATGGGAAGCTGGAACTGCTAAATAGCATAGCGTGAAATGCAATCTTTTGATTATCAGCGATATATGCAAGTTCCTCCAGTAAAAATCGCCCGGAGCATATCGGGTAAGAAATTAATAATCAGCTGCTTATATTTCACGGTCATATTCCTTTTATCCGGATGCCGTGAGGCCGTTACAAGTGAGCACCCCTCCGACTACGTGTCAACCCTTGTCGGCACACAGTCCGACTGGACCTTCTCCACGGGCAACACCTACCCGGCAATAGCCCTGCCCTGGGGGATGAACTTCTGGACGCCCGTTACGGCGGAGCGAGAGGATGACGGCTGGGCATATCAGTATGACAAGCACCGCATCACCGGCTTCAAGCAGACGCATCAGCCTTCGCCCTGGATAAACGACTACGGCGCTTTCTCCATCATTCCCGGTGGCGGCCCCAGCTGGTTTTCCCACAAAAGCGAAGTCGCAAAGCCGTATTATTATAAGGTCTATCTGGCCGATCACGACATCACCGTGGAAATCACCCCTACCGAGCGTGCAGCCGTGATGCGCCTCACCTTCCCGGAAAGCGACAGCTCAGTTATTGAAGTGAACCCTTTCCAAGGTGGAAAGGTTGTCTTTGACGATAGCGGTGCCACCGGCTACAGCGTCCAGAACCACGGCGGGGTGCCGGAAGGCTTCCGCAACTACTTCTTGATAAAGGCCGATGCCCCGCTGGGAGAGCATTTTTCCACATCACGCGGGCAGGTTGTAACGCTCTATTTAGCATCTTCCTTTATCTCCGAGGAACAGGCCGCCCGCAATCTCTCAGAAGTTCAAGGCCGCAGTTTTGATGACGTGTGTGCGGCCGCTCAGGCCCGCTGGGATGAGATTCTTGGCCGAATCCGCGTCTCGGGTGGAACAGATGCTCAGATGCGCACATTCTACTCCTGCCTTTATCGCAGTACGCACTTTCCCAGGAAGTTCTATGAAATGGGCCCGGACGGGAAGCCCGTCCACTACAGCCCCTACGACGGTCAAGTCCATGACGGTTACCTCTACACCGATACCGGCTTCTGGGATACTTTCAGGGCGCTTTTCCCGCTACTGAATCTTGTTTATCCTGACGTCAATGCGGAAATCCAGTCCGGCCTTGCGAATATCGCCCGTGAGAACGACTTCCTGCCGGAATGGGCATCTCCCGGCCACCGGGATTGCATGATCGGCAACAACTCCGCTTCCATCGTGGCCGATGCCGCCCTGCAAGGCATCACCTCCCGGGAAGACCTTGAAGTCCTGTACAAAGCCCTTGTGCATGGAACCGAGCATGTTCATCCTTCCGTGAGTTCCTCCGGACGAAAGGGCCACGAATATTACAACAGCCTTGGCTACATTCCCTATGACGTGGGCGTGAACGAGAACGTTGCCCGCACCCTGGAATATGCCTACGATGACTGGTGCATGGCCCAAATCGCACGGCTTCTTGACCGCCCGCAGGAGGAAATCGACCTGTACCTGAAGCGCTCCGGGAATTGGCGCAATGTCTTTGACCCATCAGCCCGCCTGATGCGCGGACGCAATGCCGACGGCTCCTTCCAAGAGCCCTTCAGCCCCTACAAATGGGGCGATGCCTTCACCGAGGGCAATGCCTGGCACTACACCTGGAGTGTTTTCCACGACGTTCCCGGGCTGATGGAGGCTATGGGAGGCGAAGAGTCCTTTACCGAAATGCTTGACTCCGTCTTCAAGGTCCCGCCCATCTACGACGACAGCTACTACGGTTACCGCATCCACGAAATCACCGAGATGCAGGTGGCCGATATGGGAAACTACGCCCACGGCAACCAGCCCGCCCAGCACATGCTGTACCTCTATGACTGGACCTCCCAGCCCTGGAAAGGCCAGCAGCGTATCCGTGAGACGATGGACCGCCTATACAGCGCCACCCCTGACGGATACTGCGGCGACGAAGACAACGGCCAGACATCGGCCTGGTACGTCTTCTCCGCCCTGGGCTTCTACCCCGTCTGCCCGGGAAGCGGCCAGTACGCCCTTGGCTCGCCCCTCTTCCCCAAAGCCGAAGTCTCCCTCCCCGGCGGCAAAACACTCACAATCACAGCCAAAGGTCCCGGCCCGGTTTATAACAACATCCTCCTGAATGGCCAACTATTCGATAGTCGTTGTATAGAAATATCGACTCTTTTCGGCAACCCCAAACTCGAATTTCGTCCTTGACATTTACAGTAATCAGCATTTCATTTCTCTCGCACCTCACAACTTAATTAGGTTGTTGAAAATAATTGTTTCAGATGGGAGGCCTATCAGAAATCAGGATTTGGGCTAGATTATATAGGAAAGAGACGTCTTGATGTGAGCACGGGGATGAAACTGATTGCCTGACCTCCGCCCGGAGCAAGAGTTACGGTAAGAGTGTCTGCCGAAGTGACTTCCTTGGTTTCAATGGCATAGGCGTAAGGGTTGGTGAGCCAGTCGGTATCAGGAGCATCGGCATAAATGGTGGCGGTGTATGTTACGCCTGGCTTAAGGAAGGAGAGAGGCTGCTCAAGGGTACGGCCGTCCTCATTGGTGGTGGCGCCGAAGAAGAACTTGTCACCGCTACGTCGGGCGATGGCAACGAACTCCCCTATTTCTCCTTGCATGGCCTCTGACCAGTCGCAGTCAGGGTCGAAGTCCCGGAAAAACTGGAAAGCCGGGTGCCCTTCATAATTCTCAATGAGGTCGGCGGCCATCTGCCAGGGGGAATAAAGCACCACCCAAAGGGCAATCTGCTTTGCCAGAGTTGTATTTACCCTACATTCGGAGGAATGGGTATTGTTCCATACCTTTACGTCAGGATTTCCGGCGATGCTACGGTACTCAATGTCAAAGATTCCGGGGGTATAATCCATCGGCCCAGAGAGGAGGCGGGTGAAGGGCAGAATCTCGTGATGGGAGGGCTTGTTGCCGCTGCTCCAGGCGTTCCACTCCATTCCTCGGGCGCCTTCCCGGGTCATGAAGTTCGGGTAGGTGCGACGGAGCCCCGTCTCCTTGATAGGCTCGTGGGCATCGACCATGATGTGGCGTTTGGCGGTTTCTTCAACGACTTTGGCATAGTGCTTTACGCCGTACTGGCTGTGATGATAATGCCCGTCCAGGAGCCATCCGGCATAGCCGGTCTTGAGGGCATGAATGCCCCTTTCAGCTGCAAAGTCGAGGTCTTTTTCAAGCTGCTTTTCATACCATGCCACCTCACCTGCCGTCTCATGGTGAATGATGTAAGCTACGCCTTTTTTGCGGGCATAGGCCAGGACGGTGTCAAGGTCAAAGTCCGGGGCTGGTCTTGTGAAATTAAAGTCGTGGTGGGCGTTGGCAATAGTCCAGCCGTCGTTCCAGCCTTCAAACAGGACCGCATCTATATTGTTTGCTGCCGCAAAGTCGATATACTGCTTGGCCCTTTCAGTGGTAGCGCCATGCCTTGCGTCCTTGCCCCAGGAATAGAGGCCAATGTGCATCCCCCACCATACGCCGACGTACTTGCCAGGCTTTATCCAGGAGACATCCTGCAGTTTGCAAGGCTCATTCAGGTTCAGAATCAAGCTGGAATTGATTAAGTCTACGGCCTTTCGGCCAATCTGAATGGTGCGCCAAGGAGTTTTGAAAGAACTCGGAACGATTGCTTTCTGCAGTAAATTCTTTGGCCCATCCGGGGCAAGAGCTGCAACCAGACCGTCATGGCCTTTTTTTAAAGTCATTTCCGGGAAGTCCATAAGGGCTGCCTCGTGGATGCTCCCATAGATGTCGGCATCGGTGCGGAATGACATGGGCGTGTTAGCCGTCTCAATTGTAGAGATAGGCATTTCCTGATACTCAAGTTCGTATGTGTCAAAATGAGCAGGAATGGACCATGAAACACCATCCTGTGCCAAGTTGAATTGTGTAAGTTCGTCAGTGATAATAAGGCTGTCATTCTGAACACCACGAAGAGTCTCATACTCATATCGAAATCCAACTCCATCATCGAAAACCTTGAAACGGAGCGTCAGCTTACAATCAGCGTTTGCCAATCTCACTTCCAGTTCACGATGATTATCGTCAATTCTTTTATTCTCTCCCCAGGATTGGGTCCAATATTCATGAAATGATGAAACCTTTGTCGATAATAAGCTAAAACCGTTTCCAAGTCCTTCTATATAACATAAATTTAACTTGCTGTAGCATAGAGCTTTGCGTTTAAGGCATCGAGAGCCCTCTGCGTCCGCTCAATCTTTCTTTTGAGGAGCGTTTCCTCATCCAAGCCGACCCGTCCTTCA
>Ga0208297_1001402_pt1 | contig 23081 bp, 22 predicted proteins | sample LMS_cellobiose_e_FD_187367 | JGI IMG/M metagenome (GOLD analysis project Ga0208297, IMG submission 187367) | Rumen-fistulated moose microbial communities from Alaska, USA - LMS_cellobiose_enrichment (SPAdes) (version 2) | ecosystem: Host-associated > Mammals > Digestive system > Stomach > Rumen... | reverse complement strand
CACGGAACACGACTACTCCGGCGAGGACCCGCACGTCTGCACGATCTGCGGCGCGGTCACGGAACACGACTATTCCGGCGAGGACCCGCACGTCTGCACGATCTGCGGCGCGGTCACGGAACACGACTATTCCGGCGAGGACCCGCACGTCTGCACCATCTGCGGCCAGACCACAGAGCACGACTACTCCGGCGAGGACCCGCACGTCTGCACCATCTGCGGCCAGGCGACAAAGCACCACTTTTCAGAGGCCAATCCCCATGTCTGCACCATCTGCGGATATCAGACCGCCCATGAATGGATTGCCCTTGAAACCGAGGACGGCGGCCTGTATCGGCCGACCAGGCTGAGCTATCGCTGCGCGGTCTGCGGCTATGTGCTGGACAAATGGAAGGACGCGGAGGGCAATCCGCTCGATACCGACGCGGCTGAGCTCGCCATTTCGGCCGAGGACGGCGCGCTGGTGTTCACGGAGAGCATGGGCGGCCAGCTCGTGCAGGCCGGCCGCGGCATGACGGTCGAGCTCACGCTCGACGACCCTGCGCTGTGCTTCGCCGCGCCCGCATCCGGCGACATCCTGAACGGCATCGGCCTGACGGCCGAGGGCGGGCTGGACGGCCTGAACGTGTTCATCGCCGACGCGCGCCTGATTGAGGACAACTGCATGCAGTTGACGCTGATTGCCACGGAAGCGCGCATGAATCAGCCGATGAGCGATGAGACGGGCCGCATCCTGCTCTCGCTGCCCATCGCCGACGCGCAGGGAGCCTCCGCCGGCGCCGTGCTCACCTGCGTGTGCGGGGAAACGACGATTCAGCTCGAGGTGGCCGGACAGGAATCGGCGTCGCCCGACGCGGCGCCGTCCGACTTCGATGACGACCTCATCTGCGGCGCCGACGGCGTGACGGACTACCGCATCGCGCGGGACTGGGTCAGCCTGGCGGACAGCGGCCGCCTCTGGGCCGTGCGCCTGGGCAGCTTCGTCTATACGCCGCTCGACGGCGGCGAGCCCGAAACCCGCGAGCTGAGGCCGCTGATTTTCAACGGCCGGCTGGCCTTTGAATGATGCCGGAAGCTGTCCCCCTATCCCCGGGGCGGGAAGGACGCCGCCGCAGCGCCGTGTTTCAGGAATTCATCACGAATTGAAAAACCGTTTCACACCGCACGGCTTTCCGTGAGGAACCACAAAAGCTCTCCCTTCGCCCGGGAGAGCTTTTGCTGTTTGCCGCGGTTTATACTCTTTTACCGCGCCGTCATCCGTACACCTTCCGGCCGCCCAGCCAGGTCTCGCACACCGGTATGCGGCTGATGGCCTCCGGCGGCGTCTCGAAGGGGCTGCGCTCCAGCACCACAAAATCCGCCAGCATGCCCGGCTCGATGCGGCCCTTGATCCGCTCCTCAAAGCTGGCGTACGCGCCCGCGCTGGTGTAGCTGTCCAGCGCCTCGCGCACGGTAAATGCTTCGCCCGGCAGATAGACTTCGCCGCCTGCGAGCGGCGCGCGCGTCACGGCGCACTGCAGGCCGCGCAGGGCGTCCGGCTGCTCCACCGGACAGTCCGTGCCATTGCTCACGGTGAGGCCCATGTTCATCAGCGTCTTCCAGGCATAGCTGGTCTCGGCCAGCGCGCCGACCCGCTGGCGGACAATGCGGCTGTCGTAGTCGAGGAAAATGGTCTGGGCATAGATGTGCATCTTCAGCCGGGCCATGCGCTCCAGCTGATCCCGCCGGGTGATCTGGCAGTGCACCACGCCGTGGCGGTGATCGGCTCTGGGATGCGCCGTCAGCGCCTTCTCCACGGCGTTCAGCACGCGGTCGAGGCAGCCGTCGCCGATGGCATGCACCGCCGTCTGCATGCCGTGCGCGTGCGCATAGCCGATCAGCGCGTCCAGCGCCTCCTGAGAATACAGCGCCAGGCCCGTGACGGAGGGATCGTCGGCATACGGCCGGCTGAGCAGCGCCGTGCGCGCGCCCAGCGCGCCGTCGGCCACCAGCTTGAGCGGCCCCGTGCGGAACAGCGCGTCCCCCTCGCCGGTCACATGCCCCTCCCCGATGAATTCCGCCAGGCTCTCCACGTCGTGGAAATTGCACTGCTCGTACACGCGCACCGTCAGCTCGCCCGCCGCCTTCAGCTCCTGATACGCCTCGTTGACCATACGCCAGGGCGTCTCGTAGTCGTCCGCATGACAGCTGGTGACGCCGCAGGCGTTATAGCGCCGGCAGGCCGCGCGGATCATGTCCTTGACGTCGTCCTTCTCCACGCCGGGCACCGCCGCCCAGATCAGGTTCATCGCGCTGTCGTAGAAGCGGCCGTCCGGCGCGCCGTTCGCGACGCCGATCTCGCCGCCCTCAGGCGCCGGCGTCGAGGCCGTGACGCCCAGCAGTTCGATCGCCTTTGAGTTGACCACGGTGCAGTGCCCGCAGCAGCGCACCGCCGCCACCGGCCGCTCGCGCGACACGGCGTCCAGGTCGTGGCGGTCGGGCATGCGCGCCTCATCGCTGAAGAAGTCCTGATTCCAGCCCCGGCCCACAATCCAGCCGCGCTCGTTCGGGCCGTTTTCCGCCGCGAAATCACGGAAATAGGCGATCAGCCCCTTCAGGCTGTCGGTGTGCTGATCGAGCCGGGCGCGCCGCAGCGCCAGTCCATAGCTCAAAAGGTGCATGTGGCTGTCGTTGAAGCCCGCGCAGACGAACCGCCCGTCGAGATCGACGCGCCTGTCGCCCGGCCGCGCCAGCGCCAGCGCGTCTTCGTCGCCGCCCGCAAAAAGGAACAGCCCGTTCTCCACCGCAAACGCCCGGCAGAGCGGCAGCGTCCCGGTATACACCTGCCCGCCGTAAAATATCGTCCGCATGTTATGCCTCCTCCATAATGTCCTTCAGGGCGTGCCCCAGCGTTTCACCCAGCCGCTCGGCCTCGCCGGGCACCACGGGCAGCCGCCTGTACAGATACGTGGATTCCAGCGCGGCGTAGCCGCCCTGGGCGATGTCGTCCCGCGTGGGCAGATACCCCAGCATTTCTTCCTGACACCCCAGAACCAGCGCGTCCTCCCGGCCGACGATCTCCCGGATCTCACGCCCGATGCGGGTGTAGCCCTCAAACGGCATGGACACGATGGGAACGCCGCCCAGGATGACATAGCGGGCCCGGACGGCCTCGCGCCCGGTCAGCGTCCCCTCGCGTTTCAGCATGTCCTTCTCCCACACGAGCGCCGGCCGGGCCGCGGGCCTGTCCGCGCCACCCGCGCGCGCCACGCTGGCCTCGACCGCCGCGTGCCGCGCCTCGCGCGTCATCATGACCGTGCGCAGCTCGTAGTCGATCGCGCCCGCGCGCAGCGTGAGCGGCAGCGGCTTTTCCTCCGCCTCGAGCACGCCGGCAATCGCCTTCGCGAAGGCGTCCCGGGCTTCCCGCGTCTTCTCGGCGGGATCGATGTCGCCGCACACGCCGTTGAGGAAGATCGAATGGAAGCCCGCCGCGTCGACGAGGCGGTTCACCGCGCCCGGATAGTCGGCGGACACCTGCGGAATGACCGCGTTGAACACGGCGTGACACGCCGCATTTGACACGGCGATGGGCGTTGCCTTGCCGCGCCGGATCACAAAGCCGCGCGCCATGCGGTCGACCGGCCCGTCCTGAACAGCCCGGTTATAGGTATACCCGCTGTCGGCCGCGGGCACGGCAAATCCGTGCTTTGCCTTTCCCTCCGGCTCGGCGCGTTTCTCCTGTGATCCGCCGCCCATCTCCGCGCTCACAAACGACAGCGACTCGACCGCGCAGAGGTCCTCCGCCGCCAGGAAAGCCGCCCGGCTGATCTTTTCCGCCAGGCCGGCCACATAGCCTTCGTCCGGCACGCCGCAGCCCTCGTGGTCCTTGACCACCGGGCCGGTGTGCGTGTGCACGCTCACCAGCATGACCTGATCCGCCCCGCAGCCCAGCGGCGCGACGCGCTCGAACACCTCGCCGCACACCGCGTCGCTCAGCCCCAGCAGATCGCACGAAATGATCAGCGAGCGCCGGCCGTCCTCCTCCAGCAGCACCGCGCGGGCGTAGAGCGGATCCATCACGCCCGCGGCCCGGCGGGCCAAATAATAGCCGTAGCCGCCCAGCTCCACGCCCAGCGGCGGCGTTATTTCGAATTTGCCAAATCCAGCGCGCATTGTGCCTCAGCCTCCCTGCGTTTCGTTCAAATCCCGATGCCGCCGGCGCGTTCCTCCGTCAGCGCATGTGAGTTCCGCCTCACCGTCGGAGCACTGTATCAGTATACCCCATCGCTGCGTGAATGTCCAGCCCGCAAATTGATTGAAGCGGCCCCGCAAATTCACCGTCCGCGCTTCCAATCGGCCCAAAATGTGCTATACTATGGAAAACACATTTGAGGAGGCACCGGCATGGCAGATCACTACAATCATTATGAGCTCAGGCATTTTGCGGGCATCGTCGCGGATGCGATGGGCATCGCGCTTCCGGAAACCTATGCGCCCGCCATCGGCTGGCTCTCGGAGATCCTGCGCGGCCGCCTGGGCGGCCCCGCGGACAGGGCCGTTCTCTATCACGCGGACGCCGTCGGCCTGCATATCTGGCAGCAGTACACGCCGCTCTTCGCGCCAGTGTACGCGCACACGAGCCTTGCGGTGCCGTTTATTAGCACCGTGGAATCGGTGACGCCCGTGGCGCACGCATCCATGTACACCGGCCTCGACCCCGAAGGGCACGGCATCCGCACCTACGTCCGCCCGCAGCTCACCTGCGACACGCTGTTCGACGTGTGGCTGCGCGAAGGCCGCCGGGTCGCCATCGTCGCGCAGAAGGATTCGACCTTCCTGCACATTTTCGCGGGCCGCAGCATGGAGTACTACGAGTGTGAAAACGCCGTGGAGGTTCAGGAAAAGTCGCTTGAGCTCGTCGGGACCGATTCATACGACGCGATCAGCATCCACACATTCGATTACGACAGCGCCGCCCACGCCTACGGCCCTGAATCCAGGGAGGCGCTGAATGCGGTTTCTCTGGAAGCGGAAGGATTCCACCGCCTGGCGACGGCGCTGGAAAAGACGCGCGGCCGGCACAGGACCCTCATCACCTATTCGCCGGATCACGGACAGCACCCCGTGATGGGCGGAGCAGGCGCGCACGGCAGCAGGCAAACCGAGGACATGAACATCCTGCATTTCTTCGGAACGATATAGCAGTGTAAACAAAGCGGCGGGCATCCTTCGTTCCGGCGGAGCGGGGCGGGAAAGGCAGGCGCCGTTGACCGCAGCGAAGCGCGCCGGGGCGGGAAAGGCGGCGCTGCGGCCCCATATTCAGATGGGATTCAGAACAGGGCGGAAACGAACCGGCCCTGCCGGGCCGCCGCGTTTTTGGAGGACCATGATGGATGGCGCGTTGGATCCTGACCGGGGGAGGAGGGCCTCAGGCCCGCGCGGGCAGAATCTGCGGCCGGGCCTCGCCCGCCTCTTCCATTTTCCGCAGCAGCAGCTCCCTGAGCTGCGCGCGCACAGCGGCGTATTCGGGGGCGGCAACGAGATTCGTCTGCTCGTGCGGGTCGCTCTCCAGGTCATACAGGAAATCCTCCGTGTAGACGCTGGCGTCCATGTCCTTCCAGCCGTCTTTATCCAGCGCGCGCACGGAATACTTCCATCCCGGCGTGCGCACGGCGCGCCCCACCTGGCTTTCGCTGATCTGCATGAACACCGCGTTCTCCCAGCCCGCCGCCTCGCCGGCCGCCAGCGGGGCCACCGGCCGCCCGCGGAATCCGGCCGGTATCTGCGCGCCGGCGCAGTCCAGAACGGTGGCGGGCAGATCCATCAGGCTCACCATTTCCCTGATGACCGCGCGGCGGTTGAAGCCGGGGCCGTGGATGATGAGCGGGATATGCGTGCAGGCGTCGTGACAGGAGCGCTTGTATTCCTCGTTGCGCGTGCGGAAATGCGAGCCGTGATCGGAGGTATAAATGAAAACCGTGTTGTCCCACAGGCCCTGGTCGATCAGCGCATCCACCAGCCGCCCGACGTTTTCATCGATGCGGCGGCACTGGCCCAGATAATCCGGGAAGTTCTCCCGCCAGTCGCCGCCATGGCCCAGCAGGTCGCCCGGCGCGTCGTAGCGCGCGAAGCGGCGCCGGCTGCCGTCCGGCCCCTCGTAGCGGTTATGGTCGTTCTGGTGGTGCGGGTCCAGCTGCGACACGAACAGGAAGAAGGGCCTCCCGCCGTCCTGGCTGTGGACGTAGTCCACGGCGAAGTCGTTGATACAGTCCACGCGATAGCCGGTAAAATCCACGCGGCGGTTCTCTTTGTCGAACACATAGCCGTTGTAGCCATGCGAGGTGAACTCCAGCGTGTCCGCGGCCATCCAATAGTCGGAATAGCCGCCGCGCAGCGCCTCCGGAACGGGGCCGGTGTGGTTGAGCAGGCCCCTGTCACGGTTGGACGCCAGGTGCCACTTGCCCACGTAGGCCGTCCTGTAACCCGCCTCATTGAGCGTGCCCGCCAGCGTGGGTATGTTCTGCGGCAGCTCGATATCGTTGCGGAAGCAGCCGGTTTCCGTGGGCCAGAGCCCGCTCTGCAGGCAGGCCCGCGCCGGGCCGCACACCGGCTGACAGGTGAACGCATTGTCAAAGCGGCAGCCCTCCGCGGCGATTCTGTCCAGATTGGGCGTGACCTCCAGCCGCTGGCCGTAGCAGCCCATGGTGTCCCAGCGCTGCTGATCGGTGAAATAGAAGACGATGTTGGGTCTGTTCATGCGCGTCGCTCTCCTTTTGTGCCAGGTTGTCTTTGAGCAGCCCTCATGCCGTGTTGCTCCGGCTTTCCGTTGCAGAATACGGGCCTACGGCCTCGGAAGGCGCTCCGCGAACACGTCCGCGCGCTGGCATCAGGGCGTCTCCCGTCCTGAACGGCGGTCCGATCCGCCCGAAGCGGGAGCTTCTGCTGGGATCAAAGCACATTCCAATCATACGCCAGCCGGAACCGGCTGTCAAGCGCGGCCGCATTCCGATCCGGGCCGTTTTATTATGGGGACATGCGCCAATTTCCTCTTGACTTTATCGCTGTAATGGTGTATCATGATAAAGCATTCAAGTTAGGAGGAGCCTCTATGACGCCGATGGATTACTCCCTTCCGCGGGAAGAGCAGGCGCTGTTTATGCTGCGCCGGCTCTATGAGAAATACGGCTACACGCGCTTCAAGATGAGCAAGTTCGAGGAATACGATCTCTACGCGCGCAATAAGGACTTCCTCGTCTCCGAGGGCGTCATCACCTTTACCGACACAGACGGCCGCCTCATGGCGCTCAAGCCGGACGTCACCCTCTCCATCATCAAGAACTCGCGCGATGCGCCCGGGTTCACCCGGAAGGTGTACTACACGGAAAACGTCTATCGCGTTTCCGGCAGCACGCACACCTTCAAGGAAATCATGCAGACCGGCCTCGAGTGCATCGGCGACGTCGATCTCTACTGCCTGCGCGAGGTCATCGCGCTGGCAGCCGAGAGCCTGCGCATCATCGACGCGGACAACGTGCTCGAGCTGTCCCACATGGGGGTCATCGCCGCGCTTGTGGACGAGCTGGCGCTCGACGAGGATACCCGCGCCCAGGTGCTGCGCTGCATCAGCGAGAAGAACACGGACGGCGTTCGCCGCCTGTGCCCGGGCAAGCCCATCGACGGCGTGCTGGCGCTCATCGCCGCGCACGGTCCGGCGGAGCAGGTCATCGCCGCGCTCCGCCCGTGGTGCGGGGGCAGCGCCGCGCTGGACGAGCTGGCCGCCGTGACGGAGGCGCTGGCCCAGAGCGGCTGTCCCGTGCAGATCGATTTCTCGATTGTGAACGACATGAATTACTATAACGGCATCACGTTTCAGGGCTACATCCGGAGCATCCCGCGCAGCGTGCTGTTCGGCGGGCAGTACGACAGCCTGATGCAGCGCATGGGCCGCAGCGCCCGCGCGGTGGGCTTTGCCATCTACCTCGACCTGCTGGAGCGGCTGGGCGGCGACGCCGGGCCCTACGACGTGGACACCGTGCTCATCTACGGCGACGGGGCGGATGTGTCGGCGCTGACGCGGTGCGTGAATATGCTCACCGGCACAGGGCTCAGCGTGATGGCGTGCCGAACCGTGCCCGACCGGCTGGCCTATCGCCAGCTGCTTGAATTCAGGAACGGCGCGCTGATTGTGCCGGACAGGGAGGTGACGGACGATGGACGCCATGATTAACGTCGCGTTGCCCAAAGGGCGGCTGGGCGAAAGGGTCTACGACATGTTCGCAAAGGCGGGCTTCGAGTGCCCCTCCATCCTGGAGAACAACCGGAAACTCATCTTCGAAAGCGAGACGGCGGGCGTCCGCTACTTCTGGGTCAAGCCCTCGGACGTGGCCATCTACGTGGAGCGCGGCGCGGCGGACGTCGGCGTGGCCGGCAAGGACATCCTGGAGGAATACGAGCCGGACGTCTACGAGCTGCTCGATCTGAACGTAGGCCTGTGCCGCATGGCCGTGGCCGCCAGGAAGAACTTCCGCGACAACACGCAGAGGACGCTGCGCGTCGCCACGAAATTCGCCCGCATCGCGCGGCGCTACTACGCAGGCCAGTGCCGCGACATCGACATCATTCATCTGAACGGCAGCATCGAGCTCGCCCCGATCCTGGGGCTCTCGGACGTCATCGTGGATATCGTTGAGACCGGCAAGACGCTGCTGGAAAACGACCTCGAGCCGCTGGAGACCATCATGCCCATCAGCGCGCGGCTGATCGCCAACAAGGCCGGCTTCAAATTCAACGGCGCGCGCATCGAGGCCATTGCGCAGGGACTGAAGGAGCAGGTAAAAGGCATATGATTCGCATCATGAAATACGGCCATGTCGCCAACGAGGATATTTTCGCCCGCAGCGCGCCCGGGATGGATGTGGCGGGCGTCGTTTCGGACATCATCGCCGACGTGAGGGCGCGCGGCGATGAGGCGCTCATCGAGCTGGGCGCGCGCTTTGACCATGTGAAGCTGGACAGCGTGGCCGTCCCGCCCGCTGAGGTGGACGAGGGCGCCGCGCAGGTGGAGCCGGCTTTCCTGCGCGTGCTTGAGACCGCGGCGCAGAACATTCGCGCATTTCACCAGAAGCAGGTGCGGCAGAGCTTCATCATGCTGGAAAGGGAAGGCGTCGTGATGGGCCAGCGCGTCACGCCGCTCGACCGCGTGGGGCTGTATGTGCCCGGCGGCACGGCCGCCTATCCCTCCACCGTGCTGATGGACGCAATCCCCGCGAAGATCGCCGGGTGCGGCGAAATCGTCATCGCCACGCCGCCGGGGCCCGACGGGCGCGTGAATCCGGCCATTCTGGCCGCGGCGAAGACGGCGGGCGTGGACCGTGTGTTCAGGGTGGGCGGCGCGCAGGCCATTGCCGCGCTGGCCTATGGCACGCAGACCATTCCCGCGGTCGACAAGATCGTGGGGCCGGGCAACGCCTTTGTCGCGGAGGCCAAGCGGCAGGTGTTCGGCCGCGTCGCCATCGACATGATCGCCGGGCCGAGCGAGATACTGATCGTCTCGGACGGGCGCACAAACCCGCGCCACGCGGCCGCCGACATGCTCTCCCAGGCCGAGCACGACAGGCTGGCCAGCGCGGTGCTCGTGACCGACAGCATGGCGCTGGCGCAGGCCGTTGCGCGGGAGCTTGAGCGGCAGCTCGCGCTGCTGCCGAGGGCGGAAATCGCGCGCGCCTCCATCGAGCAGGGCGGCAGGATCATCGTGGCGGACAGCATCGATCAGGCGATCGACATCGCCAACGCCATCGCGCCGGAGCACCTTGAGCTGTGTGTGGACAACCCCTTCGACTATCTCGACCGCGTGAAACACGCCGGGTCGGTGTTCCTCGGGCGGAACTGCCCGGAGGCGCTGGGCGACTATCTGGCCGGCCCAAACCACACGCTGCCCACCAGCGGCACGGCGCGCTTCAGCAGCCCGCTCTCGGTGGACGACTTCGTGAAGAAATCGCAGTATACCTATTTCACGCGCGAGGCCCTGCGCGCCGTCGCGCCGGCCGTGGAGATGTTTGCGGAAAAGGAGGGCCTCTCGGCCCACGCCCGCAGCGTGAGCGCGCGCTTTGAGGAGAATGAGCCATGAGCCGATACATGAACGGGCGCTATGCGTCCATCAGCGTGTATACGCCGGGCGAGCAGCCGAAGGACATGAGCCGCGTCGTCAAGCTGAACACGAACGAATCGCCCTATCCGCCCGCGCCCGGCGTGGCCGGGGCCGTCGCCGCGGAGGTGAACCGGCTGCGGCTGTACTCCGACCCGACGTGCGGGGCCCTGCGGGACGCGCTGGCGGGCCTGTTTGGCGTGAAGCGTGAGAACATCTATGTCGCCAGCGGCTCGGACGACATCCTGAACTTCGCGTTCATGGCCTTCGCCGGCGACGGAGTCCCCGCCTTTTTCCCAGACATTACCTACGGCTTTTACAGCGTGTTCGCCGGCCTCCACGGCGTTGAAAGCCGGATCGTCCCCCTCCGGGAGGACTTCTCCATCGACCCGGCGGACTATGCGGGCTGCGGGGGACTGGTCGTGATCGCCAATCCGAACGCGCCCACGGGGCTCGCCCTGTCGCGCGACGCCATCGAGGGCATCGTCCGGGCCAATCCGGATCATGTGGTTCTGGTCGACGAGGCGTATGTCGATTTCGGCGCGGAAACCTGCGCGCCGCTGACGGCCCGATACGACAATCTCCTCGTCGTGCAGACGTTCTCGAAATCGCGCGGCATGGCCGGGGCCCGGCTGGGTTTCGCCGTGGGCGGCGCCGGCCTGATCGGGGATCTGGAGCGCCTCAGGTTTTCGACCAATCCGTATAACGTGAACCGCATGACGCTGGCCGCGGGCGTCGCGGCCATCCGCGAAAACGACTACTACATGGCCAACTGCCGCCGCATCGAAGACACCCGCGAGGCCAGCGCGCGCGCGCTCGAGGCGCTGGGGTTTGAGGTGATCCCCTCGAAGGCGAACTTCATCTTCGCCCGCTGTCCCGGCATGGAGGGCGGCGCGCTCTATGAACGGCTGAAGGCGCGCGGCATCCTGGTGCGTCACTTCGACGCGCCGCGCATTTCGGATTACCTGCGCATCACCGTCGGCAGCGAAGAGGATATGGCGCGGCTTCTGGCAGGCTGCCGCGAGATTGTTGAGGTGCAACGCCATGAGAAAGGCTGAAATCAATCGCAAAACCACCGAGACGGACATCCGCCTCTCGCTGAACATCGACGGCGCGGGCCGGTCGGCCGTCAGCACGGGCTGCGGCTTTCTGGACCACATGCTTGCGCTCTTCGCCCGACACGGCCGCTTTGACCTGACGATTCAGTGCGCGGGCGATACCGGCGTGGACGATCACCACACCGTGGAGGACATCGGCATCTGCCTCGGGCAGGCGTTTTCTCAGGCGCTGGGCGGCATGGGCGGCATCACACGCTACGGCAGCGCCGTTCTGCCCATGGACGAGGCGCTCATCCTCACGGCTGTGGACATTTCCGGACGGTCGTATCTGGGCTTCGACCTGCGGTTTCCCACCGAGAAGATCGGCGCGTTCGACACCCAGCTGGTGCAGGAGTTCTGGCTCGGCTTCGTGCGCAGGGCGAACGTCACGCTGCACATCCGCCAGCTGGCCGGTGAAAACAGCCATCACATCGCGGAGGGCGCGTTCAAGTCCGCGGCCCGCAGCCTGCGCGCGGCCTGCGCCGTCGACCCGGCGCTGAACGGCGAGATTCCCTCGACCAAGGGCGTGCTGTGAGGAGGGGACAGGCGATGATAGCCATCGTGGACTACGGCGTGGGCAACCTGTTCTCGCTGAGCCATTCTCTGGCTGCCGTGGGCGCGGAGGCCGTCGTGACCGGCGAGGCGGACGTGATCCGCCGGGCGGACCGCGTCATCCTGCCGGGCGTGGGCGCGTTCGGCGACGCGGCTGCGCGGCTGCGCGAGGCGAAGCTGGACGGCGTGATGCGCGAAACGGCCGCGGCGGGCCGGCCCGTCATGGGCATCTGCCTGGGCATGCAGCTGCTGCTGGATAAGAGCTATGAGTTCGGCGAACACGAGGGCCTCGGCCTCATTCCGGGCGAGGTGCGCCCCATTTCGGACGTCATCCCCGCCGGCCTCAAGATTCCGCACATCGGCTGGAACGCGCTGAACCTGGTGCGGCCGCATCCGGTCTTCAAAGACGTCAGGCTGGGGGAGTGCGTGTACTTCGTGCATTCCTTCTATGGCTCGAACTGCGCCGACAGTGTGATCGCGACGACGGAATACGGCGCGCCGCTCACCGCCGCCGTTGCGCGGGGCCATGTGTGCGGCTGCCAGTTCCACCCCGAAAAGAGCGGCGACACCGGCCTGCGCATCCTGAAGGCGTTCTGCGAATGGAGGGGCGGGGCATGAATATTTTTCCGGCCATCGATCTCTGCGGCGGGCAGGCGGTGCGCCTGCTCAGGGGCGACTACGCCCGGATGACCGTATACGACGCGGATCCCCTGAACACGGCGCTCCGGTTTGAGGAAGCCGGGGCGAAATACCTGCACATGGTGGACCTGGAGGGCGCGAAGACCGGCGGCACGCCGAACAGCGCCGTCGTGCGCCGGATCGCGCGCGGCACGGGGCTGTTCATCGAGCTGGGCGGCGGCATCCGCAGCATGGACGTGATCGAAGAATACCTCGCGATGGGCGTTCGGCGCGTCATCCTGGGCACGGCGGCCATCGCGGACGAGGCGTTCACCCGGCGCGCGGTGGAAAAATACGGCGCGGCCGTGGCCGTGAGCGCGGACGTGAAGGAGGGCCGGATCGCCATCCGCGGATGGACGGAGCAGTCCGCCGTCGCGCTGGACGCCTTCTGCGAGCGCTTTCAGCGCATGGGCGTGCAGACCATGATCTGCACGGACATCGCGCGCGACGGCGCCATGCAGGGGACAAACCGCGCGCTCTACCGCGATTTGCAGGCGCGCTACGATATGAACATCATCGCTTCGGGCGGGGTTTCCAGCATGGAGGACGTGCGCGCGCTGGCGCAGCTGGGGCTCTACGGCGCCATCATCGGCAAGGCGTACTATACCGGGGCAATCGACCTGAAGCAGGCAATCGAGGTGGCACGATGATCACAAAGCGCATCATTCCCTGCCTGGACGTGAAGGACGGCCGCGTGGTGAAGGGCGTGAATTTCCTGGGCCTCACAGACGTGTCGTCGCCGCTGAAGCTGGCCGAGTACTACAGCCGGAGCGGTGCGGACGAGCTGGTGTTCTACGACATCACCGCCTCGGCGGAGGGGCGCGGCCTGTTCACGGATATCCTGCGCGCTGTGGCCGAGCGCGTGTTTATCCCGCTCACCGTGGGCGGCGGCATCAACGATCTGGACGATTTCGACCGCGTGCTCAAATGCGGGGCGGACAAGGTGAGCGTCAACTCGGGCGCGATCCGCAATCCGGCGCTGATCCGCGCCGCGGCGGAGCGCTACGGCAGCCAGTGCGTGGTCATCTCGGCCGACGTCAGGCGGGTAGACGGGCAGTTCCGCGTGTTCGCGCGCGGCGGGCGCGACGATACCCGCATCGAGGCCGTCTCCTGGATCGCGCGCTGCGTCGAGATGGGGGCGGGCGAGGTGGTGCTCAACTCCATCGACACAGACGGCGTGAAGCGCGGGTTCGACATCGAGATGCTGCGCGCCGTGTGCGACGCCGTGAACGTGCCCGTGATCGCCTCGGGCGGCGCGGGCAGCGCGGAGGATTTTGTGACGCTGTTCAAGGCGCTTCCCCGGGTTGACGCGGGGCTGGCGGCCTCGATATTCCACTTCGGCGAGGTGCAGATTCCCGCCCTGAAGCAGATACTCAGGCAGAACGACATCAATGTGAGGTTATGAACATGATCGATATCGACACGCTGAAATTTGATGAAAAGGGCCTGATCCCCGCCATCGTGGTGGACGCCGCCACGAAGGAGGTGCTCACGCTGGCCTATATGAACCGGGAAAGCCTCGAAATATCCATGAAGAGGGGGCTCACGTGCTTCTTCAGCCGCTCCCGGCAGGCCCTGTGGCTCAAGGGAGAGACCAGCGGGCATTATCAGCACATCGTGTCAATCACGGCCGACTGCGACCGCGACGCGCTGACCGTGCTGGTGAACAAGGACGGGCCGGCCTGCCATCTGGGCTCGGATTCCTGCTTCACCAATCCGGTTTGGGAGAGCGAGGAAAACCACGCCTTCTCGCTGGACATGCTGATGAAGCTGATCGAGGGCCGCAAGACAGAGAAGAAGGAGGGGTCTTACACCACCTATCTCTTCGAAAAGGGCCTCGACAAGATCCTCAAGAAGGTCGGCGAGGAATCGACGGAGGTCATCATCGCCGCCAAGGCGGACGACAGGAAGGAGACCGTCTACGAGATCGCCGACCTCACCTACCACGTGATGGTGCTGATGATCCAGATGGGCATATCGCTCCGGGATATTCACGACGAGCTGGCCTCGCGCCATGTGATCGATCACAAGGTGAAGCAAGAGAAAATGACGAAGTGACGGGAATGGCCGGACGCGCGGCGGCTTTCAGCGGGAAGCGCCGGCCATCCGCCTTTTGCCGCAGCGCGCGCTTCAGGCGCTCACGGCCGGTCGCCGTAGTCGCACACCCATTGAGCCAGCGCCCGGCTGTCCGCGCCGTAAGACTGCAGGGCCACCACCCTGTGCTGCTCCGGCGCGATGATCAGCTCCTGCCCATACATGCCGCCCTTGCCGAAGATCCGGTGCTGATCGTCCCAGGCGAGGGCGAATTCGCGCCCGACGGCCAGATCGACCCATTCCTGAGACAGCACGCGCTCGCCGCGATACAGGCCCCGGTCGAGATAGAGCATGCCCAGCTTCACCATGTCCGACGAATGGACATACAGCCCCGTCGCGCCGATCACGTGGCCCCGCGGGCAGTGGCTCCACGCCATTTCCTGAAAATCCAGCCGGGTCAGCAGCGCGCGCCAGAGGAAGCTGTCGAGCGGCATGCCGGCCTTTTTCTCCGCGATGCGCGCCAGCAGGTAGTACGCGCCGTCAGAATAGCGCGCCTCTGTGCCCGGCTCGCAGGCCAGCGGAAAGGTGAAGAGATAGCTGAGGAAATCCTCCGTGAAATCGGAGGATTTGTTCACGTCGATGTCCAGAAAGCCGCCGGGCAGCCCCAGTCGATGGGTGAGGGCCATTTCGACGGTGGAGCCGCGCCAGCGCCCGTCCATGCCGCGCCCGGGCAGCTCGTCCTTCAGAATATCGCACACCTTCTCGTCCAGCCGCAGCAGGCCCCGGTCGAACAACAGGCCCAGCGCGGTCATGGTGAAGGTCTTGGCCACGGAATACACGTTCTGGCAGGCGCTGACGCGCGTGCGCTCGATGGTCCCGATCGCGCCGCCGCAGTATACCTCCGACAGGCGGATGATCTCAAAGGGCTGCGCGTCGATGAACGCGCCGCATGCCTGAAGAAAAGGGCTCATGATCAGTTTCCTCCAAATTATGGTCAGCTTTTTCGAGGGCCTGGCGAAGCCGCCTGATCCCTGCGCAGCCCGCTCATGACGGGAACAGCCGCGCCGATGTGAGGCGCGGCTGTTCTGTCGCACATTGGATTACAGCTTGCCGCCCCTGAACTGCGGCAGCCACTCGCGGTTCTGCTCGAACATCTCGTTCACCATGTCGCGGATCTCCCGCAGGGAACAGACGGACGCGGTGAGCGGATCGTAGCAGATGGCCTGATAGATCATTTCCTTGTCGCCGGCCAGCGAGCCTTCCACGGTGAGCTCTTCGATCTGAGCCGACGTGCCGGAGAGCAGCGCCAGCTGCGGCGGCATCTTGCCCACGGCGATGGATTCCAGCCCGCGGCGGGAAGCCAGCACAGGCACCTCGACGCAGCAGCCGTAGGGGAGGTTGTCGATGAGGCCGAAGTTTCTCACGTTGCCGTTGAATTTGAACATTGTGCCGTCGCCGAAGATGGCGTTGAAGATATAGGCGGCGTACTCAAGGCCCCGCTCGAGCTTGAGAGGCTCCTCGAACCACTTGTCCATTTCGCTCTTCCAGGTGCTCTCGCGCCTGCGGTACTCATTGAGGATATAGGCGTACTCGCCGGGGTTCCAGCCGGTGCCGTGCGTGCAGTACTTCTCGATGAGGTCGGGCCTCTTGCGGAACCAGGCGCAGTACTCGCTGTTGTGGCCGGAGGATTCGGTGACATAGTAGCCCAGCGCCAGGAACATCTCGTTTCTGACCTGCTCTTCATTGTACACCTCGGGCCGCTCGGTGATGGCCTTGCGGATCAGCGGATAGGCGTCCTCCCCCTTCCAGCGGAAGTCGGTATAGAAGGCCTGGTGGTTGATGCCCATGCAGGTGTAGGTGATGTCCTCGTCCTTGGCGCCGATCCAGCGGGCCAGCATCATGGCCGTGCCCTGAACGCTGTGGCACAGGCCGCTGCACACGATGTCGGGATACTCGCTCTGCACGGTGCGGCACAGCATGGCCATGGGGTTGGTGTAGTTGAGGTAGACCGCGCCGGGGCAGTAGCGGCTGATGTCGGCGGCGATGTCGAGAATGGGATTGATGGTGCGCAGATAGCGGAAGATGCCGGACGGGCCGCGCGTGTCGCCCACGTTGGTATCAACGCCGTATTTCTTGGGGATCAGGATGTCATGCTGCCACACGTCCACGTCGCCGTGGAGAATGGTGGTGACAACGCCGTCCGCGCCCATGAGGGCCTCCCTGCGGTCCAGCGTAGCGACGACTTTGGCGGCGTACTTGCCTTCCGCCACAATGCGTTCCACAGCCCGTTTGATGTAGTCGAGCCGCTCGGCGTTGACATCCATCAGGGCGATGGTGGCGTCGTTGAACGCCGGGAAGGTGAGCAGATCGTTGACGAGTTTGCGGGTAAAGCCGAAGCTGCCGGCGCCAATGAAGGCGATTTTTTTGGACATGGACGCGTTCCCCCTTCTCCGTATGTGCTCTGGATTCACTGAGATCACGATTGGCACGGCGTGTCAATCCCCGGGCGCGTGTCCTCGCTCGACGCCCGGCAACCATAGTATAACATCGCGGCGCGTTGGATGCAAGAGACAATTTTCCGGCGCGTAGCAGGTGGGGCGCTCAGGTTATCTTGCCGCAAAGATTGCCCGAGGGTGTTGACAGCGCGGCAAAAAAACGTTATACTTCTATTGTTCGGAAGTCGTCAGCACTGTGTTTGATGGGCACAGTGTTTGTTTTGTTGTATTTTGGGCTTCCCAAAAACGGAGAGGAGACTTGGCATATGGCTGTTTTGACGAAAGAGGGCCTGCAGAAGCTACAGGAAGAACTGGATGATCTTCAGATCAACCAGCGCGCAGAGGTTGTCCGCGAAATCGAAGTCGCGAAGGGCTTCGGCGATCTGAGTGAAAACGCGGAGTACAGCGCCGCGCGCGAAAAGCAGAGCCGCATCGAAGGGCGCATACTCGAGCTGCAGGAAATGATTGAGCACGCCGAGATCATCGAGACCGGCGGCGAGGAGGGCGTGGCCAACGTGGGCAGCGTCGTGAAGGTGTTCGATCTCGAATATGAAGAGGAGGACGAATACCGGATCGTCGGCGCGACGGAGGCCGATCCGGGCAAGCTGTTTGTTTCCAGTGAATCGCCCATCGGCGCGGCGCTCATCGGAACCCGGGCGGGCGACGTGGTCGATGTGGAGACGCCCGGCGGCACGGTGACGCTGCGCGTCATCTCCATCGCGCACTAAAACGAGAGGAGTCAGCATAATATGGCCGGGGAAACAGCAAACGCAACCGCGGCTCCGCAGGAGGAGCTGAACCTGTCCGAGCAGACGCAGATCCGCATCGGCAAGCTGAACGCGCTGAGCGAGGAGGGGCATAATCCCTATCGCATCACGAAATATGACCGCACGCATCTCTCCGGTGAAATCATCGCGCGCTTCGATGAGCTCGAGGCGACGGGCGAGACGGTGTCCATCGCCGGGCGCATGATGTCCCGCCGCGTCATGGGCAAGGCGAGCTTCGCGCACCTGATGGACGGCGCGGGCCTCATGCAGATTTACGTGCGCCGCGACGACGTGGGCGAGGACGTCTACAGGGCCTTCAAGGACGACGACATCGGCGATATTCTGGGCGTGACGGGCAAAGCGTTTCGCACGAAGACCGGCGAGATCTCCATCCACTGCGAAACGGTGACGCTGCTCACCAAGTCGCTGCACCCGCTGCCGGAGAAATTCCACGGCCTGCAGGACACCGATACGCGCTACCGCCAGCGCTACCTCGACCTGATCGTGAACCCGGGCGTGAAGGACACCTTCGTGAAGCGCAGCGCCATCCTCCGCGAGCTGCGCGCCTTTCTGGACGGCCGCGGCTTCCTCGAGGTGGACACGCCCATCCTGACGCCGTTTGAGATCGGCGCTTCCGCCCGGCCCTTCTACACGCACCACAACACGCTGGACATGGACATGGTGCTGCGCATCGAGACGGAGCTGTATCTCAAGCGCCTGATCGTGGGCGGCATGGACCGCGTGTACGAGGTGGGCCGCATCTTCCGCAACGAGGGCATGGACACCAAGCACAACCCGGAATTCACCACCATCGAGCTCTACCAGGCCTACACGGACTTTCGCGGCATGATGGACCTGGTGGAGGACATGATGAAGACCGTGGCGCAAAAAGTGTGCGGCTCGCTGGTCGTTCCCTATCAGGGGCAGCAGATCGACCTGGGGCACTGGGAGAAGCTCACCATGGTCGAGGCGGTGAAGAAATACAGCGGCGTCGATTTCAACGGCTGGAAGAGCGACGAGGACGCCGTCGCCTGCGCGAAGGCGCATCATGTCGACCTGCCCGAGACGCCCACCCGCGGCGCGATTCTGGCCGAGTTCTTCGATGCCTTTGTGGAGGACAAGCTGATCCAGCCCACCTTCATCTACGATTATCCGGTCGAAATCAGCCCGCTGGCCAAGCGCAAGAGCGACGACCCCGCCTTCACCGAGCGGTTCGAGTACTTTATCAACGCGACCGAGTTCGGCAACGCCTTCTCCGAGCTGAACGATCCCATTGACCAGCGCGGACGCTTCGAGCGTCAGGTGGCCGAGCGCAAAGCCCAGGAGCCGAACTGCCGCGCTCAGGTGGACTACGACTTCGTGAATGCCCTCGAATACGGCATGCCCCCGACCGGCGGTTTGGGCTTCGGTGTCGACCGCCTGGTCATGCTGCTGACGGATTCCGCGTCGATCAGGGATGTGCTGCTGTTCCCCACGATGAAGCCGATTGACTAAATAGCCCCACTATATCGTGGTTTTCCGGTGTAGAAACCCTATATATTGTGGTTCGAAGCTTTCTCAAGAGGCTTCTGGGAAAAATCTGGGAAAAAATCTCGGAGTTTTCTCGATTGGGAAAACCAGTTTTTCCCAGAAATAAGCGGAGGTTCCATGATCGGAACCTCCGTTTTCTTTTTCTGTCCTATTCAGTTTATTCTCCGTATTCGGCATCGGGCCCGTTTGACGAAACACCATCAAACTCGCCGCCAAAAGGCAGCTCACGCGTTGTTTTACTGCCCACAGCATTGCCTTCGTAGTCAACCTTGGAGACATTGCCATCCTTGTCAATGGACAGCGGGTTTCCGAGCTTCCCGTCATTCATCTCGTAACGGGTAACAACACCCTTTTCATAATCCCTGGCAAGAGTTTTCACCATATCGTCCAGATCATCACGCCTGCCATGCAGCTCGATCGTATCCGGATCCTTCAGCGTCAAAGCGACAAGATCCCTGCTCTTACCGTAATAAAGGTCTTCCAGATGCCTGTCCGTTATCAGATCAGCCAGTTCCTTGCCCTTTACTGTGTAACGCGTCTCATTCACAAAAATCAACTCCTTCACGTGTTCAGACAACGCTGTAAACCAGTTTGCAAATACAATGCCGCATTCACTTCATATCAAACTTACAACACTTTCACCAGAATACAACCCCCAAACTTCTTGACTGATAAAAACCAAAACTACACACAACAAAAACGGGAGCTACTATAAAAAACGGAACAAAACGGCATTGAGATCTGACGATCCGATCATACCCCTTCGCTCCTGTCGCTTTGACAGGAGTTTTTCCGTTTGCGGCGAAAATAACAGGTGTGTGCTTGAGTGCAAGCTCATGCTCGGCCTATAATAGTTTTAATGGATGATGCTGTTATATCGGGATTTGTTGAACCAGACAATGATGTCTAATCGATAGGATGCGGCATTTTCTCGCTTTGTGTCGTGTCCAAATGATTAGACTGGCGTTAAACTGACTGCGAAAGGAGGAAAACCCAGGTGGATCAGATTAAGATCGGCGCGTTCCTGAAAACACTCAGGAAGGAAAAGAATTTGACACAGGAGCAAGCAGCGGAACAGTTAGGCGTTTCCAATCGGACGGTGTCCCGTTGGGAGACAGGAACGAATATGCCCGACATCAGCCTGCTGTTGGAGATTGCCGAACTTTACGGCGTCAGTATTCCGGAATTGATCGAAGGGGAAAGGAAAAGCGAGAAAATGAATGAAGAAGCAAAAGAAGTCGCCGCTAGAATGTCTGATTATGCAGAAACGGAAAAAACAACAATTCTGAAAAACATCACGACGGAAAGCCTGCTAGGTGTCTGTGCGCTGGTTGTGCTGATGATCCTCGAACTATTGGGTATCCGTTCTTTCAGCCAGCTGACTGAAGTCGTTTTTCTATACTGCCAGGTGTTTGTATATGTCTCGGTGGTGATGGTTTTCTTACACGCATCAGGTTTGTTGTATAAGTTCAAGCGCAGAGACAGGGAAAGCAGCTTGCCGAAGCCATTCCTGTTTCTGATCGCTTTGGCCGCTGCCGCTGCAGTTGCGTTTGGAATCTGGTTTCTGGTTTCATTGATAGGCGGATAAAACCCGGGAGGTAAGTGTTTATGTACAAGATCTGCATAGACTGCGGAGAAAAATGTGATTTATCGGAAAAGAAATGCCCTGTGTGCGGGGGAAAATTGAAAAAGCAATTCACGGAAGAGGAATTAAAGGACATTCAAAAGCAGAACGACGATATGGCTGTAATCAGCACCTTGCTGATGTAGATTCGGTTTAGCGGGATGTGAAGAAGATATGAGAGCAAAGAAAAAGAGGGTCTTACTGTTTATCACCATATTGCTTATACTCGCGGCGGTTGTTGGGGCTATGTTTCAGTTTACCCAGTTCGGCTATCTGACGACTGTCCCGTATCGATCTGCATTTACGGAAATCGCTTCTCACGTTTACATCAACAGAGATTATGCAGGAGATCGGCAAGAGCTTCTTGAGATGATCGAACAGGCCAAGGATCGTGTCAGGACATTTTTCGGTGATCTGCATTTTCAGGATGAGACGACCTTCATCATCTGTGATGACGGGAAGCTGACCCGGAAACTCGGAGAAGATCACGGCACTGTTATCGTTTCTTTCCCCGTCGAGGCATATTACGTTTGTTTATCTGACGAGTATCTCGAACTCGACATTCTGGCACACGAGATCACCCATGCGGAACTGCGTTCGCGTCTTTCAGCCAAAGCGCAAAAAGCAATCCCGACGTGGTTCGATGAAGGGCTTGCTTTACAGAATGACTACCGGGAAAGATATAGTGAAGCGCAATGGATCGCGCAGACCGACAACGGAAAAAACACGGTTGCTCTTGAGGATATGGACACCCCGGCAGAGTTCTATGCGGGGGAAGCGGAGGACAGGCGTTTCCGTTATCTGAATGCGAAGCATGAACTCGATGTATGGATGACAGTACATGGGCAGCAAGGCTTATTGGAGCTGCTTAAAAAGCTGAATGATGGAGCAGACTTCAATACTGCATATGGAAGTTGAATCCCAGTTGTTGAGGGGGTTATATGAAGAAGACTATGACGTTTATCTGTTTCATCATAATATGTTTGTTTGTGATGACAGGCTGTATGGGAAAAACCTTGCCAGATATGCCGAGTGATGCAATTGAATTTAACATGGGAACATTTCACGACACCGAACATGATGATGCGTTGTTTGGTTCAATTGAATATAACGGCAGGACATATATTGCGTATGGCACATCGAATAATAAATACAAGAAGAGCGACATCGAGTCGTGTATAGGTTATATCATACAAAACGCGAATAGCTCGACCGTCATTGATCCAACCAATACAAACAGAAGAATCTATACACTATCAGAGGATCCTGAGCATAATTATTTAATGGACTTTGACGATTCGATAAAACTGATGAACCAACCTACTTTTTACAGGGCAATTGATACAGAGGGGAAAAAAATAGATACTCCAACCTATATTGATTCTCTTGGTTATGAGTTTTGGGGAGATTATTAAATCCTGGTTTATCTAACTCAGGGATGCAGTGCAAAACGACATTTTTCTTCTGCCCTCCAATATTAGCAATTTCTAATATTTCTGCTAATCAAAACAGCGGAACTCAGTCGGTCTTAGCGGAACACGATTAGACAGAAAAAGTCTCGGAGCCCTTATAAAACAAGGCTTTTCGAGACTCAGCGGAACTCATAGGCGGAAGGTGCACCTTCCGCGAAATTCGCTCCTAAGCGGAACGCCCCCGGTTCGAATCCGGGTTGCGACGCGACCATAGCCTGAAATACCAGCATTTTTCGGTGTTTCAGGCTATTATTATGCCTTTCTATTGCCTCTCTGTCGTCTGAAAAAGCCCTGTCATTCAAAGCCGAAGCGGAAAGATCCGAACCCGTTTTCTGCATTTGTTCCCGCAAACAAAATTTCTTCTCTTCACTCTTCCGCGAGCTAACGGTCTGTTAGCTTGAACACCCCAAATTGCTAATCAAAAAACGCGTCATCTAACGCGTTTTTTTGATGAACTTTTGGCTTTTTTGTTTGGCTATTTTCGGTCCAGAATCTGCACTGCTAATAAAAGCGCCATAGCGGTTGACCGTATAAAACCGGACAAGATCGTATGTGGATTATTTTCAGAAATTCTCCCGAGACCGTTAAATTTTGGCCGTTTTCTGTGCCTATAGGTGAGAGGACATTTCATCTCAGAGTCTTCAAACCGGATGGATTGCTTTATCCCTCTTATGGAACGCTTCAGCAAAACATATGGATTTTATCCGAG
>Ga0208297_1001401_pt1 | contig 23086 bp, 26 predicted proteins | sample LMS_cellobiose_e_FD_187367 | JGI IMG/M metagenome (GOLD analysis project Ga0208297, IMG submission 187367) | Rumen-fistulated moose microbial communities from Alaska, USA - LMS_cellobiose_enrichment (SPAdes) (version 2) | ecosystem: Host-associated > Mammals > Digestive system > Stomach > Rumen... | reverse complement strand
TTGGAGATTCTCGTTACGGTGTAGTGGGCCCCGTCCGAGGTCTGCGCCACAGCACTCATTGCGCCGCAGGTTACGAGGATGGCGGCGAGCATCCAGTTCATAATCTTTTTCATTGTCGTCTAGTTTTAATTGTTAGACATATTGTTAACTGTTTTCATTTTCAGTATGCGGCGCACGCTCTGGTTGATGCGCTCCTCGGTGAGCGTGCCGTCCTCCACGGCCTTGATGACGGCATCGAAGGCACCAACGAAGTTCTGCGGGCCAAGCACAATGTCGGCACCGGCCAGCAGCGTACCCACGGCGGCCTCGGCATTGGTGTATTGCTGGGTGATGGCTCCCATCTCCATGGCATCGGTGATGATGATGTTCCGGTAGCCCAGTTCGCCGCGTAGTTTGTCTTGCAGGATGATGCTCGACATGGTGGCGGGGATGTCGGAGCCTGTCACGTTGGGCGTGGCGATATGGGCCGTCATAATCAACTGCGCGCCCCACGAGATGCTGGCCTTGAAGGTCGTCATCTCACAGGAGAGCATCTCGTCCCACGTCTTCAGGCTCTGCGCATAGCCGAAGTGCGTGTCGGCCTTGGTGTCGCCGTGGCCGGGGAAGTGCTTGATGCAGCCCGTCACGCCGGCATCCTTCAGCCCCTGCAGATAGCTGACGACCATCGGCGCGGCCACCTCGGGATTGTCGCTGAAGGCACGGGCGCCGATGACGATGTTTTCAGGGTTGGTGTTCACGTCGGCCACGGGGGCGAAGTCGATGTCGAAGCCGTAGCGACGCAGATAGGTGCCGATGGTGTTGCCGCAGTGGTAGGCATTCTGCGCATCGCCCGTGGCACCGATGGCCGCCATCGACTCAAACTTCTCCACTGCGAAGTTCCCGTTGTTGGCGATGCGGGCCACGCGGCCTCCCTCCTCGTCGATGCAGAGCAGCGGCGAGCCGCCAAGGGCGCGTATCTGGGCGATGAAAGCCTTGAGTTGTGCCTCGTCCTCGATGTTGTGGGCATAGAGGATGACGCCGCCCACGGGGTATTTCTCGTTTACGCCGCGCATGGTCTCGTTGACGGCCTGCAACTTGATGGCCCTGATGTCGTCCGTACTGCCGTCGACGCTGCTGGGCTGGTTGAAGTGGATGGTGGTGTCGAGACACTCGGGGCGCACATAGAACAGTTGCCCCACCTTCTCGCGCAGCGTCATCCGCTGCAACTGCGCCTCCACCTCGTCGGTCGGAGGTGTCACCGGGTCGTCCTCGCTGGAGCACGAGGTGAGAATTGTAGAGCCGCTGGTAATGAGGATGGCGGCCAGCATCCATAGTCTTATCTGTTTCATATTACTTGCTCAATTGCTTGACGGGGAAAGTGAAGTAGGTATCGGGGAACGGTTCGTCCTTCAGGGTGAAGTGCCACCACTCGGTGTCGAAGGGCTTGAAGCCGTGGGCGAGCATGGCGCGGCGCAGAATCATGCGGTGGGCGAACTGCTCGGCGGTGATGCTGCGCTTCGGCTCGGCAGGGCTTTTGCTATTGTCGCCCGTGTATTCGCCCGTCTCTGGATTGCCGCAGAAGTCGGGGTGACTCTCAGGACCGAACCAGTCGAAGGTGCCGCCCATGTCGAGTTCCTTCTCTGTCGCCATGTCGAACAGTGTCAGGTCGAGGGTGGAGCCGCGCGTATGACCGCTCTTCAGGCAGATATATTCCTGGGGGAAGAGCACACTCTTGTCGAGGTCGGGATAGAAGTAGGGCTTCATCCGGGTGTCCTCCAAGTCCTGCGCCCAGCGCACGAAGTGGTCAACGCCCTTCTGCGGACGGTAGGCATCGTAGATCTTCAGGCGGTAGCCCTGAGCCATTACGTCGTCGCTCACCTTCTTCAGACTGTCGGCGGCTTGCTTGGTCAGCAATGCCGTCGGCTCCTCGTAGCCGTCGATGCGCTGGCCCACAAAGTTGTACGTGCCGAAGTAGCGAATCTCCAAGATGACATCGGGCACCACGTCGGTGATGGTTACGAACTGGCTGCTGTCGATTCCCGACGTTCCGTCGCCTACCCGTAGCCTTTCGGTCGGGTTGACAACAGTTTTTGTCTCGCTTTTACGGAAGCAAGAAGAAACGCATACGCCGCAAATGATTACAAGGATGGCGGCGAGCATCCATAGTTTCTTTTTCATTGTAGACAGACAAGGTCGTGCGCACTAGTGTACGGCTTCTGGAATGGGATTCTGTTGCTCATTGTATAAAAATAAAACGACCCGCACATTTGAGCATCGTTGAGAGGCTTGGCGGGTTCTGGTGGTGCAAAGGTACTGCTTTAATTTGAAATAGCCAAACTTTTTTGAAGAAAAAGAATAAAATCTGCCTAAGAAATCCCCTTTTTGCTTCAGAGTGCCACCTCAATCTTTCTTTTCCCTACCTTTTTGAATCAACTCGTACCAAAGATTATCTGCCTGGCGGCACAAAAACATGGGCACGATTGAAAATCAAAATTCCGTGTCCTAAGTTGACTTTGAATTATTAACCGACGTTGAATCCCAGATACTTAGAGCATCCGAGATACAACGGTGGTACAAGAACCCTGATTTTAGTCTATTTTCGAGCTATCGGCAAAGCCTTAAAATGGCCTCCTATTGTCAGCTGGACTTGACAAACGGCAAAAATGCCTCAAAAGCAAAAGTTAAACAATCTTAACGAATTGTTAAATCTTGCACACCTTTGAAGGCTGGTTTTGCTCTGCAAAACTCTTAGATTTCCCATTTTTTGCTATTGCACTTTTTTGTACCGTTTAATTTTGGGAGTGTTGAATTTCTGTCTGTATTTCAGCTATTTACAAAACTTAAAAACACTTCCACATGAATTCTTCACCATTCTTTATCTTTCCAAGCGGAGAATGGGTTATTCTCTTTCAAATCCTCTCCTTTTTCAAATGCTTTGAACAATTCTCTGTTCTCTGGCTTTGTGATGGCTTTGAAGAACTCTGGATTAAAATACTCTGCCAACATGAGTTTAGCAAGAATGTTTTTATCCAATGAAACCCCGCGAGCCTTTGCAAGAGATAGACGCATGGCCAAAGTATTCAGGAATCGCTTACATTGGCGCGGATTACCATTTATACTTGGAGCGAGGACTGAGGATATTTGTCTAGCGAAAGCCATCTCTTCTTTACACTTCTCAGACAGACTACGATCTTTCTCGCTAAGCAGTTCCATTGTCAACTCCTTATCCGGCTCTATACCATGAACTATATTTAAAAACTTCTTAAACTCAATATCACTTAAACTAGGTTCAAGTAATAGACAAGCCAGATATTGGTTTACTTCCGTATGATTCAACTGGGGGATGGTTATAGGATACTGAATAACTTTCTCCAAATATTCCTTGCCAATATCGAGGTTATTACCCGGCACCTCCTTGTATTTCGTTTTAATAGCATACTGTATCAAACGCTGATCTGCACCGATTACGAACGACATGCCGTCTACAAAGAGGAATAACCGCATCGCCTCAAACACATCAAGAACTGTATCGGGATTGCAACGGTCAAGCTCATCGATGAACACCACCACGTTATCAACCTTGCTATCCTTCAGTAATTGCTTAAAGTCTTCACGGAATTTCTTTATTTCTGTACGGGTCTTTTCTTCCGACTTAAATTTGACAAGTACTTCTTCAATGTCTTTTGATTCAATCGTACCAGTTTGATTCTTGATGGAATTAAGAATACTGCTCAAAGTCAAGTCAGTAAGCGCACCGATACCGCCAGTCAACAAATAGTCTAAACCAAACTTGACCCCTTTACCAATTATCTTCTTGAAGTCAATTTTCTCTATTAGCTCCTTAGCCTTATTTGCCACTTCTGGTCCAAATCGCTTTTCGTCATCCAAAGTGTCAAGAATAGTACCACACAAGGATGTCTTCGTATCTTCATAACCTTCAAATAGCCAACCGTTAAACTCAATGCACAGCGTTTTGGGAATGTCTTCCTCGTCCGTTTTCTTCTTCGCCTTTGAGAGTTCCTCAATCCTTTCCTGTGCAAGTTTCATTAAACTTGACTTTCCACTACCCCAGTCGCCATATAAACCAATTGTTGATGGCGTCAACTCACGGTTCATGGCAATCTCTACAATAAGATCCACCAAATATCCAAAATTAAGGTAGTCTACATTTGTTTCTTTATCTGACCACATATCATTATTATTGAAACAATTATACTTAGTTTATTGCAAGTCCGTGGGCGGCTTGACGTTTTAGCGGCAAGTTCGCTGGAGCTTCCATTTATTGGTACTGATTCACTCTTTTATTCTCCTCCATCAACTATTCTCCTCCATCAACGCCAGCAGCACCTTGAACTTTTCCACCCTATCCGGCTTCAATTCTCCAGCAGCATAGATTTTCCTATTGTGCTTAATCCAATTGAGATACAGCCCACGCTCTTCATCATCATGCTTTGAAGGATTCCGCTTATTGTTCTCAATGAACGCAACCACCTCATTGTATTTCAACAGCCACTTCTCATCTTGTGTCATACATCAGACTATATCATGACGCAACTATTCTCCCTCTCCAGATTCTTTCTTAAACACCTTGTACACAAAAGAATACGATTGTTCCTCCAACTTTCCGGCCTCAACGGCCACCTGGATGTTTTTCTCCGCGCGCTCTATGGCAGTATCCAGTTTTCCTTCTGCACACAGGTTTCTTACCCAGGTGGAGTCCTCTAAATACTTTTGCTGCTTTAATAAACACTTCAGGCTTTTCTTAGGATTAGGGAAACAAGGCTTAATATAGGGGCCAAGAACGTTTGAGACTTCCCTGTAATTCTTTAGGAATTGGGTATAATCATCAAAATGGAGCAAAAACCAGTACTCTATACTTGGCATACTCGGGCATAGAGTCACACTGCCGGCAGCAATCTCCTCCTTGAATTGTTCCTCAAACTCATGGTGGTTCTTAAGCCTCGCTTCATTGCCATACACGGTGTCCCAGTCAAACACACAGAACACCTTAGCATCGTGGTTGGCCCCCAAAATCTCATGTATCCTTTTAGGGAAAACCGCAGTATAGCTCGACTCGTCGCCAAAGTATCTGGGTCTGATATTAAATTGGTGTTCTGTCAGATCATTGATGTGGGTGAAATAGTATCGCTCCGTATTGCTTCCGCCACTGATTAGAAAAGGGTACAACTCACCCATTTCCCTTGTCCCCTCTTCTGGTTCGGAGACAGGGAACCGGGCAGTTTCAAAGTATTGTTGCCGCTCTACACCCTCTGCTAATTCTCGTAGCTTCTTCATCTCATCGTTGCGCCAAAACGTTTGTTACGATATGCCTCCCGGATAGAAGACAACCTGTTAACGCCCCTAAAATCCGTCAACTTGTACAAATCTGTAACACCCGACTTCTTTTTCTCAGTGAACCAAACAGAATCCTTCCTAATCAGGTCATCCACCAAATCCAGCAATCCATCATTATGGGTTGTGACAATCAGCTGAGATCTGGAATTGGTTTTCAGATACTCAAACAACATCTTCTCCTGCAATTTAGGATGCAACGATGTTTCCCACTCATCAACAGGTAGCACCGCCTGACTCTTGAGCGCTTCATAGAGGGCTGCTTCTATTCCAAAAGTCCTCATAGTACCCACAGACTCATCTTTCTTATCCATCTGGAAAATTTCAGTCCCTTTTTCATTCTCTACCGTGTGCTCAAATACCGTCTGGATTTGCTTGATGGTCCGTTCTTTCTTGATACGTTCCATCTCTCTGGCAGAATCCTCATCTCCGCTAACGTTCTCTTCAGTCAGGAATTTGATAGCCTCATCCGTCAACTGCTTATTGACAACATTCGCAGAAATATCCGTAACATTAAAGTCTGCCTCGTGCAGGAAGCCAACAATGTATTTTATCAGATCCTTGTTTTCTGATGCCTTTCTTTGGGCATATGCAGTCAAAGCTGTCGAAGGTGCTATAATTGGCATCAATTGATTCCTCATCCACTCTTTTGCTTCGTCAATGATTGGAAGATTCACATTCACTTGGTTACGCGCCACAAAAAAAGAAGTGTTCTTCAAGCAGTTAAGGCTAATCAAATCCTTAGCTGCAGGACTTATCTTCACAGCCTTCGGATTAAACTGTATCTCTGACTGTCCATCTTTCAGCGTCCTTTCAAACAGCATGATGGGTTGGGTTGTCTTATAGTAAGACAGTTTCTCCAAATATACCTGATGCTGATCCAACTCCAGTTGATACCAGTATTTTGTGTTCTGCACATAGAACACAAGTTCAAAACCCGACGGTTTATCAGTTGATACACCGTCCAGTTTAAATGGAACCGACCCCGTCTTTGAGTCCAAATCTTTGGGCTTTACAGACCAAAAATACGATAGGAAATCAAGAGCCGACAAAAGGTTTGACTTACCCGACGCATTGTAGCCATACACAATGGCAAAACGCAGCAACCTCGTATTTTCATTGATGGTCACCACCTGAGACTCCTCTGCAAACTTATCGTTTGAAGCCTCAAAACTGAATGTAACTTCATCTTTAAATGATAGGAAGTTCCTGATTTTTAGTTCCTGTATCATAATATCAATAGTCTGATTCCGGCTGCAAAGATACAAATAAAATCCGAATTAGAAGAATTTTATTTCGAGAAATTGCACAATTTCCGCAATTTTCGCACATAGACTCCTATAATATCACCTTTTATACCCAGCTCTCCAACCATGTAGTAATGTTTAGAATCCTTGTGGCACTCACTCCTCACTCTCCCTTCACTCTCCCCTCACCCATACTCTACCCATACCCACCGAGTAAGCCTGGAGCGTGCCTAGAGTATGGCTAGAAGCAGCTTAGAGTATGCTTAGAGTATGCCTAGAGCGAGCCATGAGTATGCCTAAGCCCTGCCAATAAAGCCATATTTATATGTTCTTCAGGCTCTTATTGCTCTGCGAATACTCTTCGCCAATCGTGTAGGCGGGGGCATTCAGTTCGTCTGCTATGTTGCTGGTGGCAAAGATTAACTGGTAGTTAGGCTCTAACGTGCCGGTCTCAGGATTCAGATTACCGGTTTCAAGCTCCTGCAATCTCCTCACCACCATCCGCTGGAAGTTCTTGGCAGCATCTGCATCACCGCTGAAGGCTAGAGCGCTGTTGGAAAGGAACTCGGACTTCCATTTGCTGATGGTAACGGCACTCACCTTGAATCTCGATGCCAGTTCCTGTAGCGTTTCCTTCTCCTTGATTGCCTCAACTGCCACCTTCGCCTTGAAGGCTGCACTGTGACGCTCGCGTTTCTTTTTTGTCTCCATATTGCACAAAAGTATTACAAAGTTTTACTTCGGCAAAATGGTCTGACTTTAAGGGTATATAATAAACCAATGAGTGGCAACTCAAGCAAGATGGCGCTCAGCGAAGTTCTGGCAATTTCCCTACACAAAGAGATGCCATTCAACGCGGACGTCAGATTGCTCAAAATCAGAAGGAAGAGCTGTCAATTCACGGTGAGAATGGTAAAATCCGCGAGGCATGGAGCTACGGTAACGATCCACGCAACATTCCTGGATAACAGATTCTTATTGCTCCCACCCCTAACCCCCATGAAGGGTGGGAGTTATATTACTGATTAGAGCGCTATATACACTATGCCAAGCCCCCTTAAGAATCTGAATCCCAAACTACCCCAAAAATAGCCTTATTTGGCTTATTGTATAAAAGACTTGAATAGTACACAGCAGCCCCTTGATGTATTGTGCACATCTGAACTTCTTATCCTGTGGTCATTCAAATTGTTCTTCAAACCGCTGTACCTTTTTATTCAGCAACTCTAATATTTTTGAACAATACTTTCGAGTACCTGATGCCTCTATAGATGTATCAGAAAGGTAATAAATCAATCTGTCTCGCAGATTGTCAATAAAATCCCGGTCCAAATCAAAACAATCCTTACTGTTATATCTTTGATCAAAGAAATTCCAATAATCACGCTTACGACTATTATGATATGAAACAAACATATTAAGAAACTTTTCCGCCCCAATATTCTTAAACAAACAAGAAAGTACAAATTGGTATTTTTTTAGGTTCACTGAAGAGCTAACATCTTCAACAATAATTTCAAATTCCGCCGTTAAATTCTTTTGATTATTATGAGCATTTATCTCTTCCACCTTGTCGACTAAAGCGACATATTCGGGGGTGCTCACATCATTACTTTGGTAGTAGTATGCATCAAGCCCCTCTATGAATTGACCGTCTTTAAATTTTGAAATTGTCGTATAAAATATCCCTTGCAATTCTGATATTGACATCTTTAAGTCAATAAAGCCAAAGTCCTGAAGGCGTTGCAGAGCAAGAAAGAATAAAGGATAATCTTGTAGCAAAAAGCTACCTTCAAGGACCCTTTCCATCGTTCTTTTAACCGCCTCTGACATGACATTGTCATCAGTATCCCAGAACTGAGTTAATTTCTGATATAATTGTTTCTCCTCTGAAGTCTCGTATCGTTTTACTTCGGATTCTATTCTTTTTAAATTGACCCTCATGGCCTCTTCGTCACAATATCCCGTCAAGAGATAATCAATCATCGGTATGCTACTGCCATATATATAGCTATTAGCAAAATAGCTTTTCTTAATGTTCCGCTGATAGTCAACCTTCTTTTCTGCTTCACTTTTTTCGTCGACAGATTTGTGCTTCTTATCGTTATTCTCCGATTGCCCAAGGCTATCCAGCGTATCTATTTGGTAGCTCCATTGTCTATCTATCTCAGCGAGGCTCTTCAGTTTAGTGTCATCATTATCCCTACGATACTCAATAGAATACACCATACTAAGTAGTAACATATAGTCTGCTATAGCATTCACATGCCGTTCATTATCAGATAGAATTGTTTTTCCTATAATATCATAAATTTGTTCATAGATATCAAGATTGTACTTCAAGGTACGAAGGTTACTACAATCACCTTTTTGATAAATGGCTGCAATATAGTCTTTTCTTTTACTTAAATAATTGAAATAACTTTCATTCCTTTCCTTTGCAAATTCACCAACCATCTTTGAAATATCAGCTTTAATGGTATGCGTAAAGCGGACTATCTTCTCTTTGTATTTATGATAATCAATATCCTTCAGTTCATTCTCATTACAGATGAAAACCACCTTCACTTTGTCTTGCTCAACTAAAGTATTGATATAGCCAAGCAGTTCTATGAGCAATTCTGTCTTAATTCGTTCCAGATCATCAAAGCATAAAACATAATGTTCAAGATTTACAGAGAATTCGCTCATCAAGTTTGAGATATCTTTAGCATTGGTTTCGCTAATATTATAGAAACTCGCGACCTTATTTACTGCCATGCCTATTAGTTTAGCTCCAGTTTTAACATACTTATTTGAAAAGAAGGTACTTGTCTCTTCAAATATCTTAATTCGCAACTCGTCTACTGAACCAATACCAAACAATGAAATCTTTGCGACATTATACATTGATGGTTTATCTTCGGTATTATCCCTTGTCGGTATTTTTTTGATTTGCTCTGTAAGAACATTATCCCAATACCATGTTTTTCCTGCGCCCCATTCTCCATCTATCATTAAGGCATAATCGGTATCTTTGGATAATACGTAGTCAGTTATAATTTTATCAATTTGCATATTATTATCTTATTACCATCTCACTTTTTCTAGAAAAAAATTGAGCTTCGACAACATTGCCTCAAAAGAAATTATCCAAATTCTCACAATTATCTGCTTAATCCGTGCAATCCGTGTTCGTATCTTCAATATACTCAGCCAGTTCATAGAACGTTGCTAGGTCATGGTCGTCTATCTCGCTCAATATTATCCATTTCCTTCACACACTGCCTGATTACTCTCACGTTGTCCTCCAAACAATTTAGTGGAACATTTGTAGTTTGTGACTAAGCATATAACTCTGCTTAAACAACTCCTCCATATTCAAATTGAATTGTTTCTGCATTTCATCGGGCATGATTAGATATATGCTAAATTCATTCCGTTCAAACACCTGTTTATACAGTTTTTTTATAATGTCTATCCTCTCCTTATGAAGAATATTAAATCTTATCTCGTCTTTTGCCTTTAGCACGTTTAACCTATGCTCATAACGTTTCAAGTCCTTGGCAAACCAGTTCTCAACCCATTTCTTTCCAAGAAGTTTGAAGATTCCATATCCGCTAACAACACCAGCAGCGATAGAGATTGCTATATTAACTGACATCTCTACTATAGTTTTAATCTTTAACCCTTAATCATTAACCAAGAACCACAAATTCATTCTTTTTTCAAAGTCCTAGATTTCTCTAGATATGGTTTCACATCTATCAGATTGAACTCTCCCAATAGTTCTCTATCGCCGCAATCCACCTGAAGATCTTTTCTCATTGCCATTCTAATATCATGTAGAATATAGCTAAAACTATCATAAAGGCATTGAGCTTTTTCTATATCGCTATCTGCTAATGCCTTATGGAACAACAGTACATCATTTCTAAATGATTGTAATTTCTCTACAAGAACTTCGCTGCCTACGATGTATGCCATAGCCATTCTTTCATTGATATACAATTCTAATCGAGGGTCATGCTCTTTAATGTATGAGTTAGTCAAGAATAGATTATATAGCTCTGGAGCTAAAGAAGTATAGATTCTATATCTAGCATATAATCTGGGTTGTTTAATAAAAGAAGGCCTGGCAATTCCAGCTGTCTTTACCATCAACTCCATAGTCCTTACAATGAAACTGGTACAATCCACCTTATTCATCAAAGTATGTATGCTTTCATAATGTCTGTCTTGCCCATTACCTTGCACGAGTTTGGATCTGCTAACAATCTCAGCATTCTTATGTGCTATGCCATTTCGCAGTTTTGTAAGTTCCATTGCAAAGTCATTATCATTTTCATCCCAAATTCCATACTTTACAAAATATGGACCCACATCACGGAGTGTTTTCTTACTAAAAACATCAATAATGATTTCTTTAGCGATATCATCTATCGGAAGTAAATCCTCCAATGAATTTAGACAATACCTCTCTAATATTCCTTGAAGTTCCACAACCAAAGCGGAATTGTTGTTCTGTAGATATAGAGAATATGCTGTATCGAAAGATAGTGATGCTAAGGCCTCATAAAAGCCCCGATTCGGCGTTTCAGGTGGGAAAAAATCATCTATAGCCTTAACAAGCATGGCAATCTTCTGTTCCTTCTGTTTTAACGCGTCCTCCATTTTATTACTGATAACATGAAGTCTGCTTTCAGAATCTAATGGCATACTACCAATTTTTTCTTCCAAAAGGCATTTTGCTTCTTTTGCTGCGCTATTTTTATGTTTCTTTGCCATTTTACATCTATAAAAATAGGTAAAATTCTACTCCATCCTACTATCGACCTTCAACACCGTTTTAAACCCTTTGGCAGTAGTGTCAATCCACAGCCCCACACACCCATCTGACCCACCTTAGTAGCCAGTGCAAAAGGGGTCTGTCCCCTTTTGCACAAAGAGACCAACTTTCAGTCACAAGCCCCCCAAAAAGCCCGAATCACCGCCATATCAACAGCCCTTCCAGCCCTGGAGCGCCGCCAGACTCCTTAACCAAGAGCCCGGCGTCAACCTAAGGTAGCGTCCGATGCCAACCAACTAACAATCAGCCCTGCCACCGCCATCCGCAAAAATACAAGAAATCCCCAAACCCCGACAAAACCGCCCGCAAATTGTTGAAAAAAATAAGGGAGGCCGCCAAGCAACCTCCCATAAATTCCCACCCTAACGGTCAAGACTCTTTATGCGTTCCACCCTCTTGTTTCATCATTCGGAGCATTCACCTATCTGTGGCCGATAGGCAATCAGGAATTATCTAAGGTAATAGTATAAAATAGCGCCAGTATTATAATAAAGGTTTAGCGCAAAAAATCTTCCATCCCAATTTGAAATGTCGCTAAAAAACCTTATCTTTACAATCAGAATCACAAATTGTCTATATATGGAATCCAAAAGAAACTACCAGTCCCCAAAAACTGAAGTAATTGAAGCTGAGTTGAACCAGATTCTTTGCGAGAGCGGCATTAATTCTGACGAATAATTATAATACGTCGAACCATCAAACGTTTCATATAAAAAGAGACGCGTTAATAATTCTCAATATTTACATTAGTACATTCCAATAATCAGAAATTATGAAAACAAAAACAACCAATCGTAAGAAGTACAAGAAACCGTCAATTGAGGTAGTCAAGTTTGTAGCTCTGCCCCTTCTGCTAGTTGATAGCGACGAATATTATTACCAAGGGGCACCGGACGATTAATTCCTGGCAATAGCCTCCTTGTAAGCATCCGGTGAACCACGTATTTCCAGCGTAATTCCCATCCAGTATCTTACGCAAAAATAGGGAAAACACTTATCTTTGCAACAATCATAATCAATAGTTTTTTAATTATGCAAACCAAAACAACCTACCAAGCCCCCAAGACCACAGTAATTGAAACCGAACTTAACAAAATTGTGTGCAAAAGCCCTGATTATGACGATGCACACGAGATCGATTGACACCTTCATTGTCAAATAGAATCCTAGTCAATCAATCCCCATTGGCCACTTATGCAAAGCAGACCCTCGTATTTGGCTTTGATGACTTCAGTTTTTGGACTTTTGTAAATTCTCTTTTCTTTTTCGTTCTTGTTCATAGGTGGGTAAATTAATTATTTAATAAACAACGTTAGATATCAAACTCAACATCAAGCAATTGCCGCCCTAATAGTATCAACAATATACCGTACATCCTGGTCCGATACGTACGGACCGGCGGGCAGGCACATGCCAACCTTAAACACCGCCTCGCTAACTCCATTCACATAAGCCGGGGCCGATGAATACACCGGCTGCTTATGCATAGGCTTGCAAACGGGACGGGCCTCAACGCCCGCAGCATCCAGGAATACTCTCAGAGCCTCCACGTTGTCATTAGGCTGGCAGTCTGTCAAAGCATCGGGTGCAATATGCATAATACTCGCCGCACCGCCAACAGCACCAGGAACAACCGCCTTATAAGCATTCTCCTGCCCTTTAATACGCAAAGCAGGATCAAGCGTAATCGTGCAAAGCCAGTAGTTGGAATCAAATCCGCCCTTTGAAGGCTGTTTATGAACAGTCACCCCGGTAACATCGGCAAGCAACTCCTCATACAGTTTCTGTACATGCTTATGATGCGCAATATGATCATCAGCCACACTCATCTGTCCACGGCCGATGCCCGCGCATACGTTACTCATACGGTAGTTATACCCTATCTTCTCATGCTGATAGTAAGGATAACACTCCTTATACTGGGTGGCGTACATCATAATCTCGCGCCACGAATCCTCATCGGGGGTAATCAGAGCACCGCCGCCCGATGTGGTAATCATCTTGTTTCCGTTAAAGCTCAAAACGCCAAACTTACCGAATGTCCCCAGCATCTGACCATTGAACCTGGAGCCGAAACCTTCGGCAGCATCTTCTACAACCGGTATCCCATACCGGCAGGCAATTTCCGTAATACGGTCAATCCTGTACGGCATACCATATAGTGTTACCGGCACGATAGCCTTGGGAGCCTTACCGGTCTTGGCAATCCTGTCCTTAATAGCCTCCTCTAGCAACTCAGGATCCATATTCCATGTCTCAGGCTCGGAATCAATAAAAACCGGAGTAGCACCCAGATATGAAACGGGATGTGATGAAGCGCAGAAAGTAAGACTCTGAACACAGACCTCATCGCCGGGACCCACGCCACAGGCAAGCAGTCCCAGATGCACGGCTGCAGTACCGGCCGATAAAGCCACGACGCGCTTACCCTGCCCCACAAAAGCCTCCAGGTCTTTCTCGAACCCGTTCACATTGGGGCCGAGCGGCACGACCCAATTGGAGTCAAACGCCTCCTTGATATATTTCTGTTCAAGTCCGGCCTCGCTCATGTGAGCCAGGCACAAGTAAATCCTCTTTCTGCTCATTTGAAAATCGTCCTATTCCACTCTCCGAATCCCCACAGCATGCCGCAAAACCGTACCAATCTTTCTGTTCAACCTTGCCCAGCACTCCCCAGGAGCCACCTTGAACAGCCTCATGATACGTCTTGCATTGGCTACACCTCTGTGGTAGAAACCTCTTTTGCCTTTAAATCTTTGGGTATGATGCCCAAAATTTCCTCCTTCAATAATATCATCGAGTATCTGTTTGCCAAGCCGCTCGTCAGGTTCCACAATACAACAGGAAGGCGGCAGCCCCAGCACATCAGTTTCCACCCACATCAAAGCCCGGCCAAAACGCAGCATCCCCAACTCCCTGAAAGTCTCAGCTATACTCCGGTACTGCGCGCTATCCAGACGCTGAAGGACATAAAAATAGTCCACAACCTGCCTGAGTCCCAGCCCCTCATCAAAGAAATGCATCAGCATATGCCCCATCTGGTATACAGCATTAAACGCATCGGTCGGAACACTGACAGCCCTCTCAACCCCAGACAGAGTAATCCGGTTCAAAAACTGCTCCTTCTTATTCCGTTCAATCCAACACTGCAGCCATTTCCGGTTCCGGTGACTGAATAACTTGAGCGGAGTCACATGAACATCAACCGGCACATCGCTGAATATTGGGAAATGAATATGCTTAAATGACACCTCCTCATCGGGGAACTTGCAGTGCACATATCGGTAAACCGTCTCCTGATCAGCGTCGACCCAAATATCAATGTCCCCCGGAGTACGTCTCATTGGATTGGGATATTTCTCGGCATTGCCCTGCCCCTTGAGCAGACAGCACTCAAAACCATCCTTCGTCATCATCTCAAACAGCTGTTCAATCCGCTTATTAATCAGACGGTTACGCTGCTCTATCATCTGAATCTGCCCAATCCATCCAAGCAGGACAGTTTTAGGCATGGAGTCCGGACATACCTCAGGAATACAAATACCAACCAAAGCCTGCTTCCGGGCAAAATCCAAAACATGCGTCCAATCCTTTACATCAGGGGCCGATGTCCCCGGATTGAGCACATATCTGAGCCACTGCAAGGCCAGAACAGTATTTAAATCAGTTTGTTCCATCAAAAGGTTCTCTAGTTGTCTGTCCGGCCTCATTAATTCCATCCCGTTTAAAAACCTTGAATACGGTCAAAAAGAAAATCTTTACATCCAGCAGGAACGAAAGATGATCCACGTAATAGACATCATATTCAAACTGCTTGGTATATGAAAGCTCATTCCGCCCGTTCACCTGAGACCATCCGCTCATCCCCGGCCTAACCTCATGACGCCGCATCTGCTCAGCCGAGTAAAGCGGCAGATACTCCTTCAGCAGAGGTCTTGGGCCGATAAACGCCATATCGCCCTTAAGTATATTGATTAGTTGCGGCAGCTCATCGACTGAAAGGCTTCGGACTATCTTTCCTATTCCTGTAATCCGATACATATCCTTGAGCAACTCACCGTCAGCTCCGCGTTCATCGGTCATGGTCTTGAACTTGATGATTTTAAACGGTTTCCCGTCCTTACCCGGGCGCTCCTGAACAAAAAAAGCTCCCGCGCCCTTGTTGGCAATGGAAAGCAGAATCCAAACCAGCAGGATAAGCCAGCCGGTAAGCAGCAGAGCCAAAACAGCCCCCAGTATACTCAGACAACGTTTCAGGAACCGTCTATACATGTCTCAGATAATTGACCGGTTCAACAACCACATTTGACGTCTTGAGCACCATCGTACCCCATGTAAGCCCCAATCCGAAAGCAGAGCAAACCAGCGTCAGCGGGCGCGCCTGTAACTCACGACTCAGATTATAAGTCATAAGCATGGGGATGGAACAGCCGCCCAGATTTCCGAACTCCTCAAGGTTGCATGGAACCTTATCTGCGGGCAGTCTGAGCATCTTTACAATACGGTCAACAATAAGCTTATTAGCCTGATGTATAAGGAAATAATCCACATTCTCAGTATTCAGCCCACACTGCTCCATAACCTTCCTGACGCTGATGGGAGGACGCGATATGGCAAATGAAAACACATCCATGCCGTTAATCATAGTATCCACCGGACGCCTAATCACACCACCGCCAAGGTCTTGATATTCAAATGATTCAACAGTTGCAGGATGCCTGAATCCGCCATGAGGCGTCATAAGGGCCTCATACCCTGAACCTTGAGTGTTGAATTCCACTATTATATCATCGGCCGCAGTATCATACTCAAAGGCAAGAGCAGCACCACTGTCACCAAACAAAGGAACGCGGCTCTTATCCCGGGCCGATCCCATACGCGTTGCTGTATCGCCTATCAGCACCATGGCACGTTTCACATTTCCGCTCTGGAGCAGGTTTCCAGCCACATTCACGGCATATACACAGCCACAGCATCCCATCGGGATATCCATCACAAAGGTCGAAGCCGGCAAGCCAAGACGGTCCTGCAGTATGGCCGATGTCGGAGGAGTCCTGTAATCGGGAGAAACAGATTCAAAGAGAAGCACATCAATGCTCTCCTTAGCCCATCCCAAACGGGCAATAAGACGCTCCGCAGCATCGTAGCAAAGGTCACTGGCGCAGATATCATCGGTAGCCACATAACGTTTCCTTATACCCACGGTGTTGTCAAAAAGATCGGCCTCCTCACGGGTAAACAGACCCAGGTCCATGGTCAGTTTGGGATTGTCCGGTACAGTACCCGTAACACCCCTAAGCGCCACATTCTTGATTTGCCACTGTGCCATCAGAGTTCAATTCCGTATTTTGTAACAATCTGTTTCACTGCATCATATGACGTGCATCCCATAATATCCTCCGGATCAAGCAGAATATCAAACGCCTCCTCAATGGCAGCCGCCAGCGCAAGTTGCCTCACACTATCCCAACATTCCACCGTATCCTTGCCAAAACCGGCTCCCAAAGCGCCCGCCTCTACATTGAACACCTCACAGAAGATATCATCTATACTCCTCATACTCAATCACTTTACCCACCTCATTTCTAAGGATACTATCCACCACCTGCACCCTGACCTTTTGATGGAACAGATGCGTCTTCTCCTCAATATACAAAGGCACCCTATCGGCAACCCGTGAATCAGTTAGTTTAATATCCAGATGCCCGTCATCACCGCTGCAATAGCAGTCAGTATCAAACCTGCTCCGAATCATATCCTCCACTTCATCCAGGCTTATACGCAATCCGTACAGTTTGACAAACCTGTTCAACCGCCCTATAATGTAATAGCAGCCGTCAGCATCCCTGCGAGCCAGATCACCCGTACGTATAACCCCATGATTCTCATCGCCCTTAAGCAGATCCTCCAGGCAAGTTGCATACCCCAAGGTGACGTTCTCGCCGCGATAAACCATTTCGCCCGATGCCTCTCCCTCAAACGACTCATTGCCGTCCTCGTCAATCAGGCTCAAACGGCCGCCCGGTTCTGCAATACCTATACTGCATATCTTGCTCTTAGCCATATCAGCAGGCAGATAAGCCATCCGCCCGGTACATTCGCTCTGTCCGTAAGTGGCAATGAACCTTATCCCTTTACGCTCGGCATAACCGGCCAACTGCATCCACATGCCTTCGGTCAGTTTACCACCGCCCTGACTCACAATCCTCAGATCCGGCAGGGACATCCGGAAAAAGCCTAACTTGGCCAGCATATCAAAACTGTAAGGAACGCCCGTAAAACTGGTAGCGCCGTCCTTCAGCCTCTTCCAGAACACCGGATCCAGCAGAGACCTGCCGCTTAGCAACACCGTTGCTCCAGTATACAGATGGCTCGTTATAACCGACAGTCCCATAGTATAATACATAGGGAGTGATGCCATAGCACGCTCCCCGGCGGTCAAGCCAAACAGTTTAGCGACATTCTCAGCATTCGCCTCAATGTTGCGGTAACTGTGCCGAACCAACTTTGGACTGCCCGTACTGCCAGAAGTAGTCAGCAGAAGCGCCAAATCATCATACATATCCGGAGTGCCAAAACCCGTCCGCACCAGCGCATATCCATGGGTAGCATAAACCACCTCCTTCAGACCATAATCACCTATCCTATCCTCCGGCAGCCACAGAAACTCCGGCTGATAAATCTCATAAAGAGTTTCAAAAGGAGTCTTGCTGCCAATAATCAGCGGAACCACCCTATTACTCAATGCCGACAAATACCCAATAAGAGCACCGTTACAGTTATCGGCAAGAATGAAGATAAGTGTGCGGTAAGTAAGGTGCCGGGCAAATTCAGCTGAAGCCTGACAAAGCTCACCATAGGTAAGCATCTCACCGCTGTCATCAATAACAGCAATCCTGTCAGGATCCTTTCTGTCTAACCCTAAAAACATCCGCCCGGTTTATATGCCAGCACAACCATCCACCCCAAGAATTTGCCCTGAGATATAGCTAGCGCGGTCCGATGCCAAAAAAGAAACAGCATAAGCCACATCCTGGGGAGTTCCGGGACGCCCCATTGCAATACGGCCTATACGCTCATCAATCCTGTCGGTATCATACTGATAGAGTTCCCTGAACCGCTCAGTCTCGATGATACCGGGAGCAACGGCATTAACACGTATCTGCATGGGAGCCAGCTCTTTAGCGGCAGACTTTGTCAAAGCAATCACAGCACCTTTCGACGATGAATAAGCCACCTGTCCCGGACTTCCCACAGCACCAGTCAGACTGGCAATGTTCACGAACGATCCGCCTCCGTTACGAGCCATAAGCCGTGACGCAATCTGAATCATATCAATGACCGCAAAGACATTGACCGAATACATCTTCTCAAGCATCGGTTTGGTCACCATACCCAGTTTCTGGTTCTCAATAACAGCAGCATTGTTCACTACGCAGTCAATTCGGCCCTCCTCCTTGAAAATATGCATCAGCCCCTCTTTCAGGGCAATAGTATCAGTAACATCAAAGCATAAAGGCACCACCTTGACGCCGTAACGCTTGACGCACTCATCGGCCCACTCAAGCATATCGCCCTGCTGCAGGTCGTTGGCATATACAGTTGCGCCATCCTTGGCAAACTGCTCGGCAATGGCCCGGCCTATACCCCGGCCCGCGCCCGTAATCAAAGAAACCTTATGCTCCAACCAATTCATTTTCCGTTAGCCTCAACAATGTTGAACAAGTCCTGAATAGTATCGGCCCCAATCATATCGGAACTCTTGAGTGATACGCCGTACGCCTCAAACACCACACCGATTATGTAAAGCGCAATCAGCGATGAGTACTCCTCCAACTCTCGGAATCTGGTATCCGGTTTAAACTCATCGGGAGCAGTGTTCACGAACTGATTGGCAATCAACTCAATGAAACTATTGATATCCATATAATTACATCAGCCTATGTGCCGGATTGCCTACAACCGTAGTCCCGGCCTTAACATCCTTGATCACAAAACTGAGAGCACCTACACGCGCCCCCTTCTCAACCCTGACCTCGTGACTGATAACGGCCGATGAATGGATATCGGCCTCATCCTCTATGACAACGCCCCCAACGCAGGTAACATGCGTGTCAATACGGTTCCAGCTGCCAATCCTGGCATCATGTCCTATCACCGTATAAGACTGAATCATATTGTAATCACCTACAACCGCATCATTGCCTATAACCGTATCAGCACCCACATAATTACCCACGCCCAATTTAGCGTTAGTCAATATGCGGGCAGTCTTATGAATCACATTCATGAACTCACCGCCACGACTCAGTATCTTTTCAATGCAAGACCTACGTACAGAACCTCCTATGGATGAAATGAACACATCACCCGTCTGTGGAACGTAATCCTGGATTGTACCGATAACAGGAGGATAATTCTCAAACTTATCCAGAGCATTTAGGTTATCATCAATAAAACCCTTCACGACAAACAAATCGCCATATCCAACGCTCTCCAAGGCATTACTGTACATAGTACGCCCCATCCCTCCGGCACCGATAATTATAAGATTCTTCATTATTGAAAAGACATGCACCGCAAAGATAGGAAAAAAACTCTTCACTTCCCGTACGCCCCATCCTTAGCCTCAAAATGAACAACTTCACTCTCGCCTCACCCATACTCATTGAGTAAGCCTAGAGCGAGCCTAAACCGAGCCTAAACCGAGCCTAACCCCAGCCTAAACCATATTCAACCCGCCCCGCATGGGGATATGAACCCGTTAATGATATCATCCACCACATCACAGTACCTGTTGTCCAGATAGCCTCCGAATCCTTTGCGCACGGGGTGTTCAGCATCGCCCTCCACGGCGCGGGCCATGCGGCTCTGGTTGTAAGGCTCCCTGTAGAAACCCTTGCCGTCCAGATAGTGCATGATGCTGCCCACCAGATTACGGTTAAACTTGCAGTCCTGCTTGCCGGGGTCATAGAGGTCTGTCTTGAAAGCATCGTGCTCCAGTATCCCGGCCCACAGGTGCATAAACAGCTTGTCCATGCTTTCCTTCACAAGGGGGCGGATGCAGCTCACGTAGTTCATGATAAGCGGCCGGATATTGGTGGTATCCACATAGCCGGCTTTAAGCATATCCCTTAAGGTCATATTACCCAGCTTCCTGTCAGCGGGCTTTGACCATGAGCCATCACCCTCTTTCCTGCCGTAATAGTTGTTGTTGGTGATGGTGATAGTAACGGTAGTAGCGTTGGGATTGTAGTTCTCCACGTGACCAATACGGACAAAGGTGTTACCCTGACCGGGATCGCCCTCTATCACGAACTTCTCTTCATTGTTCTCTTTCTCCATAGTAATAGTATTATGGTTTTTCTTTGGGAATAAATCATATAATATGTTGATAATCAGCCTGGATGCAGATAGAAAGAATCGGCCGCTTTCTTCCTGGGTCCAGCGTACAACCCCCTGTACTTTTGCATCCGAAACCTGAACGGAAAAGCATCCCGGGTAGCAGTTCCTGTGAGGTTTCAGCCAACAAAATTAACTATTAACAATCAAAAATTATTACAATTATGGCAAAAATCAATCAAGTCGGCATAGGCCGCAAGAGTTCCGGAACCATTGATGGTATCACATATTATGTTCGTGGTGGCGTCACCTACGCCCGCAGTACTCCAAACATGCCTGCCAGAATGTACAATACACCAGAGGCTAAGCTGCGTCAGGCCGTCTTCAAGATGGTGCAGATGCATACGAGGTACCACCTGCGCACCATCCGCCAGACCTTCAGCCCCAAGGGCAACGGCAGTCCAAGTAACCGTTACTTCAGCCTCAACTACAATGCCCTCTCTCAGGCCCTTCAGGCGCTGGCTGAGCTCTATGTGAACGGTCAGGACGTCACCATCACCGATGTGGAGCAGGCTATAAGCGACTACGCAACCCAGCACCCCACCAGCATCAGAATTGCCTCCAAGAGTGGCTATCAGGATGTCTATCTGACCGGTCCATGGCCCGATACCATCACCCTGAACGCCATGGCTGGCGACAGCACCATAATCATCATTGTGAATGAGCACGGACAGCAGACCACCATCAACCCCAATGGCACGGTTACTGCCGGCTCTAACACCGGTGGCGGTGGAGATAACACCGGAGGTGGAAGCAGCGACGGTGATGATGATAACGACGAAGGCTAAACCACACGCTCTCTCGGGTCACATAGGCCAGACAGCCAAGTAAGGTCTGTGTGACCCTTTCTAAATCAACAATATAATTAATTCAATAACAGTACAAAAATGAAAAAGCTCATTAACAACATCCTTGACAAGGTGCTCAGACCTGTGCCGGCCGATGATGCCCAGAAGGAACTCTGGCGGTTCATCCTGCAGACCCTAATCAGCATCCTCACGGCCATCCTAACCGCTCTGGGTGCCACCAGTTGTATGGGTCTCCACTAAACTCTTTCACTGAGGAGGTTCCGGGAACCGTCTTTCCGGGCGCAGACCCGGAATCTCCTCTATCTCTTCATCAACAAAAAAGATGGTCTAATGAAACAGGTCAAATATATCTTTGTCAATGAAACAAATTCTAAAAACCCTACTTGTGCTGATCTTGGCCGCATTGTGTCTGACTTCCGACACAGCCACATCGTTAGTGGCGCAGGGCTCTCACCGGCAGAACTTATCCGGCTGCTCGTCTTTATCAGTAAACAATGGCCCGATGCCAAGATACTGGGACTGTCCGAAATAAACGGACGTAAAATCCGACCAAGCGGATTTATGAACTCCATCCGTCGCAAAATGAGTAACCTTTAGTGAAAACGTGCAATTGGGGTCAGACCCCTTTTGCACGGGTTTCAGTGAGATCACAAATAAATGTTAGACTTGTAAAAAATGTATATGTATGAACAACATTTTATTATCCCCGCACTTCCGGCTCCAAGAGTTCACCATAAGTGCAACCGCTCGCAGCCACGGGATCAGGAACGAGCCTGCTCCCGAAAACGTGGAGAACCTGAAGGCACTGTGCGTCCACACGCTGGAGCCGCTCCGGATAGCGCTGGGCTTGCCCATAGTCATCACCAGCGGGTACCGCTGCGGGCAGCTCAACCGCATACTGGTCAAGCACTCCAATCAGAGCCAGCACATGCTGGGCCAGGCGGCGGACTTCTATGTAGGTTGGAATGGTCCTAAGGATGAGGAACCTTCGCGCCGCGAACTCCTCATCCGGACCTTCCGCCAGATTATCACAGATGATGCCATAGCTTTTGATCAGTGCATCATCTATCCCTCTTTCATCCACGTGAGCTATGTGCGTTCCGGCAGGAACAACCGCAGCAAACTGACCAAAGCGTTTGCCAACGGTTCCTATGCTGCACTCACCCGTGCCCAAGCACTATCACTGGAGTAAACTTTTCCACGTGAGATGAGCAACCTTTATTGCATAATCGTGCAATTGTGATATGAACCCCGAAAGTTGGACAAAAAACTTTCGAGGTTCATATGAACAAAAAACAAAACACTTATGACGATCGTCTCAGGTATGTCAGGATGATCGAGAGAGGATATAGCATAGACTATATCTGTAAACACCATGCTATAAGCCATAAAGACCTTGAGGTGTTGTGGCTTAAGTATCAGAAGGATGGCCCATCGGGTCTGATTAAGACAAAACATCGTTGGAAAGA
>Ga0208297_1001395_pt1 | contig 23282 bp, 17 predicted proteins | sample LMS_cellobiose_e_FD_187367 | JGI IMG/M metagenome (GOLD analysis project Ga0208297, IMG submission 187367) | Rumen-fistulated moose microbial communities from Alaska, USA - LMS_cellobiose_enrichment (SPAdes) (version 2) | ecosystem: Host-associated > Mammals > Digestive system > Stomach > Rumen... | reverse complement strand
ACACGCCGCATTTTGCCGTGTTCGGCTTCCGCTATACCCTCGTGGAGGGCATTGAGGACGCGGACTTTGAGGCCATCGCCGTCTACTCCGACATGGAGGAGACCGGCGACTTCCATTGCTCCAATGATCTCATCAACAAGCTGGTGGAAAATGCCCGCTGGAGCCAGAAGGGCAACTTCCTGGACGTGCCGGTGGACTGCCCGACGCGTGAGCGCAACGCCTGGACGGGCGACGCCATGATCTATTGCCGCACGGCGGCGTATTTCATGGACGTACAGCCGTTTTTCAAGAAGTGGCTGGTCGATCAGACCATCGAGCAGTACGCCTCCGGCAAGGTGGGCATCACCTTCCCGTCCACCTCCAGCGTTCACAATCCGGAAGAACTGAAAGCGGTGCAGATGGTGGCCCCCGCTATGGCGCTGGCTGGGCCGACCGGTAACGGCAACATCGGTGAGGACAGCGTGGGCTGGGGGGACTCCGCCGTGTGGATCCCGTACCAGATGTATCTGATGTACGGGGATAAAGAGTTCCTGGAAGAGCACTACGACACGGCGAAGAAGTGGGTCGAGTTCTCCCTGCGCTGCATGAAGGAGCAGAATTCCCTGTATGCGAATAAGCCATGGTATGCAAACGGTGACGGGGACTGCATCTACGACACCCGCTTCCACTACGGTGAGTGGAATGAACCCCTGCCTCCCGCGCCGGAGGTCATCGAGCTCTTTGCCAAGGGCGGCACAACGGCGGACTATGTGACCCACATGGCCAAATACGGCAAGCCGGAGGTCGCCACCGCCTACACCAAGCGCAGCTGCGACAATCTCTCCCACATGGCGCGCATTCTCGGCAAAGACGGGGACGCAGCACATTACGCGGCGCTTTCCGAAAAGCTCAAAGCCGCCTACGACAAATATCTCATAGCCGACGACGGCACGATTCAGCCAGGGCATCAGGCGGCATATATCCGCGCCTTGGCACTCGATATGGTTTCGGAGGCGAAAAAGCCGTTGGTGGTCGCACAGCTCAAAAACGAACTGGAAGCTGCCGACTACCACCTGAACACCGGTTTTCTCTCCACGGTTTATCTGCTGCCCACTCTCTGCGACAACGGTCTGGTGGAAGAGGCCTTCCGCATTCTGGAGCAGACCGGCGCTCCCGGCTGGCTGCATCCGATCACCCTTGGCGCGACGACCATGCTGGAAAACTGGGACGGCATAGATGTGTTCCGTGACAGCTTCAACCACTATTCTTTTGGAGCCGTGTGCCAATTTCTGTTTGAGTATGTAGCAGGCATCAGGCCAACATTCGACGCTCCGGGTTTTCAGGAATTCGAACTGAAGCCCATTCTCGGCGGCAGCCTGACCTGGGCAGGGGGCAGCTATAAGACCCGGTACGGCACGATCTGCTCCCGCTGGGAACGCGAGGGAAGGCGTTTTGCCTATACCTGCACCGTGCCGGAGGAAACGACGGCCCGCCTGACATTGCCGGATGGCAGCGCAAAGACGCTGTGCGGCGGAACCTATCGCTTTGAAGGAGAATTCCATGAATAAGCTGCCTTATGAATTTCACGACGATCGGCGGGAGATCCGCTTTGACCGCTTTGATCTGCCCGCGCCATGGATCAACTATCTGTCCAACGGCAGGATGCACGCCTTCGTCTCCCAGGCGGGCGGCGGCATGAGCTGGTGGCTGTCCCCGATGATGTTCCGCCTGACCCGCTACCGCTTTTACAACATGCCCATCGACTCTCCGGGCTTCTACGTGTATCTCCGTATGGCCGACGGCACGGTCTGGTCGCCCACGTTTCGCCCCTGCGAAACGCTGGTGGATTTCCGCGAGGCCAGCCATGCGCCAGGCTTTTCCACATTTACCGCAAAAAAGAACGGTCTGTGCGCAACCCTGAAACTCTTTATGGCGCAGGATTATGACACGCTGGTGTGGGAGTTGAAGCTCACGAACGAGAGCGGCGAGGAAATCTCCTGCGACGTGTTTGCTTATGTGGAGCTCAGCCAGTTTCTGGCCCGTGAGGAGAACATCCTCGGCTACTATCTCAAGTGGAATACCCGAGCGGTGTTCGATGAGGACCTGCAGTCCATCACCTACGCCTACACCGCCTGGATGCACCCGCGCAAGGACGAATCCCCGCTGGTGTATTTTGGCTCGGATGCAAAGATCGACTCCTTCTGCTGCAACCGGGATGTGTTCTGCGGCAATTACCGGGATGAGAGAAATCCCGTTGAGGTTCAAAACGGACGCCTTTCCGATACCAATCTCCAGGGCGGTGAGCCTAGCGGTGCGCTGCACACCCATGTCAGAATGCAAGCCGGCGCAGAAAAGCAGCTTCATTTCTTCCTCGGCGTGACTGAGGGAGCGCTGTCCGACTATGAAAAGGCTGTAGCCAGCGCAAAAGAAACGCTGACTGCCCTCCGGAAGGACGGCGCGGCAGATCGGCAGTTTACAAAGCTGCAGAATTGGTGGAACGAACACCTTGCCGTCTATCAGTGCGATCTTCCGAATGAAGACGCCAGGCGGATGATCAACACCTGGAACCCGCTGCAGAGCGTCCAGACCGCCCGCTACTCCCGTTCCATCAGTTCGGACGCCTCCGGTGTTCGCGGCATCGGCTTTCGGGATACGGCCCAGGACATGCTGGCCCAGGCTTACCGCAAGCCGGAATGGGCGACAGAGATGCTGTGGTACCTGGCCTCCCAGCAGCTGGAGGACGGGCACGCCGTCCACACCGCCTGGCCCGAAGAAAAACGCCCGCCGCAGGACATTACCCGCTCGGACGATCATATCTGGATGGTGTATCTGGCCTATGCCATTGCCGCTGAGACCGGCGATCTTAGCTTCCTGGACAAGGAGATCCCGTTCCTTGGGACGGATTTGGTAACGCCTGTCGGCTCCGCCACGCTGTGGGAGCATCTGCTGCGCGGCGTGGGCTTCACCGAAAAGCACCTGGGCGAGCACGGCCTGCCCCTGATCCTGTTCTCCGACTGGAACGACCATCTCGGTCCCTTTGGCCGCAAGGGCAAGGGCGAGAGCATCATGGTCTCCCAGCAGCATATTGCTGCCCTGCGTCAGCTTGCGGAGCTGGCCGAGGCGCGCGGAGAGAGCGCGGATCAATTCCGCACGCTCATTGAAAAGCAGGAAAAGGCGCTGGAACAAATCGCCTGGGATGGCGAATGGTTCCTGCGCGGTCTGGACGACGAGGCAAAGCCCATCGGCACTCATACGCAAGAGCACGCCCGAATCTGGCTCAATGCCCAGAGCTGGATGGTGATCGCGGATGCCTGTAAGGAACACCAACTCGAGGCCATGGACAGCGCAGCCCGGGAGTTGGACACCGACATGGGCCTGCTGCTCAACACCCCCGGTTATCCCGGCTGGCCAAGCAAGGAGGCGGCCATGGTCAACGGCCTGCCCGCCGGATACTCTGAAAACGGCGGTGTGTTCTGCCAGGCCAACTGCTGGGCGATCATGGCCGAGGCCCTGCTGGGGCGCGGTGATCGGGCCTGGAAATACTACAAGCAGATCATGCCGAATGAGGTCATCAAAAAGGTCGGCGTGGAGCGCTATCACGCAGAGGCCTACGCCTACTGCTCCACCATGCTGGGCAAGGACAACGAAAAGTTCGGATGGGGCTGCGTTTCCCAGGTTACCGGCACGGCAGCGTGGATGGACATGGTGGCGACCCAGTATCTGTTGGGCATCCGCCCCACGCTGAAAGGATTGTTGATCGACCCGTCGATCCCCGCCGAATGGGACGGCTTCACGGTAGAACGTACCTACCGCGGCTGTGCGCTGACGATCAAGGTGGAAAATCCCGATCACATCCAGCATGGGGTCAAAGAAATACGAGTCGATGGGGAAAGAATCAACCGAGAGAACGGACTGTTTCTGTCAGAAATGATCCTGAACGGACGTTCAAAAGCAAATATACGGGTCATCATGGGATGATAGAGGAGAGAAGATAAATGGAAAAGAAAAAACGCAGAAAAGTGAAGACGGTGCTGCTCATTCTGGCGTGCGTGCTTGTCATCCTTGCGCTGGGTGTATTTGCGCTGCTGAAAATGACCTTTCTCAAAAGCTTCCTGAAGCTGAAGGGCGAGCCGGAAATTGGGAAATGGTATGAGGTGGCAGTAGAGGGCACCCAGTCCTCGGATGGCAGCGAGTGGCATGGAATCTTCAAGAAAGGCACGGAGAACAAGGTCGTCGTCTATTTCTTCGGCGGCGGTGTAAGCATTACGCCGGAAACCTCGGAAGGCGGAAACAAGTTCTATGCCACAAACATGACTGGACAGGACTTCGTGGCGGAAGGCGGGATCGGAAGTAATGCGGAGGAAAATCCCTTCAAGGATTGGAGTTTTCTTGTGATCCCCTATGCCACAGGCGATTTCCATTCGGGAACAGGCGTATACGAAGGAAACGGCAAGACGGTTTACCACACCGGCTACAGCAATTACTCAGCATTCGTGGAGCAGGTCACGCCCTATGTAGGCGAGCCGGATACCCTGCTGGTAACAGGCTTCTCCGCAGGCGGCTTCGGCACTTCGCTTCTGGCTGACGATGTGATCGACCGCTTCCCCAGCGCGAAAAATATTACGGTCTGTGTGGACAGCTCGCTGCTGCTCTATGACGGATGGCACGAGACAGCCGTAAATCTCTGGCAGTCGCCGAAGGAGATCTCCGACCGCCTGACGACGGACAATCTGGTGCTGGACAGTCTGACAGCCCTGCACGAAAAGCGCGGCGACAGTATCAAAATTCTCTTCGACTGTTCCTATCGGGATGACACGCTGATGCAATATCAGTCGTATATAGCCACCGGAAAAATGGACAAGACCAAAGAGCTGGGAGATCAATTTCAAAAGGATCTTGCCCAGATGGCAGCAGGCTTGCAGGAGAACATTCCCGGCGTTGGCATCTATATCTGGAATTATGGGGAAGATCCAGAGACCCACAACACGCAGCACACCATCATCTCCAGCAATGTTTTTGACAAGCTGGAAGACGGCGTCAGTGTTGCGGATTGGATCTACGCTGCCGTGAACGGCGATGTGCAGAGCCACGGTCTTGCGTTGCTTGAAAGATAGAAGAGAAGGGATTCAAAATGAAAAGAGTGCTGAAAATCGTATTGATTCTGGTTGTGATTCTCCTCGTGCTGAGCATCGCCGCGTTTCAATACATCAAGTCCATGATGCCTAGCGGGGATGGGAATAACGATATCGTAGAGGGCTATTATCTGAACTTTCAATCCAACGTGCCGCTTGAAATGAAATTCTCCCAGCCCGGAGCCTATGAAACTGCTTACGCAGAGTTTCCTTCGGACAATACATCCATCGGGAAAATCAGAGTCTGGTATCCTGCGGAACTGGAATCAGGCGGCAAGTCTTGGCCGATGATCATGGTGGTCAATGCCAGCGGAACGCCTGCCGCCTCCTATGAGTCGTTCTTTCCGCGTTTGGCCTCCTGGGGCTTTATCGTAGTTGGTAACGAGGATGGTCAGACAGGAAACGGTGAAACAGCCTCACTTACCTTGGATTTCATGCTGAGCATTCCTGCGGACAGCGTCCTTTCCGGTAAGATCGATTATGACAGCATGGGCATTATCGGCTATTCCCAGGGCGGTGCCGGTGCAATCTGCGCTGTGACGAATTACGAAAACGGCGCACGCTACCGGGCTATGTTTACGGGGAGCGCCGCCTATCCTACGCTGGCTAAAAATATGGGCTGGGAGTATGATGTATCCAAAGTCGCAGTCCCGTATTTCATGGCTGCCGGTACCGGCAAGTCTGACGATTCCGGCAATGATCCGGAAACAAGCTACGGCGGAGTTTCGCCGCTTTCCGCACAAATTGCAAATTATAACAGCATTGCTGACGACGTGCCGAAGATCCGGGCACGAGCTGTCGGCGCTGAGCACGAGCAGATGCTGATGCGCTCGGACGGATACATGACCGCTTGGATGCTGTATCAGCTTAACGGCGACGAGGAGGCGGGCTCGGTATTCGTTGGAGAGAATGCGGAGATCCTTCACAATGCCAACTGGCAGGACGTGGAGAAGAATCACTGAATCAGAAGGTTAGGCGCGGCATAACGTCAAACAGTAACCGGAAGCAGATCTTAAGCTGGAGTTATTGCCTGAAGCTCCAAGCAGAACGAAGCCCCAGAGAGCAGCAATGCTTTCTGGGGCTTCTCAGCCTTTGCAATGACGATTATTCTTATTACTTGACTACTTCCTTATTAGCCCGCCGCAAACCGGCGGGCGCTTTTCTTTTGGCTTTACCCGATGAAGCGCAGCACCAAGGGAAACACCAGCGCCGTGATCAGGCCCGCCACGGTCAGGGAAAGGCTGGACGCAGCCCCGGCTAAGGGGTCCTCCGCCAAAGCCCGGGAGGTGCCGATCACATGGGCCGCCGTACCGTAAGCCGCGCCCCTGGCTAAGGGGTCGGATAGGCGGAACAGGCGGCACAGGACCGGCCCCAGCAGATACCCCACGTTTCCCGTGAGGATGATGGCCGCCGTGGTCACGGAAGCGCTGCCTCCGTTCTCCTCGCTGAGAACGCTCCCGATGGCCGTGGTCACGGACTTAGGGAGCAGGGACACGGACAGTGCCCCGTTCAGCTGAAAGAGGCGGCACAAAAGGACCGTCACCAGGAGACTGGAAACGGTGCCCGCCAGGATGCCGGCGAGGAGGATCGGCAGCTCCTGCTTCAGCTTCTGCAGCTGCTCATAGAGGGACAGGCCCAGGCAGATGGTGGCCGGGGTCAGCAGATAGGCGAGGAACCGGTTTTCCCGGGTATACGCGGCGACGGGCATACGGATAAGTTTCAGCACCAGAAACACGGCCGCCGCCCCCAGGATGATGGGGCTCAAAAAGCCCCAGCCCGTCTTTTTCTGGACAAAGACGGCCAGCAGGTAGCATCCCACCGTCAGCATCACAGGAAGATAGGACAAAGAGGAAAAGAAGTCGGTCAGGTTCATCTTTGCCTCCGCTTCAGCAGCCCCTGGACCACCGCGCCGGACACGCCGAAGGTGAGCAAAAGGCCCAGGGCGATGATGACGAGAATGGGCACGAGGTCGCCTTTGATGAAGCCGAAACTGTCCGCCAGACCCACCAGAGGCCCCACGAAGAACAGCGGTAGCAGGCCCACCAAAAAGCTGGAGGTCTCCCGGATCTGCTCCGGTTTGACGAGCTTGCAAAGGAGGGCCAGAAACAGCAGGATGAGCCCGTAGACCGCCGCCGGTATAGGCAGGGGCAAAAGGGCGTGGAGTGCTTCGCCCAGGAGGGTGAAGGCCAGGATGAGGGCAAATTGCTTCAGGTATCTCATAATGCGAAAAAAGGCGGGGTCTGAGGCCCCGCCGTTGGTCCGTTGTTATCGGCCGATCAGGATGCCGGCCAGGTATTCGTAATACTGGGCGATGGCGCTGTGGTCCTTCTGACCGCCTTCGCGGTTGTGCATCCACTGGAGCACCTCCTGGACCTGGGCCGTCATGGGCACGGGCGCGCCTACGGAATGGGCGCAGTCGAGGGCGTTGTTCAGATCCTTGATGTGCAGATCGATCTTGAAGCCCGGCTTGTCGTTGCCCGCGATCATCATGGGGGCTTTGGCGTTCATGACCGTGGACCCGGCCAGGCCGCCCTTGATGGCCTCAAAGACCAGCTGGGGGTCCACCCCCGCCTTCTGGGCCAGGGTCAGGGCCTCGGCCAGAGCCTGGATGTTGCAGGCCACGATGATCTGATTGGCAAGCTTGGTGGTGTTGCCCGCGCCGACTTCGCCGCAGCGGACCACGGAAGCGCCCATGGCGGAGAGCAGGGGCTTGTAGGCGTCGAAGACTTCCTGCTTGCCGCCCACCATGAAGGACAGCGTCCCGTCGATGGCCTTGGGCTCACCGCCGGACACGGGGGCGTCCAGCATCTCCACGCCCACCTTCTGCAGCTCCGCCGCGATCTCCTGGCTGGCGATGGGGTTGATGGAGCTCATGTCGATGAACACCTGGCCGGGATGCATATAGGACGCGATGCCGGTTTCACCCAGCATGACCGACTTGACGTGGGGAGAGTTGGGGAGCATGGTCAAAACCACGTCGCAGGTTTTGCCGATCTCCTCGTTGGTGGCCGCTTTGGCCCCGCAGGCCACCAGCTCCGCCACGGGGGCAGGATTGTGGTCGTTGACCAGCAGATCCGTGTATCCGTTCTTCAGTATGTTCTTGGCCATGGGTTTGCCCATGATGCCGAGTCCGATCAAACCGATTTTCATAACAGTATCTCCTTTTCTTACTTTATTCCTTCACGCCGCCCCGGGCCATGCCCTTCTCCAGACGCTTGATGAACAGGGGGAAGAGCAGCAGGATGGGCAGGGTGGCCAGGATGATGACGCAGTATTGGATGAGGTAACGGGTGTAGTCCGGGTTGGTCCAGTTGAGGAAGTCCTGGTTGCTGGCCACCAGATCCCGGATCCACAGCTGCAGAGGCCAACGGGTCTTGTCGGTGGGCACGTAGATGGAGGCGGAGAACCAGGCGTTCCAGGCGATGATGGCAGTGTTCACCATGGTGACCAGGCAGAAGCTGAAGCACTGAGGCAGCATGATCTGGAACATGACCCGGAGGTGACCGGCGCCGTCCATGCGGGCGGCTTCCACCGTAGATTCGGGAACAGAGTCGAAAGCCTTGATCATCATGACCATGAAAGCGCCGTTGGTGCAGTGGGGCAGGATCAGCGCCCAGCGGGTGCCCACCATGCCGAGACGGCGCACCACCATGTACAGGGGGATCGTGCCGCCGGTGAACAGCATGGTGATGGTCACCAGCGTCATAAGCAGGGCGCGGCCCTTGACCTTTCTGCTCAGCACATACCCGCCCAGCACGTTCAGCACGAAGCCGAAGGCGGTGCTGCCGATCACGTAGAGGATGGTGTTGCCGTAGGCCCGGAGGATGCTGCTGTCCCGCAGGGCCAGCTTATAGCCGCCCAAGGTGGCGTTGCCTACGGGCAGGACGACCAGACCTTCCGTCCGAAACAGGGTCTGTCCGTCGGAGATGGAGCTCATGAGGGTGTGCCACAGGGGCACGATGGCGCAGATGGCCACCACGAGCAGGAAGAGGCCGATCAGCACATCCACCAGGATGCTCACCGGGGAGGAGCTTTCGATCATGCCGGATTTGGCGTTCTTGCGCTTGCGCAGCGCGGCTTTTTCAGCGTGCGTCATACTGGTTTCCTCCCTTTAGATCATGGAGCTGCCGGTGAACTTCTTGCTGAGCTTGTTGGAGACCAGCAGAAGCGTGGTGCCGATGACGGACTGGAACAGACCGGACGCCGTGGACAGGCCGTAGTTCACCGTCTGGCCGAAGGCCATGCGGTAGGTGTAGGTGTACAGGCAGTCGCTGACCTCATAGGTGGAGGGCATGTACAGCAGCAGCACCTTGTCGAAGCCCTGGCGGAACACGAGACCGATGCGCATGATGAACATGACGATGATGAGCGGCAGGATGCTGGGGACGGTGACCTTCCACATCCGCTGCCAGCGGTTGGCGCCGTCGATGGCCGCCGCCTCGTGCAGATCTCCGTTCACGTTGGAGATAGCGGCGAAGTAGATGATGGAACCCCAGCCGGCTCCCTGCCAGATCTCGATGAAGGTGTTGATGAGCCAGAACACGGGGATATGGGGATTGGCCAGCCAGTTTTGCCGATCGAAGCCGAACCAGCTGAGCACCATGGTCAGCGCGCCGGTGCTGGACAGAAATTCGCTGGCCAGCGTGGTCACGACCACCGCCGAAACGAAGTAGGGCATGTAGGAGATGACCTGGACCGTTCGGGCATACCGGCGCACGCGGACCTCAGAGAGGAGCATGGCCAGGATCACCGGCGCGGCGAAGCCCACCGTCAGATTGAGCAGGGCCATGGCCGTGGTGTTCCGAAGCACGTTCAAAAACGTGTCGCCCACGAACAGATCCTTGAAGTTGTCGAACCAGATCCACTGGCTGCCGAAGATGCCTCTGGTGGGCTTGAAGCGCTCAAAGGCCATGGCGAGGCCGAACATGGGGGCGTAGTGGAAGGTGATGAAGTAGATCGCCACGGGAATGAACAGCAAGTATATCTGCCAGTTCCGCTTGAAATCGTACCTCCAGCTGCCCTCCAAAGGCCGCATGGCCTTTTGCTTGCGGGGAGCTTGTTTGCTCAGCGATTCCATCCTGTGTGTTCCTCCGTTTGTTTTATGCGCCTAAATACACCCCGTCCTCTAGCAGCTGCTCTTTAAGGGCAGCGAAGGGGATCTGACGGGGCAATCTATTCAATTTGGAAGCCATGGCCGCCAGCGTGCCCGCCGCCTGGCCCTGGGCCATGCAGGAGACGGTGTTGCGGGTGGACATATAGGCGTAGTAGTCCGTGGAGATCATCATGCCCACGGCGAAGAGGTTGTCGAGACCCTTGGCCAAAATGGCTCTCAGGGGGATGCCGTAGCTGCCGTCGCCGCCCACGTGCATCTTGGGGGCGCAGTCGTGGAAGCCGAAGAGGGCGATGTCGTCCTCGTGACGGACGCCGTCCAGGATCTCCTGATTGGGGATGTCGTAGTCGCAGACCACAGTTCGGCCCCGGCGGGTGCACAGGGTCGGGGAGGTGCGGGCGATGAAGGCGTGCTCACAGCCCGGGATGGTCTTTCTCAACAGCGCCAGGCTCTCCTGCTGCCGCTCCCGCAGCGCCAGCTCCGCCCGGGTCATCTCCGCCTGGTCGGTGACGCCCTGCTTCATCACGTAGTTGACCTTGAGGTACATGAAATAGTTGTCGTGAACGGTAGTGAACCCCAGGGTGAGGGCCAGCCGGGCCATCTCCTTTTGGGCTTCCAGGGGAATGTGGTTGTCGGGATTGTCCTTCACGTTCAGCATGGCGGTCGCCTTGTCGTTTCCGGCGGCTTTGGCGTGCTGGGTCATCAGCGTGGAAAGGACCTTGTGGAAAGGCGCGCCCACCCGGACGATCTGATTCTCCTTCCCGTCCCGAAGGCCGTAGGTGATGCCGGAGAGGCCGCCGTTTTCCTGGAGGTACTGGGTGTATTTTTCCACATCGACCCCGGCGACGCCCACGCTGTTGGCCACGGAGTATTCCTTGGGCAGGATGCATTCCGCCCCCGCATAGGCAGCCAGATCGCCCCAGCCTGTGGCGTCGATGAAGGCGGAAGCTTCAAAATAGAGCCGTCCCTCCACCCGGCTTTGGACGATGACGCCCCGGATGTGGCCCTCCTCCACATCCGCTCCGGCCACGAGGGTGTTGAAATAGATGGTGACGCCCGCTTCCTGCAGCATCTGGGCCGCCACATACTTATAGGTCTCCACGTCGATCAGCGTGCAGTGCTCGTCGTAATCCACGTTCACCTCGTCAACAAGATGCCCGGTGCAGCCGCCTGCGGCCACCAGCCGATCGACGATCTCCTGGGGAATGCCCTTCACGATCTGCCTGGATTCCCGGCCGAACAGCTTGCCCAGGGTGAAAAAGCTGTGGAGGGTGGTGCCCCCCTCCAGCATGGTGCCGCCCACATACCCCTTCTGCTCGATGAGAACGGTCTTCGCACCGGTGCGCGCCGCAGCGATGGCGGCCACCACCCCGGCGGTGCCGCCGCCTGCCACGACCACGTCGAAGCAGCGGACGGGAAGTTTCTTCGCTTTTTCTGTAAAGGTCTTCATAAAGGCCCCCTCACCTACGGTTTTCAAGTATCTTCATCTTACCGTATAGGCTTCGGACATAAAATGAACCGATTTGCTTTTTCGTGAGCTGATTCGCTATTCTTTGGAAGCAGACCGGGCCAGCAGCCAATGGACCAGGCCTCGAACCGCGTCCTCGGCCCGGCCTTCCCCGTGGGGCGCCAGGGCCAGGATATACCGATCCTCCCGAGGCACGGCCACCCAGTCGATGAGGGCGTGAAAGCGAGCGCTGTAGCCTTCGTCCTGGGGGTCGTAGAGGATCACAGCCACTGGCTCGTTTCCTGCATTGAACAGGAAGCGAAGACCGTCCCCTTCCGGGAGCGTTTCGGCCGGAAGGGGAGGCACGTCCCCATCGAAAACGGCGCGGAAGGTCTCCTCAGATAGCAGCAGGCAGTCCGCGTCCAGGGCACCGTAAGTGGCCAGGAACGAATAGACCGTCTCCCCATCCAGGGTGTTGGTATAGGTGAAGACGGGTTTGGGCAGGCCCTGCGCGGCAAAGGATTCCCGAACGTCTGCCTCCGCTTCCGGGCGGTGGGCCGGGGTGCACACGGCCACAGCCACGGTGGGCTGCCGATGGGCCCGCTGATAGAGGGCGTGACCGCTGGCCCAGCCCACGGCGCAAAGCAAGATCAGCCCGCCCAGCACCAGGGCGGAGACGGCGTAGCGCCCCTCCCTGGGCTCCACCCGGCAGGCTTCGCAATGGGACAGGGACAGGGCGACGTTTTCCCGGACCCGGAGCTGAACGCTCGCGCCTGTGGAAATCTCCGGCAGCAGGACGGCGGGCACGTTCACCTCCCGGGGCACCCTTTCGCCCCGGACGGTCTCTCCCGTATCCAGGATCAAAGAACGCATCATCACGCCCTGCTGGCTAATCTTTCCCGCCTTCCAGCCCAGGACGGTCCCTGAGACGGTCTCCGGCGCCTCTGCGATCAGGCGAGCGTACAGCCGCCGGGTGCGAACGAGCGGCAGCGCCACCCGCTGACGATAGATATACAGGGCGCAAAGGACCGCCGCCGAAAAGGCGCCGCTTAGCAGAACGCTCACCCGGCAAAGCAAGGCTGCGCCGACGATCCCGGCGGCGAAAAGCAGCCCGGGAAGCAGAAAACAAAGCAGGTGGACCTGCTCCTTCTTCGGTTGTTCCAACAGATTCAGCATACGCCGTTGCGATGAAGGGTCCGATACATGGCCTCCCTCAGCCGCCCGTCCGGCTCCAGCAGCACGGCCTTCGGGCCCCGCCTGCGGCCCGAAAGCAAGTCGCCTACCTGCAGCAGCGTAAGGTCGGGGCTGTCGCTGTTGCTGCAGGCGAAGAGGGCCCGTTTGAGCAAAGTCAGCTCCTGATCGTCCAGGTCACTGTATTTCTTACAGAAGCGCACATCCTTCAGGTCGAAGGAACAGTAGAGCCTCCGCCGATTGTTGGCGATCCGATACACGGCGAAGCTGTCCCCGGACAGCTCGTAGTCGAATTCGCCGCCGATCCGTCCGATGATAGCCTGCAAAATGCCCATGAGGGCCAGGATGGGGGTGCCGAGGAGCAGCAGCTGCACGGTCCCGGTCCAAAATGCGCCCCGATCGCTGTCCCACAGCACCGAGAGCAGGGTGAAGCCCAGCACCCACCCCAGCAGTAGGACAGCCCCCAGGGCGATCTGTACGCCCCGGTATATCCGTTTGCGGCGGATCTCAAGCCCGTTGTTCCGCCGTGAAACTGCCTGTTCGATCATGCTCAGTCCCTCACATCTTCAGCTCGATGGCCCGGTAATTGGAGGGCCACATGCCTGTGCAGGATTGGAACACCTCGGAAAAATAGCTCCTGGAGCAGTAGTTCAGCTTGTCGCTCACGTCCTGGATGGTCAGGGTGGGGTCCATGAGCAGACTCTTGGCCTCCTCCACCTTGCACTCGTTGATATAATCCCAGATGCTGATGCCCATCTCCGCCTTGAACTTCCGGCTCAGATAGTATTTCGTGTAGCCCACCAGCTTGCCGATGTCCTCCAGCCTGATTTGTTCGTAGATGTGCAGCTGGATATAATCGCAGCAGGTGCGGATGGGCTTGGAGATGTCGGTGCGGCCCTTGATATGGCGGACCCGGTTCACGAAGTCGATGAACATGGTGTCCATGAGATGCTTCTTCTCCGCGGTGGTCTTGGCCGCCGCCACCGCCGCCTCATAGTTGTCCCCCACGGAATAAGCGATGACCGGCGCTACACCGCCCCGAATGGCGGCCTGAACGGCCAGGGTGATGAACTTGATGGCGTAGGCGTTGACCTTTTCCGCCGGGGTATGAAAATGTCCCTCCCCATAGGAGGCTTTGCTGATGGCGTCGTTGAGGGCGTCGGTGTAGTTGAGGTCCCCGTTTTCGATCTTGCTGAACAGGGCCTGCTGGGTGGCATACACCCCCGCATGGACGCCGCTGCGCTCCTCGATCCCGTTCGTTTCTTTGGGCTTGCTGTCGGGAAGCTCCTCCCGGGCGAAGCGGAAGGTGTCGAAGCCCACCTTCTCCCCCCAGACGCAGTAGTGGAGCATCTGCACATAGGGCCAGAAGCGGGTGGCGGACAGCACCGGCAGTCCCGCCAGGATATTGACGGCCCGGCGGCGGAAGCGGTTGGCCACATAATGGCGGTCCATCTCCTTTTCGATGACGGAAACGTCGATATCGCTGTTGTACAGAGGGCCCAGAATGTGATAGTGCAGGACCGTATCCCCTTCCTTCTCAAAGATGGTGGCCCAGGCCGCGCCGATCTTGTTATAGCTGATCAGAGGCTCGTTGCCTTCCTCCCCGTATTTCTGTATGGAGGCATGCTGTCCCTCGGCGCCGAACACCACCCGGGTGTAGGCCGTGTCCTGGTTGATGTTGGTGGTCCTGAGCAGCGTCCAGTCCTTGTCGAAGCACCAATAGGTGATGGGCTGGCTGCATGTCATCAGCTCCACGAAAAAGCTGATCTTTTCCTCCATGTTCATAGTACACGCTCCTTTTCGGCTCCCCATGGGTTTGTATATAATAAATTATAGAATGCGTCAGTTCATTCGTCCATTCAAAATTTCGTTAATTCGTCAGTTAATTTGTGATCAGATACCAAAAAGCAAGAAAACGCAGTAAAAAACCACCGTGAAACCGGTGGCTTTTTGAGGAAAGCAAACGCTTAGCTGAACAGAATCTGGTTGACCACGCTTTCCAGATACTCTTGCCGGCCGCTGCCGGGCAGGGCCGGAGCGCCCAATTCTTCAGCGTATGCTGCGAGCTCGGCAAGCGTTGTCTCGCCACTGCGAATCCTCGCGCCGATGCCCGTGCGGTAGGAGGCGTAGCGATCTGCGACGAAGGCGTCGATGCGTCCGTCCTCGATGAGGGCGGCGGCCTTGAGAAGCCCCAGGGCAAAGGTGTCCATGCCCAGGATATAGGCGTGGAACATGTCCTCCATGGTGTAGGAGGGACGGCGGGTCTTGGAATCGAAGTTGAAGCCGCCGGTGAGGCCGCCCGCTTTCAGCACCTCGTACATGCACATGGTTGCGTCATAGACGTTGAACGGGAATTCGTCCGTATCCCAGCCCAGGAGCATATCGCCCTGGTTGGCGTCGATGCTGCCCAGCATGCCGTTGATGGCGCTGATCCGAAGATCGTGCTGGAAGGTGTGGCCGGCCAGCGTGGCGTGGTTCGCCTCGATGTTCAGCTTGAAATCCTTGTCAAGGCCGTACTGCCGGAGGAATCCGATGGCCGTGGCGGCGTCGAAGTCGTACTGGTGCTTCATGGGCTCCTTGGGCTTGGGCTCGATGTAGAAGTCCCCGGTGAAGCCGATGCTGCGGCCATACTCCACAGCCAGGTGCATGAGCCGCGCGATGTTCTCCTGCTCGAACTTCACGTCGGTATTGAGTAGCGTTTCATACCCCTCTCGGCCGCCCCAGAACACGTAGCCCCGACCACCCAGCTTTACGGTGATGTCCAGGGCCTTCTTCACCTGAGCCGCGGCGAAGCAGAACACGTCCGCGCTGTTGGTGCTGCCCGCGCCGTTCATGAAGCGGGGGTTGCTGAACATGTTGGCGGTGCCCCAGAGACACTTGATGTCCGTTCCCTGCATCTTTTGGAGGATGTAGTCGGAGATCTCATCGAGGCGCCGGTTGGTCTCCTTGATGTCGTCCGCTTCGGGGACCAGGTCCACGTCGTGGAAGCAGAAGTAGCGGATGCCCAGCTTCTGCATGAACTCGAAGCCCGCGTCCACCTTGGCTTTGGCGTGGGCCATGGTGCCCTTCTCCGCGCCGAAGGACTTGTCCGCCGTATCCCGGCCGAACATGTCGGTGCCCGCCGCGCAGAGGTTGTGCCACCAGGCCATGGCGAAGGGCAGATGCTCCTTCATGGGCTTGCCCATGACGATCCGGTCGGCGTCGTAAAACTTGAACGCCAGGGGGTTCTGGCTGTTCGATCCCTCGTAGGGGATGACGGGAATCGTTTCAAACAATTCTTTCATACAAATCTCCTTCATTTGATCTCTTGAAACAGGCCCTTCACGGCCGGATATATCTTCTGAAACTTTCGATACTGAGCTTCGTAGCGGGCGGCGATCATGGGATCAGGCGAAACGGTTTCCCGCACACGGCACAGGGCGTCCGCGCAGGTTTGGACATTTTCATACGCCCCGGTGCCCACCATGGCCAGCATGGCCGCCCCATAGCCGGGGCCCTGCTCGGTCTGGGGGATATCCAAAGGAAGGTTCAGTACGTTCGCCAGGATCTTCCGCCACAGGGGGCTTTTTGCGCCGCCGCCGCAGAGCTTGGAGCGGTCGATGGCAAGCCCGATGGACTTGGCCACCTCCAGGCTGTCCCGAAGCGCGAAGGCCACGCCCTCCAGCACGGATTGTACCATGTCGGCGCGGGTCGTGTCCAGGGACAGGCCGACGAACGTTCCCCGGGCGTCCGTGTCGTTGATGGGGCTCCGTTCGCCCATAAGGTAAGGCAGGAAGAAGACCCGGTTGTTCCCCAGCTTGTCCTCGATGATGCCCGCCTGCTCGGCGGCGTAGTCCGAAGTGTTCAGGATGTCCTCGCAGAACCATTTGTTGCAGCTGGCGGCGGAGAGCATGCAGCCCATGAGATGCCATCCCCCGTCCGCGTGACAGAACGAATGCAGGGCGTTGTGGGGGTCCGCGCCGAAGGTGGTTGAGGAGACAAACAGGGTGCCGCTGGTGCCCAGGCTGATGTTGCAGCCGCCCTCCCCCACCACGCCGGTGCCGACGGCTGCCGCCGCGTTGTCCCCCGCGCCGGCGACCACCTTTACATTTTCCGGCAGGCCCAGCGCCTTGGCGATCTCGGGCTTCACCGTGCCGATGACCTCATAGCTCTCGAAGAGCCGGGGCATCTGCTCCTCCTTCACGCCGCAGACATCCAGCATCTCCCAGGACCAGCGTCTGTTCTGCACGTCCAGCAGCAGCATGCCGGAGGCGTCGGAGTAGTCGCAGGCATGGACGCCGGTGAGTTTATAGTTGATATAGTCCTTGGGCAGCATGATCCGGGCGATGCGGGCGAAGTTGTCCGGCTCGTGCTTTTGCATCCATAAAAGCTTAGGCGCGGTGAACCCTGCGAAGGCGATGTTGCCGGTGTATGCCGACAGCTTGTCCCTGCCGATCTTGGTATTGAGCCATTCCGTCTCTTCACCGGTCCGTCCATCGTTCCAGAGGATGGCAGGGCGAATGACATTGTCCTGATCATCCAGGGCCACCAGGCCGTGCATCTGACCGCCCGCGCCGATGCCCTTGACCGCGTTGGCGTCGAAGCCGTTCAGCAGCTCCGGCACGCCTGAGCGAACGGCCTGCCACCAATCCTCGGGGCGCTGCTCGCTCCAGCCGGGCTGGGGAAAGGACAGGGGATATTCCTTGGTGACGGCGTTTAGGATCTCGCCGCGTTCGTCCACCAGCAGCAGCTTGACTGCCGAGGTGCCCAGGTCGATGCCGATGCAATACATGTCTGCCTCCAAAGATTACTGAAGCTCGAAGCGGAGAAAATCCATGGCGCCTTCGCCTGCAAAGACGAAGTACAGGGGCCAGGTCCCTGTCGGGACGGAAAGGGGGCCGGAAAAGACGGTCCAGTCTTCTGAGGGAGCCACGTCGATCTGAGCCACGGGAGCCTTTGCCCGGTCCGTATAGACCTGAAGCTGGCCCCGACCGGTGCCTCGAACCGTGATTGTCAGGCCCTGGCTCTCTGCGTCAAAAGCGAAATACTTGAAGCCGCACCAGGCTCCGTCCTTCAGGTTGGCGATGTATTGGTCTCCATTCGCCTCCCGATCCTCTCCGGATTGGGTGAAGTAGGGCAGCTCGTTGTTTTTATCCACCTTCCGGGCCTCGTCGCTCTTGCAGGTGCCCTTTTTCCCGGACAGGTTGCAGGCGATCCGCGCCTCATAGGTCCCCGTTCCGGGCAGAGGGCCGCCGTTGAGGCCGCAGGACGTGACCTCCGCCTGAGGAATGGACCCGTCCGAAAGGACGGTCAGCTTCTCCGCACAGCCCTGCCGGGCGCATTTCTGCTTGTTGGTCTGGCGGTGATAGAAGATATACCAATCTCCGTTCAGCTGCACCATGCCGCCGTGGGTGTTGCCGGTATAGTTTAGGGGCTGCCGGTTTCCGGCATACCCAATATCGGCGATGCTGACAAGGGTGCCGCCGTAAACGAAGCCCCCGTCAGGCCTGTCGGACAGGGCGTAGCACAGCTCATGGCTCAGCTGTGAGGAATAGACGTAGCAGTACCGTCCGTCGATCTTACGGATGGAGCTGGCCTCGAAGAAGCCGTGGCCCGCGAAGCCGGTACCCTTGGCTCTCTTCGATCCGGGCACGATGGGCCGCTCCCCGCCGACGACGGTCTTCATATCCTTGTCGAGCGCCAGGCACACGGAGCCGTCCACCCGATTGCCCCGAAGTTTGAACACCGTGCGTAGGAAGCCCTCCGGAGAAAAGCCCACGTAGCAGTAGACCTTGCCGTCGTCATCCACCAGCACGGCGGGGTCGAAGGCGAAGCTGTCCCCCTTCTTCTCGCCCCAGGGGGTGCCGTCGGGGTGCTTCACATAGCCATAGAAGGCGAAAGGCCCGGTGGGGCTGTCCGCCACCGCCACGGAGGTGCATTGGAGAGCGTGGAGCTGATAATAGAGGTAGTACCGGCCGTCCGGCCCCTGGACACAGTCTGGGGCGCACATGTGCATCTTTCCCTCGGGGTTCCGGGGGTCCTGCTCCTTGCGATAGATCACGCCCTCATACCGCCAGTTGCCCAGATCGCCGAGGGGCGCTGACCAGCACACGTAGTCGTTGACGCAGAAATCGGAACCGTTGAAGGCGTCGTGGCTGCCGTACACATAGAGCCTGTCGCCAAATACCCGAGGCTCGCCGTCGGGCACGTATTCATAGCTGGGCAGGTAGGGGTTGAAAGCCAGGTGCGGCATAGGGGCTCCTTTCTCCATGGAATCAGTTTTCGCTGAACAGGGCGTCGTACAGCGCCGTCACCCGGTCGGGCCCGTACTTTTTCAGCATACGGCAGTAGCCGTCCCAATCCGCGTCGCTGTGGATATCCAGCTTGCCCGTGATGAATTGGGGCAGCTGAGAGGACATATAGGTGTCCAGGTTGGCGTAGATTTTGTTGTAGGTGTTGGAATCCTCCACGGAGAACCGGCCGCGGATCAGGCTGTCCGGGAAGCCGATGTTCTTATAGTAATCCCAAAGCACGTGGGCCGCCCGCGCCTCGGGGGCGTAGGCTTCCTCCTTGGCTTCGATGACGGCGGTGGTCCAAAGCCCGGTGTTCAGCCGGGTGAGGGCCGCGGCGTTGCCCAGCTGGATATCCTCCAACGTGGCGGGGTAGATGTGGATCGCCCGGGTCCCGTCCGCCCTTTCCTCCACGGAGTAGACACCGTCGGAAAGACCGTATCGGGCGTAGAAATCGTCGTTCGTCTGCGCCGCCTGCTCTGCGTTCATGCCGATGGCCAGCAGGATGCCGCCCTCCTCCGTATAGAAGGAATCCAGGAAGGAGAGCACGGTGGGCAGCTCCTCCGCCGTCACCTTGTTGGACACGGCGATGGGCTGGGACAGGCGGGACATCTGATACATGCTGTCCGGCTCCTTCCCCTTCTGTGCCTCGCCTCCATAGATATCGTTGATAGGCTGGCGGGCGCCCATGACCATGATGCCGGAGGTCCAGGCGTCATCCGCGTCCAACTGGGTCCCCACCTCGCTGTTTCGGCCGATCCAAAGGCCCACCTTTCCGGTGTGGACGCCGGCGGAGTTGATGGAATACACCTGGTCGCTGGTGCGCTCGGCAAAGGAGGGGTCCAGATAGCCCTTCTTATACCAGGTGTTCATGCAGGCAAGATAGGCACGCAGGTTATCGCTGCCGCCGCCAAAGGCCGCGTGGTTGTCGCTTGTGCGATACCACATGGGCGTGCCGCCTCCGAATCCGGAGTAGAGGGTACCGTCCTCGTTATACCCCTTGAAATAGGGAGCGAAGCAATATCCGTCAGGGATGCCCAGATCCTGGATCGCCTTGTTGAAGATATCGAACATCCATTCCCAGTCGCTGATATAGATGGGCTCCGAGCCGCCGCTGGGGAAGACGATGTCGTCGGTCCAGGTTTCGGCGTTCTTCGCTTCGCCGAAGCCGTAGGTGAAAGGGGCCCCGGTCACCGGGTTCTGACCGTATTTTGCAATCCAGTCCCGGCGATAGAGAATGCCCATGAAGTTGCTCTGGGCCTTTTCCCGGATGCCGTACAGGGCCAGATATTTCCCGTCGTTGGTCACGTAGGCCTTGAGCTCGGGGGATTTTTCCAGAGCGGCCATGTAGTTGGGCATGTACTGCTCCACATAGGGCGTCAGATCATGGAGGATGCCGTCCTCAAACAGCTCTCCTGCGCTCATCTTGGAGCGGGACAGGTCCAAAATGTCCGCATACTCCTCCGTGGCAAGGAGGGTGTTGAAGTTGTCCAGCTCCGCCCCGGCGGCGGGCACCAGGAAGGTCAGATCCACCTTCTGCCCATTGAAGGTCATGGTCTGCTCCACAAACTTCATGCAGGGGTTTTCCTCATAGGTGGCATAGTAGGAGGAATCCGCACCGGCGGGGATCCACCAGGACAGCTTCAGCGTTTGGGCGTCACCGTCCGCCGTTTCAGACTTGCCGCCGCAGCCAAAGACGAAAGCGACACAGAGCAGCAGGCAAATGAGCAGCGATCTTTTTTTCATCATGGTGTTCTCCTTTTTCGTTGGGTAGATACCCTCTGTCATCTACAGTATACCGCATTTTTCCGGTATGCTGATTCGCTTTTTTGCTTTTTCGTATGGCATTTAGCAAAACATGGAAAGGGACACCTGCTGTCCCGTACAGGGAGAGTCAGCGAACCAGATGACGCAAAAGCAAAAAAGCAGCTCGCAAAACCACAGGGATCGTGTCACACTATAGGAAACAAAAAGTTTGTTGACTGACAGATTTGGAAAGGAGCCGCGTATGCCCAAAATCAACAAGGTCGTCACCACCGTCTGGTACAACAAGAAGAACATGCACGACCTCAGGCGGGTGTTCCCGGAGGCAGAATTCGTTTACGTGCCCTTTTACGATAAGGAAACCCTGGAAAAGGAGGTCCGGGACGCGGACGCCGCCATCCTCATGGGGGACGTGGACCCCTGTTTGCTGGGGGAGAACACGCTGAAGTGGATCTTCTGCGACCATGCGGGCCTCAACGGCTCCGCCCGGCCCGAGGTCTTCGCCCGGGGCATCCCGGTCACCGGCGCGGCGGGCCGCAGCGCCCCCGTTTTAGCGGAGCACTGCATCTATTTCATGCTCCAGGGCTGCTATCACACCAGGGAGCTCCTAGACGCTCAATCTAAGGGCCAGTGGGGCGTGGACGGCATGCAGACCTGGCGGGGCCTCTACGGCCGAACCGTTGGCATCGTGGGCCTGGGCAACAACGGGCGGCAGCTGGCGGACCGGCTCAGGGCCTTCGGCATGCGCATCCTCTCCTACAACCTCGCCCCCGTGAAGGGCTATGATTTCATCGAACGGCAGCTGACCATCCAGGGCGGCGACACCATCGAGCCCCTGCTGCGGGAGTCGGACTTCATCGTGCTCTGCATCGCGCTGACAGACCAGACCTACCATATGCTGAACAAGGAAACCTTCCAACAGGTCAAGAAGGGCGCGTTCCTGGTGAACATGGCCCGGGGCGGCGTGGTCTGCACGGAGGACATGATCGAAGCGCTGAAGGACGGCACCCTGTCCGGCGCGGGACTGGATGTGTTCGAGGAACAGCCCCTGTCCCCCGATTCGCCGCTATGGACCATGCCCAACGTGTACATCACCCCCCACTGCACCCCCCAGGTGCCGGATCGGGCGGCGGCCAGCATCGAGATCATTCGGGAGAACGCCCGGCGTCTCGAAGCCGGAGAACCGCTGCTGAACCTTTTGCGCCCCTCCGACGCGGTGGACAACAGCAAGGCTGAGGGCGGCTGGGCCAAGATGCTGAACGCCAAGCTGACGAAGGAGCAGATCGCCCAGATCGATTTTGACAAGTACTTCGGCAAGCGGGACTGGACGGACCCCTCCGAATGGATGTAGAATAATAGCATCGAACAAGCGCAGCCGAGCCTTCGGGCTCGGTTGTTTTTGATGAATAAGCAAATAAACAGCGGCGTCGATCATGACGCCGCTTTTGTGTTTGCCTCGAGGATTATTTGAACATGTCACAGATGCGCTGGTAGCTTTCCGTCACGTTCTGATAGCCGTACTTCTTCAGCATCCGGCAGTAGGAGCCCCAGTCGTCTCCGTTCACGTTCAGCTTGCCGGCAATGAACTGGGGGATCTGGGTGGACATGTAGGTGTCCACGTTGGCCTTGACCTTGTTGTACATGGCGGATTCGTCCGCGGTGAACTGGTCGTTGGTCTGCTTCTGGATGTAGCCGTAGTTCTGGTAGTGATCCCAGGCCAGCATGCACTGGACCGCCTCCGGGGTGTAGCTCTGGTTCAGTGCGGTCACGAAGCCCCAGTCATAGAGGCCCACGGACATGCGCTTGCCGGCCACGGCGGAGGCCAGGTTGTTGTCCTCCCGGGTGGCGGGGTTGCGCACATAGACGGGCACGCCCTTGTCGTCCACGCCGTCCTCATAGTAGCCGTATTCCAGGTTGAACTTGGCGTAGGTGGGGTCCTGCATCTCGGCCACTTCCTCCTTGGTGAGGCCGAAGCACAGCTTCAGACCGCCGTCGGTGGTGTAGAGGTAGTCGAAGAAGGTAAGGAGCGCGGGCAGATCCTCTTCGGAGATCTTCTTGGTGATAACCTGAGAGTTGCGCACGTGGCTGTACTGATACATGGAGTAGGGCACTTTAAGCTGGGTCTCCTCGGAGCCGTAGACGTCGTTGATGGGCTGATAGGCACCCTGGATCATGATGCCCTGGGTGTAGGGCATATCGGCGCTTTCCAAGAGATCGCCGGTCTCGGCCCGGCGGCCGGTGAACATGCCGATCTTGCCCGCGTGGGAAGCGGCGGTGTTGATGGAATAGGCCTGGTCCGTGGTCCGCTCGGAGAACTGCTTATCCAGCCATCCCTTGCTGTACCAGTTGCTGAGGCACTCTATATAGGCCTTCATGGATTCGGTATCGCC
>Ga0208297_1001394_pt1 | contig 23297 bp, 16 predicted proteins | sample LMS_cellobiose_e_FD_187367 | JGI IMG/M metagenome (GOLD analysis project Ga0208297, IMG submission 187367) | Rumen-fistulated moose microbial communities from Alaska, USA - LMS_cellobiose_enrichment (SPAdes) (version 2) | ecosystem: Host-associated > Mammals > Digestive system > Stomach > Rumen... | reverse complement strand
TTATTGCGCCCAAGGAGCGCAAGCATCTCGGATGTGATATCGACGTAAAGCTGATTGTAATGAGATGTATAGGTGTACAGCCATGTGCCGATATCTGCCTCGCCCTGAACAAAGAGCCTGCCGCGATAAAGGGAAAACGCTTTTTCCAGCAACATCAGCTTGTCGTTGCCGTCCGGCATCTTCCTTGTCCGCTGGTAAATGTCCTCCAACTCCTGAGCATCCGTCGTGACCTTCACGTCATCGGAAAATGCCAGCATCTTATTCCGGGCATCAATGACCTTTACATCGTGATAAGCGGCGAGGTCATTATGCATCCGGAAGATCGCCTGACGGATATTGTTCCTTGCGGTGCTTTCCGGTTCATCCGGCCAGTTTTCCTCAATCAGTCTTTGCTGATCCACCGGTATCTTATGCAGTACCATATACAGCATGACGATCCATGCACGGCGGTTCGGGTGCGGTAAATCCTGTTCGCAGACCTCATGCCCTTTGATCACCATATTGTGCGGGCCGAGGATGTTATAGCGGATATGGAACTTGCCGTCATCCGGTTCCTCCACATACATGACTTTTTCCATTCTGGCACGCCTGATCTGTTCCAGCATCATCATGGCCACGAAGCACGCCAGCTGAAGCGGCTGATATTGCTCCGCATAACGTTTTACATTACGGACGACCATGAAGCCTAACGGATGCTGACCGAAAGGAACCCCGACGATAGACCGGGCATCCAGCCTTTTATACGCCTCATATTCTTTCGGATTCGTTTTCCGAATCGCCTCAATGTCCGGGATGACCAACGGCTCCTGATCCATCAGGTGCTGCACCCATGTCGCGAACTCTTCTGTGAACTCCACTTCGTTGAACAGCGTTTCCTTCATCGGACCGAGACCAACTTCATACCAGATTTCCGGTATGAATACCTGCGTCTGCAGATCAGCTGTCAGAATCCCGCACCAGTCGGCATCGTACAGTTCACAGGCTGCTTTCATGACGCCGATTGCAATCTCCAGGGGATCTTCTTCGTTATGAAGCACGGTCTCTGTTTTAAAAATGATTTTGAACAGAAGATCCTGGAATTCATAACGCAGCATGTCCTCTTCGGGAACTTCTCGGAAATTCCCGGTCCGTTTCTCTGATGAAGAATCGTCCTTCTTCTTTCTCGATAATAACTCCTTTAACATGACCTGAACCTCCTTTCAGCCGTCTCCTGGTTATCAGGGCGTAAAGATATAAAAAACCCGCAAAACTACCATGCCTCAAAACAGCCTGATAGCTTTGCGGACGTTTCTCGTTATCTGCTATCAGGACAATTCTGTGATTTGCTGAACCCGATAGCTCTTCATTCCGTGCGATATGTTATGATTTTCTCTTTTTTAGATTCTTTATCAAGTCCTTCATAGACTTTTCTATGAACTGATACTCATCCTCCGTTAATCCTTTCGCCTCCGGAATGCAGAACAGCGTTTCTTTATCGACCGATTTACTTGATCCTTCGACTCCTCTGGTAAGGAATTCCATGCTGACCTCCAATGTATCACTGAAAGCGACCATCAGGGGATAAGAAGGTAAGGATATCCCGCGTTCCACTTGGCTGAGATACTTGGAGTCTATTCTTAAAACCTGTGCCAGTTCTTCCTGGGTAAACCCTTTCATCTTTCTTGCGGAACGGATAAAGGAGCCGATGGATGCGTTGTCAATCGTGTCGTTTTTATAAAGCATCGGCATCTCCCTCCTTTCCGTCTTGTACCAGAATTGTACAAAGTAAAGCTGGGAGATAGAACACGCGGCCACCACGGCTATTTTTGTTTCTCATGTTGTCAACATTACTTTTTGAGAAATTTCTGCATGTTGATCCACAGTCAATGCCATTTCCCGCCGCCGTGTTCTCTGCTGACACGTAAAAGGCTCGGGGACAGGGAAGTGGATCCCTTTGCTCCGAGCCTCCGATTGAACTGTTGTTATGCGCTTTCGCTACGTCAAAAATTTTTTCCTTTCCACCTTCCGGCAGCCCTTGTCACTCACCATTTACGTTACCATTTTGACCTTTCTGTGTTTTCTTAAGATTACAGGAATCATGTCAGGAATCCTCTGACAAATACTGTTTCATATAGATTACGGGTGTGGATTGTTTCACCTGTATGTACTTCCCGCGCAAAAATACCATCCGGAAGGCGCCAAAACAACCGACCGTTGGTTTACTCCTGCTGAAACTAGATTTCTTCTCCACAAACGTGAAGTTATCTGACAGACTGCCATTCCTCTTTGGAAAGGCATGTTATGTGTTCCGTTCGGAGAACGCCCTCTATGGCACAGGGCACATTATAGGCCGTATGATGATAATGAAAACCGCACTTCTCCTGAACACGCTTTGACTTTTCATTCCCATCAAAGTAACCACACCATATTTTATTAAGCTTCAGGTTTTCAAAACCGTAGCGCATCAATTCCCTGACTGCTTCCGGTATCAGCCCTCGTCCCCAATACGGAACTCCAATCCAGTAGCCGATTTCACCTTCTGAATCAGGAAGGCCAATATTGCTGACTTTCCCAAGCATAAGTCCAATGCTGCCAACAGGCTGGCCTGATTCTTTTAATACTACAGCATAGGTCTCCGGCGCTGAAAGAACCATCCGGATTATTTCACGGCTATTCTCTACACTTGTATGAACCGCCCATCCTGCGATTGGTCCCACATCAGGATGACTTGCATATTTAAATAAATTCTCCGCATCGCTTTCTTCCCACGGTCGGAGGATCAATCTTTTCGTTTCAAGTATCATGGCATACCTCTCTTACCAACGGCATCTCTGCAAACTGGAATTGTCGATTAAAGCTCTACGAATCCCTCAATCTCCTGTTCCAGGAGACGGAATACGTTTGCTACCAGATAACCATCAGCGATCGCATGATTCAAGCGAACGGTCACAGGCATGACAAGTCGGCTGTTTTCTTCCTTGTATTTTCCCCAGTTGACGACCGGCGCAAAAAACATATGAACGTCGGGCAGCTCAAGATGCATGGAATCATAGGACAGCCAAGGTATACATGACGCATCAAACCAGTTGGGATGATTCATAATATCAAAACCGTATTCTCTGGTCTTTTTTGCCTCTTCAGCATCCCGCAGAGCCGCCGCGTAGAATTTCTCATAATCTTCATCGTATTCCGTATAGACAAGCGTGAAGGTTTCTGTATCTTCATGAAAGATATACTGTATGGGATTGATCACGTCATAACAGATCAATTCGTTTGTTTCTTTAAGATGCCCCATCCTGTAATCCTCGCGGGAATTCAGAACCTTTGACAGGATATAAAGAAAGTTGATGTAGAACTTTGTCTCGGTCATTTTGGAATAACGAACAAGATCTGTAACATCGATCCTCGCCGTCATGGAAGTCGAACACGCACAATCTTCCGTAAAGTGGCGAAATACGCCTTTACGATAATATGTCTCTTTGTCAATTACTTTATAGTTCATTTTCTTAACCCTTACAAACGAGAATTCAACTGTCTCTTTTGATCATTAGCGGAGAGCCATACTCGTCTGTTCCGTTATCCGAGAATCCGATGGAATGCCAGAATCTGCGCGAATCTTCTTTTGCATAATTCAAGGCATAGTATACTGCACCGTCATTTTTTGTGTACTCATAAAGAGTCTGAAAGCATTTGTGTCCAGTTCCGTTTCCTCTGAATTCGGGAAATACCCAAAAATCCAGGATGAAACACTTTCCATCCTCGCTCTTGAAGATGCAGTATTGAGATGCGCCGATCCGTACGTCATCACGCACAAAATAAACCATGTGAAGCGTGTCAGGCTTTCGCAACATATGGCCTTTCAGTATATCTCGATACTCTGCGCTTTGAAAATATTCCTTTTCTTCTTCCGTAGTGATCATCCCATCGTCCACTAAATATCGGAACTGAATGCTCCAATACTCGTCGATCCTTTCAACGGGAATCTCTTCGATTCTAAACATTTTACTCCTCCGCCAAATCCCGAGTTATAGAGATCAATCACCATAATCGATTCGCTCGACTTTGAAGATGACTGGTCTGGTTCCGTCCGAACAGCAACAGATCATCTCATTCTCTTTTGCCATCCAGCCCTTCATGATGGAACCGCCCTGTAAACCGGTGTAGATATACCGGCTGATAGCATCCCACGCCTCCGAGCAATGCGGCATTTTCGGCCCGCCCGCGACAGTATCCGGGTCGGCATCCGTATGCACCAGTGTATTCAGGCCACCGTGCCAGAAGTGGTCGTTCGCTTCATCCCGATAGAACTCAAAGACGTCACCCACGTTGTAGCAGGGACATTCTCCGGAGTTGGGATCAGCACAGTATTGCTGCTGTAGCTCCGGATAGAGTTTTTTGTCGATAACTGTCAGTCTGACTTTATGTTTCATGATGACCTCCTTCTCACAAATCCCGATTCTTAATATATGAGTAGAGGCTTTTACAGTCTCTGCTCTGTCTTTATGATGAAGGTGATTGGCCTGACGTAATTTCCGATTGGGACACCACGCCCGGAATTAAATGTGTCAGCCCGCCTTCGTCGTTCTACATTCGATTCAGCAAGTTGGGAAAGAATGCTTCTCCCGTTTAACGAAAGAATATGAGTGAACCCTGAAGAGCTGGATCCAATCATAACCCACTTACGAAAGGAGAGTCTTTCCTATGATTGCTGTTGGTATTGATGTTTCAAAAGCCAAGAGTACAGTTGCCATTCTCAATGGGGATGGCAGCATCCGTGCTAAACCTTTTGATGTCCACCATGTCGCTGATGAGCTGCAGGCATTGGTCGATTACATCAAGAGGACTTCCGAACCTCCAACCATTCTTATGGAGCCCACCAGCCACTATCATTATCCACTTCTGAAAGCCTTTCAGGAAGCGGAACTCCCAGTCTGTCTGATCAATCCATACCAGATGAAGAAGTATGGCGATACCGAACTCAGAAAGGCGAAAACGGACAAACGTGATTCTCTGCGAATCGCTCAGTATGCCCTTGAGAAGTCCTATTCGCTGATTCCTTACACTCCTCTGGACCAGAAGTATGAAGATCTCCGTTTTCTGTCCAGGCAATACAGTCAGAGGATATCAACCCTAACTGTTGCCAAAGTTCAGCTGCTCAGCCTTCTGGATGAAACTATGCCCGGCATTACGATCATTCTCCCTCTTAAAAGCAGGGATCCCGACAACTGTGTGCTTCTGCGTTTCATTAAGCGTTTCAAGTCTTTCGATGTAATCCGTAAGATGGGCAAGACACGTTTCCTGGACAGCTATCAGGTCCTCGTCAAGAAGACAAAGGATCGTTTTGCCGGTTCTAAGGGACTTGCTATCTATGAGTTGGTCCTTAACAGTGTTACCACCCGTGGAGAAAATCCCTTATCCGCAATGACTCAGGATCAATGTGTTGATCTCGTATCCACATCTCAGAAAGCTGCCGATGAGATCAATCTTCAAATGCGGATCATAGCAGAGACCATGCCGGAGTACAAAGTGCTTCGTTCTATGGCCGGCGTGGGGGACCGACTGGGACCGATCATTCTTGGAGAAATCGGTGACATTCGCCGTTTTCACAGTGGCAAAGCACTCAATGCTTATGCCGGCAATGATGCTCCGCCATATCAGTCCGGACAATTCGAGAGCCGGAATCGTCACATCTCCAAACGTGGCAACCCGGCTCTCAGAAAAGCTTGTTTTGAGGTAATGCAGGCTCTCAAACTGACAAAACCTCAGGACGATCCTGTTTACCTTTTTCTGCTCAAAAAGGAACAGGAAGGGAAACCATACAACGTAGCCAAAATGGCTGCCGTCAATAAGTTTCTGCGGATCTACTACGCTCGTGCAATGGAGTTGTACAAGTAAATCCGTCCGCTTTCATTATAGCCGTTAACTGCCGGCCTGCAACAGCAGGTCTTATTAAGGTTACTCTCTTTTTTGTTCTCAAGGTTCTCGAAATCTTCAAAAATCTGCTTGACAAACATTAGCAAGATTTTATAGCTCACACACCATGATGTATTCTTCGGCGTTCTCGCTGACCGTCTTGAATCCAAGGTCCGTGTACATCTTCACGGCATAGTTTGTTTTCTGCACCGCCAGGGACGCCCTTTCAAAGCCCTGCCATTTCAACAGTTCAAGCATCTTCACCATAAGGTGCGAACCGATACCCTGCCTGCGGTATTCCTTATACAGCGATATCGCAAAGGACGGCGTTTCATCATCCACATGGCCGTAATCATCCATAATCCGTGTCCAGACCGCACCGACCACTTTGCCACCGAAATCTGCCACAAGGCAGTTGTCACCCTTCCGAGTGCCGAAATCATCGGTGTACACGCGCAGTTCCGGTTTCTCAATGATGTCCCGTGCCGGCGGTTCCACGCCTTTCGGTATGAAGATCGCTTCATACAGGAAGTCCTTCAGCAGATTAGTTTCGTCCCTGCGGAGGCTGCGGATCACATAGCTTTTGTGTTTATCGTTCGTCATGTGGACAACATGCTCATTCCGCAGTTTTCCCCTCATTTCAAGCATCTGCTTACCAATCCGCTCCGGATCGTTGTCGTTCACGCTGCAAATCAGCTCCAGCGTGTCCGGCGTCCAGATATAACCATGAGACTTGTTGTAGAGGTACTGCTGGAACTCCTCATATTCTTTTTTCTTTGGCTGTTTCATAGGCATAGCTGTATAATGCTGCCTCGCTTTCTATTCTTGAATTCCTTCCAGATAATGCACCGGTTTCCCAGTAGCCACAGCATAATCAATCTCTGATCGTGTACTGGAGCCGATATAACCGCCGACATTGATGACAAATATCTCATCAGCCATGTCAATCTTGCGCTTGTGCATTTCATCCAGCATTTCTTTTGTTTTTGTCAGAGTACCCTCGTCCATGTTTTCCCAGACTTCGTTATCCCCGGAATGACCGAAGAGGCCGACGCTGATCACAATATTGCCTTCCAGCGTTAGCCGCTTTTGTGTTTCCATGAACTCATCCTTAAAGCGAGTGCTTCCGCATAGGGTGATCACTTTATACTGACCAACCAAAGACTTACCTCCACGATTCATAGATAAGCTGCCTTCTTTCAAAGGCATCTTTTCCACCTTCCATAATGTCTACAATCTGCTTATGTGTGTCCCCAAGATCAATATTTCCTTGGGAGACATCTATTTTTGTGTCTTGGTAATCTACAACGAGTATTCTCTCCGCATCCCCCAACACTGGAATATTCGCATTATGCGTTGCAAAAATAAACTGAATGTTGGGCTTCTTCTTTGCTATAGCACTGATTACCTCGTCATAAATCACTTTGTTATCCAAATCATCTTCCGGCTGGTCTATAAAAATTACATCATTATTGTCCTGCGTCAGGATAAAAAGTATCAGAGCCGACGCACGCTGACCAATAGAATGCTGTTTGAGAAGTTTGTCGTGATAATATATTTCCACTTTATTCTGTACTTGGAATGCGAGTAGTTCAGCATATTGTTCCCGAAGCTTTTCCTCCAACTTGCTGTACTCACTAACAGTCAGAATACTTCTCAGTGTTTTTCCGTCTGCTAAAATCCAATCCTCTACCAAAGCAACATAATCAGTAAAAGTATCACTTATTATCTGATACTTTGTTTCACTGATTCCCGTTCCTCTAAAATCGCCTTTCAGTCTGGATTTAAATCCTTCCTTGTCCCCTTTGAATGCTATAACAATGCGGAGCTCACTTTGAATCTGATTTATTCTTTCTGTCTCAAGTTGGTAGGCTTGGAATAACTGTAAAAGAATATCATTCCGTTGACGTTCTGCTTTTTTGAAAGCTTTCTCGATAGCTGCCTTTGTCCTGGACTTTTCACGCAGCTGTCGAAGTCTCTCTTTTGCTTTCTCCATCTCTGCGGTCAGTTGTACAAACGTATCCGCATCAAGGGTTTCATCTTTTATCTCTCGCTTGATCTCTGCAAATTCATCTGCTAATGCCGTCACTTCCGAGTCAAGCTTTTCAATGATGTCAGCAAAAGACTTCTCTTGAGTCTGCATCTGCTGAATGGCATTTCCTATAGCTACAAGTTGCTGATCAATAAGAGCTAATACTTTTTTGGCCTCAGAAATCAACTCGGCATTATAAGAACTCTCGTGTTCTGATAATGCGGAAGATGCCTCATTATGACTATCATAAGCTCTTTTAATTGCTTTAATGATGGAAGCAACCTTTGTCTTTGCCGAATCCAGTTTAGTCTGATCCGTAGTATATGCTGCCTGCTTTTTAAGCTTCTCTGCGACACCCTTTTCTTCGAAAATGGACATTTTGTGTTCAATTTCTGACTTCTGAGTATTTGCTTCTTCGATTTGCCCAGGAATCTTATTGACATCCAATAGCTGAGCTACAGCATCACACAACTCAACTACGCAGCTATCAACCGTTGCCTGCCGACCGATTTTCCCGCTCACCAGTTTCTCAAGAAGACCATTTTCATGGTCAGCACTATTAGAAAGGTCTTTTTGACCAAAGTATTGCACTCCATCAAGTATGCTTAATGGAGTAATATTCAGATCATTTTCATCCTCGTCCACCACGCTGGTTCGCTCGCCTAAAATGCGACTAACTATATACCGCTTTCCATGTTTATCAACAGCTGATAATGAACCCTTTCCACCAGAACCAAGAACGCTTTTTACGAGCGATTCCTTATATTCCTTATCTGTTTGAGGGTCAAGGCCAAGAATATAACGAATCACCTCCAGTATTGCTGATTTCCCGCTACCTCTGATTCCAATCAACGTATTCAATTCGGGGGAAAAAACAATTCTTTGTCCATCAAACTTACCACCTTGAAAAGCAAGTGATTCTATATATCCATGCTTTATATCAGGTGAAGCATCGAATATTCTATTGTCACTGTCCTGGAGAGCAAATTTAACGGCTGAATATGAGTATTCTCCGATTTTGAGATACGTATGCTTACTGCCTTTTCCAATATCCTCAATGGACTTCGGATCAGATCCTTCAACCAAGGCGGGGAGATAACCAAAAATATTACGAAACTGTTCTATATTCTTCTGCGTTGTCGCTTTTTGAAGGCCCAAAACACGCTTTTTGAAGGATGCAATACCTGAAAGTGATTCTAACAGGCCTCCGCTGCATTCACTGAATAATCCACTATTTTGATCAACATGGGCAAAAACAATAAAATAATCTCTGTCATATGCATCCAGTGCTTCTATAGCTTTTTTCAGATCATATGTACATTTTGTGTTTCGGTTTTCCGGGTTTGAAATGGTTGCAAACGCAGCCGTCAAAAATGTCTGAATATGATTCTCGCCATTTGAAAGCCATTCATCTGGATTAAATACAATCAACGTATGGACGCCGTTAGCACCTTCCTTCACAGTAAGCTCAACGCCGGGGAGAATATAAATATCCTCTTTTCTTGCAGCTTTGCGAATAGCAGTATATTCATCTTTATCGAACTTATTGTGATTGGTGATTACACCAAGATTTATACCTGCCTGCTTAAGTCCAGAAACATAGTCTTTCACAAAAGAATTCTGTTCCCCAGAATACTTAAATTCTTTGTCTTTATGAGTATGCAAATGAAAGTCAGATTTTATGTATGACAATCCTAATTCAAACATAATCTAAACCTCCTTACTCCACTCCCAGTGCCTTATACACCGCGTCCTCGGCGCTGCTATAGAAAATCAGGTTGAAGCATCCGACCAGTTCTGCGGGAACCGTTCCGAGATCACCGGCAGAAGTGATCGGCAGCAATACCTTCTTCGCGCCGGAATCCAGACAAACTTGCAGCGCATTTGCAAGCTCATCTACCTTAATGATGGTTCCACTGATGCTGATCTCACCCAGCACGGCCAGAGAGCTTACGGTCGGTTTGCTCAGAGCAATGGAGCTGAGCGCAATCAATGTCGGCAGCGCCAGCTTGTTGGTCATCCCGATGCCCTGTAAATCCTGATAGTTTACGATGTAATCCTTTGTGGTCGTGCTGATGCTACCGCTGATCCGGTTCCCGTTTGCTTTCAGGAAGCTGAATGCTGTATTGGAAGCCTCCCTGCACTCCCGATCCGAACCGAGGCCGGTACGGTCAAATTTGCCATTGCCCGGAAGCATCTGCGATTCCAGACGGAACACGCCGATCATGCCGGACTTTCCACGGGATACGGTATAGACCTGTCCAGGATTGCACATTCCTTCCGGTATCAGCTTTCCGCCGCCCTGTTCCGGAACAGAAACGTAGTGCTCCTCAAAGGAATCATTGTCGATATAGGAGAAGTTCACATCATAGAACTCCATACCGCCGAGCTTCTTCAGCTGTTCTTTTACGCGCCGGCGCATCTCAAGTGCAATCGTCAGAATCTCTTCGATCTGTTCTTTGTCGAATACTCCATCCGGATAGAGCAGCTTCACATAAGCGTCAACCATCTTTCGCACAGCGATGGTATCTCTCTGATTCAGGTTCTTCCCCAAGCGGAAATACTTATCCAGAGCATCCCCATACTGTTCTTTCCGCAGCTCACGAATGAACTCTGATAAATAGTCCGTGATAAAGCCATAGTCATCCGTGAAATGTTCCGGACGGAACTTTGGGATTTCCCAGCCGGGAATATAGCAGTGCATACGATCCAGGAACGCCGTATCTGTACCCATTTCAGGCGGGAACGGATCAAACAGGCTGCTGGTTTTCAGAAGGACATCCACGCTCTGGTTGATATTGCCGACAAAGACCATGGATGCAGACGCAGCCTTTTCTTCCTTGCCGCGGGCAAAAGAGCCGGATGCCATGTAGTCTTTCATGATCTGCACGCCGTCTTTATCCTTGAAATGAATTCCGGCGACTTCATCAAATGCCACGCAATCCCAGAGGCCGACAAGTCCAACCTGTTTTCTTGCCATGTTATAGAACAAATTGGCAACGGTGGTCTGTCCGCCGGACACAAGGATGCTGTTCGGAGATATTTCTTTATACAGGTGAGACTTGCCCGTACTTCTTGGGCCGAGCTCGCACAGGTTGAAGTTATTCTCAATGAGCGGCAGCATTCTGGTCAGAAGCAGCCATTTCTCACGGTACTCCAGTTCGTCCGGCTCCATGCCGATGGAACGCAGCAATACATCAATCCATTCCTCTTTTGAGAAGGCTTTCCGCCCTTCTTTCAGTTCATTGATATCCACATGGGGCATCTGGATCGGCGTAAGCTTGCGGATATGGATCGGCGTCCCGTTCCGTTCTTCCTCGATAAACTCATAGTCCAGCTGAACGATGCACCAGATACCACCACAGAGAAGCCGGTCATATTTTGTCGGGTATTCCTCGTCAATCGGAATACCTTTCAAGCCAAGGTTAGAGAAATCGGAGACATAGCAGTCATGTTTAATGTCCAGGTTCACCGTGATCATATCAATAACGGTGTGGCTGCCGCGCTGGCGGAGGACAGACAGTATCTTCTGAGCCTCATCAGGGCGCACGAAATTATCGGCAAGGATGCGTTTTACATTCTCAACGCCTTGCTCAATAATCTCTGGATCGTCTGAACTGCAATACTGACCGAGAAGGAACTCCAGCACATATACCGGAACGTTGGCTCCCTCTTTAATCTTCTTCGTCAGATCTTTCCGCACGATCTTGCCGTCAAAATACTGACGGAGCTTATTCTTCAGGACAGTTCTTCTGTCATCGGTCTCAAAGAATTCCGACATGCTCTTGCCTCCGTTCTATCTATCAGAAGTTGAAGCCAAAATCATCCGCAAACGCCAGGTCCATAATGACCGGGTGACGGAACGCCTCAATTCCAGTAGCATCATCAAATACGACAAGGTAATACTGCTTGTTCTTATCGTATTTCTTATTCTTGAATGTGAACCGCATCCGGAAGATTCGCTTCTGCGGATCGGCGTCACGACTGTCAGCGATATAGATATTCTCGTTGGAAATCTTCTCGTTATCCTCCGAGACGAAATACATTTTGTAAGTTGTCTTCTTCACGGTATCGCTGACTGCATCCGTCTGGATAAAGTCCATGGTTGTGATCAGGTTCGTGATCTTCTGCACGATACTGACCAACGCGATCTGTGCAGGTCTTGTTTCCATGTGACCGCGTTCCATCTTGATATCCAGCACAGGAACGAGCATTTCCTGCGGAGATGATCCGCCGTGAACAAAGTTCTGCCCGCCGCCGGCCACCTTGAAAACATTGCTGCTGACGGGGAAGGATACCTGCTTGGTATCATCATTATCCAGAATCAGCCCCATGGACAGGCTCTGGACACCTTCATCCACGACAGCTTCCTGCGCCACAATGAAGCGACGGTTGATAAATGCCTTCTTATCGTTGATGGCACCGATCTTGTCACTTTCGGAAAGCTTGTCCCGTTTATAGATGAAGCCATGATCGGACGTTATGATGAAGCGGTATGTATTGGCATTCGTTGAGATTTTCCGGATCAAATCCATAATCTCCGCAATCGCTTCCTGACACGCCACGAATACTTCATCCTCGGTCGTAGCCTTATCTCCACGGGCGTCGATCTGGTTATGATACACATAAACCACCTGCATACCCGTGAAGATATCGCGCAGGTCATTTTTCTTTAACCCCTTGATATCATCAAACTGCACGCACACACCGTTCGCCTGATGTTTCTGCAGCACAGTCTGTCTGCCAGAAAGATCATTACACAGGACATCATCCACCAGCACCCGGAAATCATCCGTCATTGTCAGAGATTTATGCGGCAGCAGAGCGGCCATGCCAAGCCTTGTATAGGACGGTAGGACAGAAAGTTGTGCTTCCATCTTTGCGGTACACTTCGGGTCATCCAGCATTCGCTTGAACAGTTCCTGCCCAACCTCATATCGCATCGCATCCGAAATAATCACAACCGTGCGTTCTTTTGCATTGCGCAGATAGCGATTATAGAAATTGCGCTGCAAAGGCATTTCCTGAAGTGCGCCGGTTTCCTGGATACCCTCGTTCCACTTGGGCATGATCTTGCCCAGGTACTCATTGGTATAAATGTTCTCGATCAGAGTGCGGAGGCCTTCAAAAGCTCCCGTATCCTCAATCTGATCAAAGCTGTAATAGAATTTCCGATACTCCTGATCAATCTGGTAATCCTTCGCCAGATACTGCTTGATAATATTCTTGAACCCATCCGGGCAACTGTAGTTGGCAGCTATGATCAGATGATATGCACTCAGAAGCAGCTGATAAGTCTTTTTCGTCCGCTTTCCGAAATGCATCTTCATCCGCTTCTCACAGAGCTCCGGAATCGTGACGCGATCCAGCATTGCGCCGGTATCTTCAGCGGTCAGACGGTCAACGAGCCATTTCACAAGTATCTGATCCGCAGAGATGAAGGTTTCAACATCAATCAGCATTTCCGGCTGCATCCCGGCAAAGGCCGACATGGTATTCAAGCCGTCAGAAACATGCTTGGACAATTCATCAAAGCGCCCGCTGTAAAGCACGCTGTTCATCAGGTTATCCAGGAAAGCAATAATATTTCCGGATTTGTAGGAAACGAAGCTCTTCCAGCCTGCCGGAACTTCGCAGCCGAGCTGTCGCGCGGTAGATGTGACAAACATCGTGACAATCAGCTTCTCCAATGTCGGCTTCGCATCGGTATAACCGAATTGCTGTTCACAGAGCTTCCAGAAAGACGGCAGAAGATCATACTTCTCCATTTCAGCAAGGAACTTATTGTCTTCCAGCGATCCCTCTGTGATCATGACACGTAACACCTCCTCGAAAGAGCAGGTGCGCGTCTTGCATACCGCGCTCAGAAGGCCGACAAGGATATTCTCCTCGTTGAAGTTTTCGATCTCCAGGTCATAGAAGCGCTGTGTCCGCTCTTTGCTGGCAAAGAACTTAATATGCTTCTCGATGATCGGCTTGTATTTCTCTTCAATACCGAGATCAACGGACAACAGAGAAGCACGGTCGGCAAAGAAGCGCTTGGAATACAAGAGAGTATCCTCCAAGTGGTTCTCTCTTACATCCGGCTTTGGAAACGGAGCATAAATCAGATAATTCGTCGTTGTATCTTCCCGCTCCAGATACCGCTTCGTTGCAAACTGATTATCCGGCTTCAACTGATAAACCTTGGCATTCTCCAGCTCAACGCTTTCAATATCCTCCGCGAACTCAGCCTTATCGTCGTACCAGAAAACCAGTTTCCGGGTATCACCCGTAAACTCGGCATTCAGTCGATCTATGATTTGTTTTAGGTTAAGCTCTGCCATAAGCTATACCTCCGTTACTCCTTGGACATGATGTTCTTAGAATCAGCAAGAACCTCATAGAATTTCCCATCATTCGCAGTCTGAATCTTGCGATAATTTTTCTTTACGCCGTCGTCAAGGTCTAATTCAATACGGGACAGCGCCAAGTGGGCCAGCTTCTCATCATACTCACGGCATTCCTTCAGCTGCTTTGTCAGCTTTTCACGACGCTTCGTTGCCTGTGCCACTTCACGGCCGCTTGTACTGTGATCGATCATATCCTGCATGCGGCTGATCTCGCTCTCGTAAATACGCTGCATACGGTGCAGATAGTCAATACGGAGATTGCCAATAGTATCAGCATTATAGCGATGCAGGTAGATCAGTGCCTTGAAACCGTTCTGCTTACCGGAATCAAAGAGCCAATAAATTGGTCGTTTCCCTGAACCAGTAACAGAATAAGTCTGGCAATGATCCTTGAAGAAATCATTCAAGAAATAATTCCGAATGACTTCTCGGCTGGATGCGCCTTTATTACCAAGTGCGTTTGCAATGGAATCAAGATTGCCTTCAAGCGTTTCTTCACCATAGACAACTTTCAACCATGTACATAACCGGGAAACAATATCGTCTTCAAGGTACTCTTCATCTGTGATAGGGATCACGTTATCAGTGTCAGGAGCAAAAGAACTATACTTCCTTCCATCCCAGTCTCCTCCCGCATAGGCAAGGCCCTCTACATCCAATGAATAGCGGCCAAACATGCAACCGACAGCATAAGATAACAAGCTCTTTATATCTCGCTGATAATCTGCTTTCCGAACGGTAATATCTCTATCCTCAACCTCTGGAGATAATTCATCCTTCAAGTCATAAATATCTATGAAAATGCGATTAAGCTCCTCCTCATTTGCTTTGAGCTGATCAAACCGCTCATCACATTCAATCATCCATTGCGTATATGCATAGTCAACAGGGGACTGTATGGCAGTACCATATTGTGACGCCACTGTACGATCCGACTCACTGGCATTATGCCATTTCAGTAGCGGATGATGCCGAAAATCCCAAGAGGTCTCAAAAGAATCCCAATCCGTTCTTGATATAGAAATACATCCTTTAGCGAGATCTTTTATCTCGCTATTTCCTGCCATATCAAACATGACTGGTAGCGCACCAATATTTCCAGCTTGAAAATGCGTCGTGGGATTCAGCGCGTTCAAAACTTCCGTTGTGATGATCGAATTACAAAACGCCACTGCCTCAAGCATGTTTTCATCTTTTGTATAAAAACATGCCCCTGTAATATCGGATAAACAGTTATACTTCACCCTAAAGGCAGGTTTATCTGTTGCTATTTGCGACCAAGAAATAGCAGGCTTAAATTTATACACAGAAGGATAGTCTTGCGAATTTCTATTATCAGATTCTGCAAGCTTGAATATCTCGTATCCCTCGTTTTGCCAATTCACAACATAGTCATTATTTCCGTACCACTTCTTAAAACTTCCACCTTTGTTATACGGAAACCATTTGCATAATGATGCTATTGCCATTTCCTCATTTGATGCATTAAAACAAATTCTACTAAGAACTGGTTCCCACCACACCCTAAGGAAACGGTTATTATCTCCAGTCATTATTCCAGTACGAGGTGTACCGTATTTACGAAATTCTGTCCCTATCTCGAAAGCTTTAAGTAAAGAAGCCCCTATCCAATAAGCGATGGCATTTCCAGGAAGTGCCTTAAAATCATCTTCTTTTGCATAGTATATTTGGGTTTGAGAAAGGTATAGCTCTTCTTTTGCGGATTCCGAATCACCTGACAACAGCCTGCTATATGTTCCCTTATATTCGTTTATATGTTTATTTCGTTTTACAAAAACTGTGGTCTGAACAACCTCACCAGCTATTTCATCAAAAGCACGTGCACCTAAATGAGCCATATTAACGATGTTCTGAGACATAAGTTCTTTCCGCAGATCTTCGTAAGATGACAGGAACATCCAATTATGCTGTGTAATCATTGCCACATAACAAGAAGGCAAGCAAAATGAATTGCACCTTGAAATAAAAGCAGCGTAAAGATCGGATTTTCCTTGACTATAGTGCTTACGTATAAAACTCAGTAATTTTGAACCCATTGCGCTTGAGCCCATGTATGGTGGATTCGTGGTGGTCACATGATATTTCTGGGCAAGTGCCTTGCCCTGAGCAATCAGTTGCTTCAATTCTTCCGCAGTGTCATCCAGACCCACAGTATACATGCTCAACTGACCAATCACTTCAACATTAGACACAAAGCGATCCAGCAAATCCCAATCATATTTATCTACTGTAAGAATTGATCCATATTCTTTCGCATCCCTAAAAGTATCTAAAAGCCCTGTCATCTGCGTGATAGCATTATTCTTTTCAAAATCATTCAGTCCAGCGCCAAAGTATTTGAGCTGATTCCGGTTAATCCCGTTGCTTTCCTGAATAGAATAAACATTCGGCTTGTACTCACCATTCAGAATCCGGCGATTGTACTGGCGAGCTTTCATCATGACAGCAAAGTAAGCCATCTGGAATGCACGGTCGTCGATGTCCAACCCATACAGATTGTTTTCCAAAATGCTTCTTGCAGCATCACGCTGTCCATAACCAGCGCTTTCATAAATTTGCATCAGCACATCAAATGCATACACCAGGATATGACCGCTACCCATACAGGGGTCGATCACCTTTATATCTGCCGGATTCAGCTTCGCATAGTCTGTGCGGATTTCAGCCAATTTAGCCTGCACTTCCGGCTCCTGTTCAGCTTCCTCCAGATAGTATTTCCAGCCTGCCTTCAGGCTATCATTCGGATGCCCTTCAACCCAAAGACGGCCAAGGCTGTTTTCTACCATATAACGAACGATCCAGTCCGGTGTGAAGAGCTGTGTGACCGCAGGCACTTCTTCCTTGGTGATCTTTCCCTTCTTTGCAAAAGCCTCATTCTTCGGCTCGGTATTGTAATACTGATACAGCCAGCCGATAATCTCCACCTGGCCGCCGCGTTCTACGTCGAAGTCTTCTTCTGGAATATCATGCACCAGATGATAGACTACGCCGTCTTGGTCAATGGCCGACAGATTCAGTAGCAGCTCTGTATAATCGCTGGTCTTTTCAAATAATGCAGGCAGATTCTCATTCAATGCATTGCACTGCTTGATAAAGAGAATACGGAAAACCTCATCCAGTTTGTTTTCCTGCTTCAGCTGGTAGATGGCCTGTTCCTCCTCAGGTGTGAAGGATAGCCCCGCGTTGAACGGATTCGTCACCAAATCCGGCTCCATCTTTCCAGTGTCAGAGGAAAGCACTCTGATATGCGAGGGAAGATAGTCGTTGACTTCCATAAAGCGCACGGCGATCAGGCGGTTGAACCAGGTATAGGCAACCTCCTCAAGGACGTACTTATAGGCAGTCTTGTAGTTTGTTTCTTTCTCTTTCCGCTGGATTAGCTCCACCAGATGCTTCCGCTGCTTGACAGCCTCACCGCTGATGGAATACGGCTCTGCCGTACCGATATCGTAGAACTCCGTCGTCCCGGTGGACTGCGGCAAAGCTCTCTGAATGCCGTCCGCAGTGATCCCCATCAGGCCGGCACGGTAGCTGATATCCGCGATCAGTTTATTTCTTGCCCAGATGGCAAAGTTTTTAATGGCAGTCTTATTCATACCTGCACCGTTTCCTTTCTTTCGGGGATCAGAACTCGACGTTTACGATATCAGTTCCTTCCAGCTCTTCAAGCAGAGCCTTTCTGAGCGCTGCAAGATACTGGTCAATATCCTGCTCGCTCTCCAGTCTCCAAGAAGAGGTGTTCGTCATGTTCTTGATCGTGACGTTCTTCGTCTTTTTGATCTTCACAGGTTCCGGAACCGGTGTGACGATCTCTACTTCTTTTCCTTCTTCCTTTGCCTTCCGTGCGGCTTCTTCAGCCTCTTTCTTGGCTTTCAGCGCCTTTTCGTAGGCAATCTGACGATCCAGAGCATCCATCTCGTTCATGAGACGAATCTTCAAGGCATCCGCTTTATCCGCAAAGCTTCTGAGGGAGGATACGTTGTTGCAATGCTCTGCCCCGTCTTGGATTTCCCGGAACATGTCGTAGTACTTTGAGCGTTTCTGATCCGCATATTCCTTGGTATTCAGGACTTCAAGCACTCTTGCCCATGCCTGATTGATAGCATCCAGAACCGGCTTTTCTTCGCGCTGAAGGATCTTCATGTATACTTCCATGAACCGGCTCCGCAGTTCGGGAAGCTTCGGGATATTGGGATACGGCTTATCTTGTTTGGTGATCTGCCGCATCTCCGCAACGATCTTTTCCAGCTCCTCATCTACGATGTAAGTCTTGCTGTCATCATAGATTGCAAGCATATCCAACGCTCTGGTGAAGATCTGTTGCTGTTCACCGTTGAAGAATGCCTTTACCGGTTCATAATCCTCGGCAAAGTCATAGAAGTCTTCTCTGTTCTGGGAGACATACTTAAAGAATTCCAGCGGGGACTGAAGCTGAATTACGTTCTGCATCAGCTTCTTGCCGGTATCCAGGACTTTCTTGCCGGGGTAATTATAATTCTGATACTGCGGTTCCAGACGCAGAATCTCGTTGATTGTATTCTGCGCGTATCTCTGGAAGTTCTTCATGATGCTGTCTTCGTCCTCTGCCACACCAGCAGTACCGAAGAGTTCTTTCATCACGTCACGGACAGCCTTCTTGTCTTTTTCGTTGACACGGATACGCTCTTCCAGAAGGAGCTTCTCTACAAAGGCTTTCTTCGTGATAAAGCTGATCAGCTCCTCATCTGTCTTGTTGTTCTGATTGACACTTACGCCATTGACCGTGAATGCGAGATCGCCGCGCTTGAACAGACGCGCAACCAGCCAATGTACATCATCCTCAACAAAACCATATGGAGCCTTCATGAAACGATCCTTGACCGTCTTCATAGAAGTCTTCATGTGCATATGGGTATTCGTAGCGATGAACTGCAGCACGTCATCCAGCGCATGGGTGTTGGCATCCGTACCACCTTCAAGGCCGAGGGTCAGCTGATTGGTGGAGTGGAACATTTTCCGGATTTCTGCTTCACCCATAGCCGCATCAATATAGGAGAGCTTGTTATAAACGGTCTGAACCAGCCTGCCCAGAGCTTCCGTAATGCGGGAAGAAACTTCTTTCGCAGAAACGCGGGCCACATCGCCGTTCACATAGATAGTCGCTTCCTTCAGGCTTTCCGTCAGATACAACTTTGCATTCGCATTGCGTTCCCGCATTTCCACACGCTTTGCCTCTTTGATCGTTTCATACTTGGCAAGCTGCGTAGATGTATTCAGGCGCAGGAATTTTTCAATCTTCAGGTACTGGCGGATTTCATTCAGGAAGGCTGCATCGTTAGGCAGCACCACCAGCACTTCACTCTTCTGACCGGAGAGCATCCGCAATGTCAGATCATCATTGCCGCCTTCATACCAGGGAGTAAGCACCCGGACGCCAATGTCGAAATTCTGGCTTGCTTTGTAAGGCCTGTCATCCACTGCCTGATTAAAGCTGAAGGAGTAGCGGCCATTGAATGCGGGATACCGGTACTTCTTATCCGTGAAGATATCCTCATAGATCATCTCGGATACTTTATTGATGACCTCAGCCATCTCGACGTTCTGACTGTCAATCTCACGGTTGATTTCCTGTTCCTCATCGGTAAGGAAAACATAATGGGAACCATTCTTCTGAACGAGCATCTGACGCATCAGAACCTTCAGGGTTTCCTCTACACGCCCTTTGATTTCAATGCGGTCATCGTCGATGTTTTCGATCATAAGGCTGGTGATATTGTCGATGTTGGATTCTATCTCAAGGACGTACTTGATCATGAACAGGGTCTTCAGCACATTGATAGCGAAAACGTCTTTGTCCTTATGATCCGGATTGATATAGCTGTTGTCGTAAGCCTTGATAATGACGCCTTTATGGCTGTGATCCAGGAAGTTCTCCAGTGCATCATAGAAGCGGTGGAACGGTACGATTGCCCCGACGCTTTCATCCTTGAGTGCCATAGCGGACTCTTTGAACAGAGCCAGCATGGAACGCTCGCCCTCAGACAAATGCTTACCGGATGCACCGTGGGTACGGATCGAAGTCAGCACGCTTGCCAACAGATTGAACTGATAAGGAATGAAGGGATAGACTTCTGAGAAATCCCTGTCATTGGCATACAGCTTTTTCTCTACACCATCATTAAATACGATCAGATTCTTGATGATCGTAGCTTTCTGCTCATACAGCAGGCGGAGGGTCTGCGCTGCTGTATCAGTCTTATCCAGGATTCTCTTTTTGATGACGGTATCCACGTTTGCGGAAGAAAGAGAAAGCCGCGTATCAAAGCGTCCCTGAATCTTGGAGAAGTCGTTGCCCTTCACCTTGGTGATTGAGTCGATATCCTGCTGGCTGGTTACGATAACCCATGCCTTGCCCTTGCATTCTTTTCCGAGTTCTTCCGTTACCGTCTGAAGGTTCAGCATCAGCTTGGAATCATCACCGATGTACTGGCCGATCTCGTCTACCAGAAATACAACGTGATGATTATTGCCCTGACGGTCAATGTATGACTTCACGCGCTTGGCAAAGTCTTCGATGCTGATCTGATATTCCCCGATTGCAGCATCGCACCAGTTCCAGGCGGCCTTCTCGCTCATGTAACCCATCTCGATCAGGGTATCCACTACGCCGTCCTGTCTGGAAAGGAATTCATGGCGTTCCTCATACCAGTCGTGACCGGTCACTCTCTGGTAGGTATCCTTGAACTGCTCATATTTCCCGTCCTCTGTGAGTTTCCGCTCAAGGTCAGCCAGATACGGAATCGCTCCGCAGAATCCGAGGGAGTTGTTGAACACTTTCAGGAAGACATTTACGATAGCATCCTTATTGGATTTACCATCGGATTCGCTCTTCGCATCAATGTTGAAGATGATGATGTCAGACGGAGTATTGGCAGCCAGCTGCATGTCCGCAAGCACCATTGAATCGGTGATCTTCTTATCATCTATGAAATAATCAATGGCTCTCTTGCCGCCGACAACTTCATTGTCCAGAATGTAGGAGAGGATCTTCAGCAAGTGAGATTTACCACTTCCGAAGAAGCCGGAAATCCACACGCCCATCTTTGTGGTCTCGCCATTGATACCCTTGGCGTATGCAGAGAAGAAATCTGCAAAATGCCGCTGCAGCTCCGGCGTTACTACGTACTCTTCAAGCTCTGTGGCTATATTGGTTTTCTCACCCTGTCCGGCAATAACGACGCCCTGGATGTCACGGGTGATCGACTTTTTGAACATTTCCTTGATCTGCATATCCGTACCTCACTTCACAAGTTTGAATGCGCGATAGTAATTATCGTCTTTAATTTCGTTGAAAAGAATCAGCTCCTGCTCGGTATATGTTCCGGGGAAGAACAATACCACCGGTGCTTTCAGCACAGATTGATGCAGGTTATTCAGTATCTTATGTGACCGAAGAAGTGGGTAGCATTTGCCCACGCCGATTAAAAACACAATCGCGTTTTCCGGGGTCTGCTCCACGATCTTCTTGATCAAAATGCTATCGTCCTCGTTCATCTTCATTGACGTGGATGCTGCCCGGATAATATAGTCGAAGCCGCGGCGCTGTTCATAGCGGACATAAGAATTCACGAAGTCCTTTTCCTCCAGATAGTCCATGATCATGTCATACAGATCAAAGACCACCAGCTCAAAGCCGTCAGTGCCTTTCGCATTCTTTTTCCTCATGTATTCGACACGCTCCCGGACTTCCAGTTCCTTTGCCGGATCGTAGTCAAACACCCAATAGTTGACCTCGTTTGCCCTTCCGCTGCTTTCCCGGAATGACGGTTTATGGATGGCAGCTTCCATCTGATCTAATCGTTCCTGTAATCCTGCCATCATCTCACCCCCGTAATTGCTTTCAGCTGATAATACATTCCCTGATCCTTCATCCAGCGTTCCATTGCCGGATCGGGTAAAGGCTTGTAAATCTCACGGACATTCTTTGCCTTATTGGTCACGCCCGCCTCATACAGCATGGATTTGTAGGAAACCATCAGCTTCTTGATTGTGGCCTCCGTCCACTTGGCGGCCTTATCGCTTTGCTGCTGTTTATCCTTAAAGAAAATCCTCAGATCACTGTCTGCCAGTTCATTGCTGCCGATGATCATTTTCTCCCGGATAAGCTCATAGACCAGTTCACCAAAGAGCACGTCATAAGTCATGGCAGCCACAAGCGCAAAGAGCTTCTGAGAGGCCAGATCACAAGCCTCAAAGACAGGATAGAAGCTATCGTCCATGCTTTTTACACGGGCAGAAACCGTATTGAAAATCTGCGTTGCCCGCAGCGTCGTCGGCGCTCCGAAGATATTCTCTTCCTCATTCAGACGCTTTATTTCTTCCCACGTCTTTCCCTCCAGGCGGAGAGATACGACCTTGCGGAATTCCATAAACCAGAAAGAATGTTTTACAGCACCGGCGCTGTATTCTTTTCTGTTCATCTCGCAATTCTCCATTATCTATTGTACAGACCCAGCTGTCCCATTTTTTGTACTCGGTTCGGGATCTGGCACTATTTCCACAATATCATCCAACCCACAGTCTAAGGCTTTGCAAATCTTCCGGAGAACTTCCGTGGAAACATCTCCGTTCTTACCCATTTTGGCAATCACATTAGTCGAAAGGCCGGCCATTTCACGCAAATCTTTCTTCATCAGATTTCTATCAATTAACAGCTTCCAGAGTTTGTTGTAATTCATTGCCATTTCGTTCACCTTTATCTTTTCTATGAGCTTTGAGTGGCTATAACACTGCGGATCATTATATCACAACGGCTTTACTTTTTCAATCTCGATTTGAGTTCTGCAAGCTTGAGATTTTCAATTTCTATGCCAGTAACATTCTGTGCGAGCAGTGTCTGGGTATATACCCAGCCGCTTTTCGCTCGTTGGGGAAGCGCCCCAATCCCCTTGAACATCCCCGGATTTCTCCGGTGATGAGCT
>Ga0208297_1001393_pt1 | contig 23313 bp, 15 predicted proteins | sample LMS_cellobiose_e_FD_187367 | JGI IMG/M metagenome (GOLD analysis project Ga0208297, IMG submission 187367) | Rumen-fistulated moose microbial communities from Alaska, USA - LMS_cellobiose_enrichment (SPAdes) (version 2) | ecosystem: Host-associated > Mammals > Digestive system > Stomach > Rumen... | reverse complement strand
CGGGACGGGAGAAGATCAGCGCCTTGCTGGATGACAAGCTGGCCGCGCTCAAGGCCAAGGAGCGGGAACTCAAGCTGCAGCGGGACGCCATCGACGTGACCGAACCCCGGGAGCTGCCCCGGGTGGGCACCCTGCACCCCAACACCCTGGCGCTCAACGAGGTGATGACCGCCTTGACGGGCCTGGGCTTCGACATCGTGGAGGGGCCGGAGATCGAGCTGGATCACTACAACTTTGAGCTGCTGAACCTGCCCAAGAACCACCCCGCCCGGGACGCGCAGGATACCTTCTATGTGGATGACAACATCGTGCTGCGCACCCACACCAGCCCCGTGCAGGCCCGCACCATGCTCAGCCGCAAGCCCCCCATCCGCATCGCCTGCCCCGGCCGCGTGTTCCGCGCCGACGAGGTGGACGCCACCCACAGCCCCGTATTCCATCAGATCGAGGGCCTGGTCATCGACAAGGACGTGAACATGGGCGATTTGAAGGGCACGCTGGACGCGCTGTTCAAAAAGCTGTACGGCGACGATATGGAGACCCGCTTCCGTCCCTCCTTCTTCCCCTTCACCGAGCCCAGCGCGGAGGTCGATTTGACCTGCATTTCCTGCCGCGGCAAGGGCTGCCGCATCTGCAAGGGCACCGGCTGGATCGAGGTGCTGGGCTGCGGCATGGTGAACCCCAAGGTGCTGGAGATGTGCGGCATCGACCCCGCTGTGTACAGCGGCTTCGCCTTTGGCATCGGCCTGGAGCGCATCACCATGCTGCGCTACGGCATCAAGGACATGCGCCTGCTGTATGAGGGCGACGAGCGCTTCCTGCGCCAGTTCCGGTAAGGAGGGTAACTGACTATGAAGATTTCCATGAATTGGATCCGGCAGTACGCCGATATCCCCGTGACCCCCGCCGAATATGAAAGCCAGATGATCATGCACGGCACCGGCGTGGAGGGTGTTGAATATCTGGGCGAGGAATGCCAGAACGTGGTGGTGGGCAAGGTGCTGACCTGCCGCGACCATGAGAACAGCGACCACCTGCACGTGTGCACGGTGGACGTGGGCCAGGGCGAGCCCCTGCAAATCGTGTGCGGCGCGCCCAACGTGAAGGAAGGCATCCTGGTGCCCGTGGCGCTGGTGGGCGCCAAACTGCCCGGCGGCCACGAGATAAAAAAGGGCAAGCTGCGCGGCGTGGAGAGCAACGGCATGCTGTGCTCCGGCCCCGAGATTGGCGTGCCGGTGGAACTGTATCCCTCCGTGGGCGACGCGGGGCTGCTGATCTTCAATGAGGAATACCCCTTGGGCACCGACGTGCGCAAGATCTTCGGCCTGGATGACTATGTGGCCGATTTTGAGATCCTGGCCAACCGGCCGGACTGCCTGTGCGCCTGGGGCATCGCCCGGGAAACCGCCGCCAGCCTGGATACGGAGCTGAAGCTCCCCAAGGTGGAGGTAAAGGACGTGGGCGGCGACATCCGGGACCACGTGCAGGTGAAAGTGGAGGACTTTGAAAAGTGCCCCCGCTACGCCGCCCGGGTGATCAAGAACGTGCGCGTGGCTCCCTCGCCCATGTGGATGCGGCAGATTTTGCACGCCGCGGGCATGCGCAGCATCAACAACATCGTGGACATCACCAACTTCATCATGCTGGAAACGGGCCATCCCATGCACGCCTTTGACTTGTCGAAGGTGCGGGGCCGCCAGATCATCGTGCGCACTGCCAAGGATGGCGAAACCCTGCGCACCCTGGATGGCAAGGATCACGCCCTTTGCGCCGACGATCTGCTGATCTGCGACGCCGAGGGTCCCACCGGCCTGGCGGGCATCATGGGCGGCGAGGAGAGCGAGATCACCGACGGCACCACCGAGGTGATGTTCGAGTGCGCCACCTTTGACCGGGCGGTGACCCGGCTTTCCGCCCGCCGCATGGGTATCCGCACCGAGAGCAGCGGCCGCTTTGAGCGCGGCGTATCCGCCAACGATATTCCCCTGGCGTTGGATCGCGCCTGCCAGCTGGTGAATATGCTGGACGCCGGCGACGTGGTGGGGGGCTGCTATGATTATTATGAAAAGCTGGCGCTGCCCCAGCCCATCGTGTGCTCCGTGAAGCGGCTGGCCGCCCGCACGGGCGTGGACATTACCGCCGAGGAGATGGTGAAGGCCCTTACCAAGCTGAATTTCACCGTGACCCTGGAGGGCGATACCCTGACCGCCACTGCCCCGGATTATCGCCAGGACGTCGAGCGGGACGCCGACATCTGCGAGGAAGTGCTGCGCATGACGGGCTATGACCGCATCCCCAGCACCCGCCTGCGGGGCGAAACCACCCCCGGCGGCCTGAACCCCAAAATGCTGCGCAAGGCGCAGCTGAGCCGCCTGCTCAGCGGACTGGGCTATGACGAGATCATGACCTTCTCCTTCGTGAGCCAGAAGGCCATCGCCTCCCTGGGCCTGCCGGAGGATGACCCCCGGATGCACCCCGTGCAGGTGCGCAATCCCCTGGGCGAGGACACCGCCTGCATGCGCACCACCCTGGCCCCCGATATGCTGCGGGTGCTCAGCGGCAACTACAACCACGGCAACGAATGTGCCATGCTCTACGAGGTGGGTACCCTGTTTGACGGTACCCGCCGCACGGAGGAGGGCCTCTTCCCCGAAAGCCCGGCCCTGTGCCTGGGCGCCTATGGCAAGGGGATTGATTTCTACGCTGTCCGCGGCGCGGTGGAAACGCTGTGCGCCCAGACAGGCGTGGGCGTCAAGGTGCAGCCCGGCGCGGACTGCTATTATCATCCCGGCCGCAGCGCGCGGCTGGTGCACGGGCAGCAGGTCATCGCTCAGCTGGGTCAGATTCATCCCGACATTGCCCAGGCCAATGACCTGCCGGAGGAAACCCTGCTGGCGGAAATCGACCTGGCGGCCCTCTATGATCACGCCACGCCCATGGGCCAGGTGGCCCCCATCAGCCACATGCAGGCCGTCAGCCGCGACATCGCCCTGGTGATGGCCGACAAGCAGCCCCTGGGTCCCGTGATGGACGCCATCCGCGCTGCCGTCGGCCCCCTGCTGGAGGATATTCGTCTGTTCGACGTGTTCCGGGGCGTGCAGCTGGGCCTGGGCCAAAAGAGCGCCGCCTTCTCCCTGGTGTTCCGCAGCCCGGATCAGACCCTGACCGACGACACCCTGAATCCCATCATGAAAAAGGTGCTGAAGGTCTGCAAGGAGAAATTCGACGCGGAGATCCGCTCATAACGGCTGTTCCGCCTCCCTCCATAAAAAACTGACGGGGAAGGGATACGGCGGGGGCGTTCCTTTTCGACGCCCGAAAAGGAACCGAAAAGGGCTGCGTTTGTAGCCGTAAAAGCTGCAGGCGCAGCAAGAAACAAGGCTGCCGTTCACCGCTTCCGGGCAGCCAGCTTCGCTGGCGCGCTGTGCGCAAAGCGCACAGCGAAAACCGGCGTCAGGCCGGAGAAAATGAGTAAACTCATTTTTCCGGACTGCCGCCGGTTTTCTTATGCCCGGAAGCTCTCTTTGCGTCATCCAAGCTTGAGGCGCAAGTTGTTGGTTGTTGTTTTTAAGCCGGGTTGTCCGCCGGGATTCCAAAGGGATGAAAACCCTTTGGCGCAGAGCAAGAGGCCTCGAACGTAGCCCCTTGCCAAATTCTTGCTGTTTTTCGTGCTTTCTTTGTTTCTTTCTTTCTCAGAAAGAAAGAAACGTCTCCCTCGTTCCCCTCGTCTTCCCCATCAGAACTCCTTGAACTCAAAGCGCCGGCAGTACACGTATTTGCTGATGGCGCTGCGGGCGGCCCCGTCCCGCAGGGCGAAGCTGAGCAGATTGTTGATGTAAGGGGGCAGCACCTGGTTATACTTGACCTCCAGAATGATTTCGTTGTGGTCAAAGGGCGGCACCGTGGGCACGTGGGGGTTGAAAAGATCAATGCTGTTCAGCCCGCTGCGCAGCTGCATATCAAAGGTGATGCGCACCTCCTCCGCGGGGTGCAGATACGCTTCCCGCAGATAGTCTACGATCACCACCGGATGCAGCAGCTTAGTGCGCATTTCCCGAAATATGTCGCTCACCAGACCGGAGGGCGTGCTGTCCAGCCCCGTGGGGTCGGCGGCGATCAGCTGCTCCGCCAGGTCGCGGGAGATGCGCACGGAGCGCTTGCTGATCAGATCCCGGTATTTGCTTTTGCACTCCAGGCGGATCATGCGGTCGCTGAAATTATAGATGCGGATGCGGTACTTGTCGCGGTTGGCGGTGCCGTTGATCTTGTCATACAGCGCGTCGTCATTCACCGTGTCAAAGTACAGCGAACGGATATGATACTGGTTGTTTTCATCCCCGTGGGGGTCGGGGTGCAGGGTGGCCCGCAGCGTGCGGGACAGCACTTCGTACTGGCCGGCGGTGATGAAAAACTTCAGTTCATGCCGCAGGGGAACAGCCATGCTCAGGCCCCCGTTTCATTCTGGCAGGCCACCAGCGTGGCGTCGTGCACACCGTTCACCGCCAGGATGCTGCGCACGATGTCAGTGCGGTGATCCAGCCGCACCTCCACCGTCATTTCCGCGCCGCTGCGCGTGGCGGTCTTGCTGCGGATGCGGCCAAAGCGGGCCAGGCGGCGCAGCTCAGCCTCAATGTCGGCTTCCAGCTCAATATCATAGTGCAGCACCAGCAGATAGGCGTTGGGGCTGCGGAAGCGCACAAAGGAGAGCAGGATCAGGATGGCGCCGATGCCCACCGCCACCACCAGGGCGATGGCGTATTGCTTGGCTCCCAGCAGAATGCCCATGGTGATGGCCCAGAACATGTAGCAGGTGTCCAGCGGCTCCTTGATGGCGGTGCGGAAGCGCACGATGGAAAGCGCGCCCACCATGCCCATCGACAGGGCCACGTTGCTGCCAATAGCCATCACCACCGGGGCGGTGACCAGCACCAGCATGATCAGCACCATCGAAAACTGCGGGCTGTACAGCACCCCGCGATAGGTGATCTTGTACACCAGGGAAATGAGAATGCCGGTGACCAGGGCGCAGACCAGCACCAGTATCACGTTGATGGGCGTGAAGGAGGAAAACTGCGAGGCCCAGAAATCGCTGGATACGATGTCTTGCTTGGTCATTGTGGTCAGCAGCGCGGGGATCAGGTTCATGGGGGGCACCTCCGATACAAGTATGGTTTCATTATATAGGGGATCAGGTAAAAGCGCAAGCTCGGGGTTTTACTGGTACAAACGCTCCCAGTTGCTGCCGTACAGATAGGTCATGCCGTTGTTTTTGGCCTTTTCGCTGTCCCAGCTGGCGTCGGGGGAGATCACGGGAATGGGGCCAAAGTAAGAGGCCATCTGTGCGTCGGTCAGGCGGAACCATTCCGCCACCTGCCGCCAGCAGTAGGCGGGGCGCTTGCGGGCGATGGTGCGCAGACGTTCCACGCGGCTGCGCCACCAGCGCAGGCAGCCCTCCTTGGTCTGGGGCTGGTCAAAGCTGATGGATTTCAGGTTTTCCGGAGCCCAGCGGTCAAAGTGCAGATCCATTTCCGGCTCCAGGATGGCGTAGCATGCGTCGATCTGGGCCAGCATCACGTCGGTGGTAAAGGTGTTGAATATCTCCCCGAAGCGGATCAGGAAGCGATCCAGCATATCCCTGTTCTCCAGCAGCTTCAGGATCAGGCTGTTGTCGATATCGTCGTTGGCGCCGTGGCCCTTGGGGTTCAGGTAATTGGCGATGCCGTTGCTGTTGGCGTTGAACAGGCCGTAGTCCATATCGTACATGATCCACCGCCACTTGCCGCCGGGCACCTTGTAATAGCGGATGTTGCCGGTGTCGGTGTTGGCAAAGAAGCTTTCCAGGATCACGTAATCAAAATAGTTGTCCAGGTCGATGCGATCCAGAATGTACTGCAGGTCTTCGGGGTTTTGGCCGGGGGACAGGGTTTTGACCGTGGCGATGAATTCCTTCCATTCGGCGTTGCTGCCGTTGTTCACCTGGGTCTTTTTGGTGCCGTTGCTCTCCAGCACGTCAATGGTTTTGGCCTGGCTCATATCCAGTCCCTCGTGCTGGGCTACAAAGTATTCGCTGACCCGCTCCCGCAGGTTGTAGTGGCCCCAGTATACGCCGTTGATGTATACGATCACGGGCCGCCAGGCCTGGTGAATCACCGTGGTATCCAGCTGATCCGCCAGCAGGCTTTGCACCCCGTCCACCATGCGCGTCCACACGCAGTCGTTGCCGCTGTTGCGCAGCACCAGGGAGCGGTATTCGGTGTAGGGCCTGTCGGGGAAGGGCGCGCCCTGAATGTACTTGCTGCCGTAGCGGGCCTTGGCCAGCAGCTTGATGGATTTCTGGGGCATGTCCAGGCTGTACTGGCCGATCAGCCCCATCTCCAGCCCCTGGCTGAACACCACGCTGCCGTCGGTTTCAAACATTTCGGCGTAGGCTTCCACCTTTACGCCGCCCTCCTTCTGCACCCGGTAAAGGGGCGTGGGGTTTTTGAAGGGGATCTTTTCATATTGCAGCAGGTCGACCCCCGCGCCGGGGGAGAAAATGCCGTAGGTGTCGTTCCACAGCCCGTCCGGCTCGGAGACCAGGCATACCACCGGCAGGGTGAAAAAGGTTTTCAGCACATAGGTGGCGCTGATGGCGCCGGAGGGCTGCTTGCCCGTTTCAAAGGCCCGGGCGCGCACAGCGGCCGTGTTGGTCAGGGTGAAGGGCTTGGTGTACAGGGTGCCGTTCGTCACCGTGGGCAGGCTGCCGTCCAGCGTGTAATACACCGCGGCCCCCGGGGGCACGGTGATGCCCACGGTTACGTTGCTGTTGTACAGCCCGCCGGCCACGGTGAAGGCCGGCGCCTGGGAAAAGCCGCGGAATCCGCTGCCGTTGACGGCGCCGGGGGTGGCGGCGTCATAATAAAAAAAGCCGCCCATGCCCCAGGTGCGGCCGTAGCTGTAATCGGTGGGGATCTCCGGCAGATACAGCTTGTCCAGCACATAGCCGCCGGCGTCGGCCAGCGTCATGGTTTCGCCCCCCGCCCGCGTCAGCTTGAAGGAGGCGTGCAGCGCGCCGTCATCGGCGCTTTTGGCGTCCAGCATCACGACCTTGTATTCCCCGGGCCAGATCACCGTGCCCTGGGGAAACTGCCATTTGCGGGGCCAGTTGATGTTGTCCGACAGGCCCCAGCCGCTGATGTCTACGGCGTCGCTGCCGCCGTTGTACAATTCGACCCAGTCCTTATTATCCGCGCCGGCAACGGCGGTTACGTTGTCGTTGCTGGCCATGACCTCGCTGATGAATACCCGGCTTAAGTTCAGCGCCCGCAGGTATTCATCCGCCCGGTAGGCCCCGCTTTCGTTGTTGGCTGCGCCGGGGGTCGCCAGGGTGTACACCTGCCAGGTGTTGGTGGCGTCGTTGCGGCCATAGCTGCAGTCCACCGCCAGGTTATCGTATACCACCCGATCCACCAGCTGCCACAGGGCGTTGGCAAGGGTCAGGGTCTCGCCCTCGGCGCTGAGGCTGAAATTGGTGTGGGGATAGCCGGTTTCCGCTCCCGTGCGATCCTTGCCGGAGCAGAACACGATGTAGTATTGGCCGGGATCGATGTACGCGCCCTGGGGGAAGAACCACTTGGTCAGCTTTTCCTCGTTGTCGCTCAGGGCGTAATCGTGCAGGTAAATGCGCTCCGTCCCGGCGTTGTACAGCTCTACCCAGTCCTGCAGCTCCCCGTCCTCATCCCGCAGGCCCGTGCGCGGGGCGGCCATGATCTCGTTAATGCGCAGGGCGTTGGCCTGTATGGTGTAGCGGCTCAGGTATTCCACGTGGCCGTCCTCGGTGTTGGGATAGCCGGGGCTGTACTGATCGGTGATCTCAAAGCGCCCGTCCTCCATGCGTGCGTACACCTCGTTGGTGTTCAGCGTGGGCACCTCCACGCTGTCGATGGTGTAGCCCGCGGGGTTGAACATGAACACACTGTCCCGGGTGGAGCTGAGCTTGAATTTGGCGTGATAGGCGCGGCCCGGCTGGTTCTGGTTGGTGTTGTCGCAGAAAACGATCACCGACTGGCCGCTTCCCAATACCTGGCTGGGAAAGATGAATTTGGCCTTGTCACCGCGGTCGGACAGGGTGATGTCCTTAAGGTCGATGGGGCCGTCCGAGGTGTTGGTTACCTCCACCCAGTCGGGGAAAAGCCCCTGGTCGTCGGGCAGGGCGGAGCCGTTGGCGCTCATCACCTCGCTGATGACCAGGCCCTTGTAGGCCCCCGCGCCGGTGCCGTCCGCATTCAGGGCCTGCTGCACAGGCTCCCAGGGGGAAACGGCCACCATGAAAAGAACAAACGCCAAAAACAGCACCAACACCGGCGCGCGGAAATCGCGGCCGGTTCTGCGGCGCCTTTTGGCGGGCTTGCGGGTACGCACTACCTGGGGCATGGGCTTCTCCTTCACGGCGTAATTTGGGGAACGGAATCATTATAGCACAAGTTATCGCATTTGTCGCCCGGTATTTTTTATCGTAGAAAACTGTTTATAAAGCGTTCGCGTTTGCTGTGCTCTCCAGGGCTGAAACGACCTTGTTCAGTTGGGCGGCCAAAAGGGTCAGCGCGGCTTCGTCGTCCTGCTTTTCGGACAGGGGCAGGATCAGCGCGGCCATGCGCCCTGTCGAGAAGCGCAGCTGCGCGCCCTCCATGGCGGCGCTCAGCCGGTTCAGGTCGGGCAGGTATTTGACGTCAAACCGCAATATTACCTGCCCGTTTTGACGGCGCACCACGTCGATGCCCAGCTTCACGCACAGGGCGCGCACCAGCGCCACGTCCAGCAGGGTCATCACGCTGTCCGGAATGTCGCCGAAGCGGTCGATCAGCTCGTCGATGATATCCGCCCGGTCTTCCATGCTGCGCAGGGCGGAGATGCGCTTGTAGATCTCCACCCGCTGGCCGCTGCCGTGCACATAGCTGTCTGGCAGGAAGGCGTTTACCCTCAGATCCACCCTGGGCTCCAGCTCGTCGGGCACGGGGTCGTCGCCCCGGGCCTCCCGCACGGCCTCCTCGATCAGCTTGCAGTACATGTCGTAGCCCACGGTGCTGATGTGGCCGCTTTGCTCCGCGCCGAAGATGTCGCCCGCCCCGCGGATCTCCAGATCGCGCATGGCAATGCGGAAGCCCGCGCCGAACTCGGTGAATTCCCGGATGGCGGCCAGCCGCTTTTCCGCCGTTTCGGAGAGCATCTTGTCCGGCCGCACGGTGAAATAGGCGTAGGCCACCCGGCTGCTGCGGCCCACCCGGCCCCGCAGCTGGTAGAGCTGGGACAGGCCGAAGCGATCCGCATCGTATACGATCATGGTGTTGGCGGCGGGCACGTCCAGCCCGTTTTCGATGATGGTGGAGCACAGCAGCACGTCGTATTTGCCGGCGTAGAAATCCAGCATCACGTCCTCCAGGGCGTGCTCCTGCATCTGCCCGTGGCCGATGGCGATGCGCGCCTCCGGCACCAGCTGGCGCAGGCGGGAGGCAAAGGCGTCGATATTCGCCACCCGGTTGTAGAGAAAGTACACCTGCCCGCCCCGGCCGATCTCCCGCAGGATGGCGCTGCGGATCACGCCCTCGTTGTAATCCATCACGTAGGTCTGTACGGGAATGCGCTCCTCCGGCGGCGTTTCCAGCAGGCTCATATCCCGCACGCCCACCATGCTCATGTGCAGGGTGCGGGGGATGGGCGTGGCGCTGAGGGTCAGCACGTCCACGCTGTTTTTCATGTGCTTGATCTGCTCCTTGTGGGATACGCCGAAGCGCTGCTCCTCGTCGATGATCAGCAAGCCCAGATCCTTGAACTTCACATCCTTGCTCAGCAGCCGGTGGGTGCCGATCAGAATGTCGACCTGCCCCTGGGCCGCCTTGGCCAGGGTCTCCCGCTGGTTTTTGGCGCTGCGGAAACGGCTGACCACCTCGATGTTCACCGGGAAGCCCTCAAACCGCTTTTTGCAGGTGTAATAATGCTGCTGGGCCAATATGGTGGTGGGGGCCAGCAGGGCCACCTGCTTGCTGTCGCTCACCGCCTTGAAGGCGGCGCGCAGGGCCACCTCGGTTTTGCCGTAGCCCACGTCGCCGCACAGCAGCCGATCCATGCTGCGGGGGCTTTCCATATCCCGCTTGATGTCCTCCACCGCCCGGGCCTGGTCGGCGGTCAGTTCATAGGGCACGCCGTCGTTGAATTGGCCCGTCCAGGCGCTGTCGGGGGCAAAGGCGTGGCCGGGCGTGGCTTCCCGGGCAGCGTAGAGCTGCACCAGGCTGAAGGCCAGCTTTTTCAGTCCCGCCTTCACCCGGCTTTTCTGCTTTTGCCATTCCCCGCCGGAGAGGGAGTTCACCGGCGGCGGGGCCTCGGTGGAGCCGATATATTTCTGCACCCGGTCAAACTGGTCGGTGGGCACGTACAGCTTGTCGCTGCCCTTGTACTGGATCAGCAGGTAATCCCGCCAGGCTCCTTCGGTCTGGATGCGCTTGACGCCCATGTATACGCCCACGCCGTGCATTTCGTGCACCACGTAGTCGCCCTCCTGCAGGTCGGTAAAGGCCTCGATGCGCTGGCCCGCCGTCTGCTGGCCGCGGGCCTTTTTGCGGGCCGTGCCGTAGATATCGGCGTCGGAGAGAACGTGCAGCCCCACCCCGGGCCAGGAAAAGCCGTGGGACAGGGTCAGAGGCAGCAAATGCACCCCCGCGTCCAGCTTTGCCTCCACGCCTGCCAGGGATTCCCGCAGCCGCTCCCCCCGGGCCTCGCCGCCGGAGAGCAGATAAACTTCATCCCCCGCCTTGCGCCAGGCGGCGATGTCCGCCGCCAGGTCGCGGATGCCGGCGTGATACTGGGGCGCGGCCAGGGCGTCCGCCTTCACCGGCGCGCCCTGCTGGAAGCCCGCGCAGCCCCGCAGAAATTCCTGCACGGTCAGCAGACTGCGCCGGTTGACCTGCTCCAAGGCTTCCTCCACCGGCAGCAGCAGCTCCTCCTGCTCCGCGATGGCGTCCATGCGCTCCACCGCCAGCCCCAGGTCGCTGAGATAGCCCGCCCGGCTGTCGTCCATGCGGGCGCGGCAGCGGTCGGGGGTATCCACGATCACCAGGGGGTCGTTCAGATAATCGGTCACTCCGCAAGTGGCGGGCATCAGCAGGTGCGCCCACAGATCCATGCAGCGGCACAGGCCGCCCGCCTCCAGGCGCTCCGCTTCCCGCAGCAGGCGGCGCAGCCCTTCCCGGCTTTCGCTGCCGTATTCGTCCTCGGCTTCCTCCTCCTCCAGCGCCCCGTGCACGATTTGCCCTTGGGGCCGGGCCTCCCGCGCCCGCTTGAGCGCGGCCTCCAGCAGGGCCCGCATCCTTTGCCCGGCGGCGGGCCGGTCATCGGCGCGCAGCAGGTATTCCCCGGCGGGGGAAAGGCGGATTTCATCTTCATGGCGCAGGCTGCGCTGGCTCACGCAGTCAAAGGCGCGGATGCCGTCGATCTCGTCGTCAAAAAACTCGATACGCAGGGCGTCCGGAGCGGTGGGGGGATACACGTCCACAATGGCCCCGCGCAGGGCGCACTGGCCCCGGCCCTCCACCATGTCCACCCGCTCGTAGCCCGCGTCGATCAGCCGGGCGATCAGCTCGGAGGGGGGAATCACGTCCCCCGCGCGCAGGGTCACCGTCATCTCCTCCGCCAGGGCGGGGGGCGTCATGCGCCACAGCAGGGCTTCCGCCGCCACACACAGCACCCTGATCTCCCCGCTGCGCACCCCCTCCAGGGCGGTGAGCCGCTGCCATTCGCTTTCATGGCTGGCGGCGGAGCGGGCAAACTGCCGCTCGCGCATGCGCAGGCTGGCCGCGCCGTGGGGCATGTATTGCTGCAAATCCTCCGCCACCCGGGCGGCATCCCGATCCCCCGGGGCCACGTAGAGCACCTGCCGCCCCGTTTTCAGGGCGATGGCCGCCGCGATGGCGGCCTTGGCCCCGTCGCAAACGGCATAGGCCGCCGCTCCCGGCGCCTGGGCGGCACGGGAGATCGTATCCTCCAGAAATTGCGATGCGAGCAGCCGCTCCAGCATGGCGTTTCCTCCGTCTTTTTTTGATTTGTTGTTGCGCAAGAGCATACGAAAAGGGTATTGTCAAAGGGCTTGCCCTTTGACTGTAATCCGCAGGCGACGGCGTGTACGTCGCCGAGGAGAAAATTTCAGAAGGGAGCGCAGACGACCGGATGAAATTTTCTTTCCTTGCGGTTTTTCCGCCCGGGAGCCTCCATAGCGCCGAGCGTAGCGAGGCTGAGGGCTGCAATGCTTGCATTGCTGCCCGAAACCCGCGCTTCCGCTTTAGCGGAGTAGCGCGGGGCGTCACGAGGCGAGAGGAAAAACCGAACCCGCGAGAAGAGCATGCTTGCATGCTCTTCTCGCGATTAATCCACGCAAAATCACCCGCCCGGGGTAAAGGGATACCCCCGCGCAGGTGAAAAAAGTATAGCATTCTTCCTGTTTTCTGTCAATTCCAGCGCTCCCCGTCCAGGGTGATTTCAAAGCGCAGAGCCTTGAAATCAGCCAGCAGGCAGGCTATGTGCCCGCCACATTCCCGGATCAGGCGCAACAGGTGGCCTTCCGGCTGCACCGCGGTGATCTGCGCCGCCTCCGCGAAGGCGGGGTGCTCCCGGCGCAGAGCCAGCAGGCGCAGCTGTCGCTGTACGATCGGCAGCTCCAGCCGCCGGGCGGCTTCCTCCGCCGTCAGGGCGGTGCGGTTGATCTCCCGGGTGTCCTCCCCGGGCGTCAGGGCGGCGGGGTCGTTCTGCCCCGCCAGCAGATCCAGATACCACACCTGGGGCTTGCCGGGCATGAACAGCTGCACGGCCCGGGCCAGCAGCAGCGCGTCCTCCCTGCCGCCAAGGGCGGTGTAATAGGTGCAATCCAGCTGATAGGTCTCCGGATGATCGCCATGGATCAGCTTGCGATAGCCGCCCCGGGCGCATACCCGCTCGGCCAGGGCTTCGCGGCGCTCCTCGGGTAGCAGCCCCTTCAAATCCCGCAGGGGGATGCCGTCATGGCAGCCCAGCATATTGACGCAGTGAAGGCGGTTTTCGACCTGCTCCCGCGCCCAGCGGCACAGGTAAGCGGCGTCGGCGGTGTCGATGGCGTCGATCAGCAGCCCGGGCAGAAAATAATCATAGCTGCGGCAGCCCAGGGCCGCCAGCCTGCGGTGCACGCCCGCCGCGTAGGGAATGTGGATCTCGGGCAGCACCTCCAGCCCATGAGCCTCCGCCATCTCCCGCAGCCGGGCCAGCAGTTCCCAGGTCTCCGGATCGTTCAGAAAGTTGGGGCGGCCCGGGGCCTTGTGCAGCCGGGTGAAGGCGTCCAATCGGATGGCGGAGGCGCCGCAGCCCGCCAGCTGACCCATCACGCCGTCATACCATTCCCACACCAAGGGGCTTTGAATGTTCACATCCATCTGGCCCATATACTGCCGCCGGTTTTCCAGCAGGGCGCAGGCTGCCGCCCGGCAGGCTTCAAGCCCCGTCCAATCCATCTCCCGGGGGGCCTTGCCCTGGGCAAGCTCCCGGCCGATGCGCTCCGCCAGGCGGCAGGCCAGGCCGTAATCCCCGCCCGCCGCGTCCAGCAGGTCAATGGCGTTTGGCGCGGGATAAAGCACCCGCTGATAAAAGGTGTTCCAGTAGGGCACATCCCGCCCGTCGGGCAGGCGCACCGTCAGCACAGGCAGGCCCTTTTTGCGCAGATTCGCGGCCAGAAAATGCTCCGGCCCCGGATGCAGCACGCCATCCGCTTCCACCGGCCCGCAGCCCTGCCAGAAGCGGTTCCAGTCGATGAAGAAATTCCGATAGGGGGAGGCATCGCCGCGCCGGAGGATATCCCGGAACTGGGGGGAGAGCACGGAAAGGTGGTTCAGCACGATGTCCAGCGTCAGCTCCAGCCCCAGCTCCCGCAGGCGCTCCATGGCCTCCGGCGAGGCCAGGGTGCGGCTCAGGTCATAGCTGATCACCGAAAAGCCCCTGTCCAGATCGGTGTTGAACACGCTGGGCAGCAGATACAGGCTGGAAAACGCCTGCCGCACCGTCGGTTTTTCCAGAAAATCCGCCAGGGCGGACAGATGCCCGCCGATGCTGTCGGGATAGGCGTTGAGCATGGGGCCGTTGTTCATCCCGCGCCTCCTTTACCGATCCTGCACCCGCAGGCGCGGGTTGGCCGCCGCCGCGTCCCGGAATACCCGCCGCAGCCGGGGCAGATAGGCCGCCATCTCCGGCGCGGGGTCGGCGGGAAAGCGCAGCGCAAAGGTGCCGCCCCGATCCCATTCCGTCAGCATATCGTACAGGGCGTCCAGGTTTTTGCCGTAGTAATCGGGAAAGGCCAGCGCCCGCGCCAGATATTCCTGGGCGGCGGCGGGGGTATTGATGCCCGCAAAATTCAGGGTGATTTTCATAATAGCCCCTCCTCGTCATACAGCTGCACAAAGGTCTTGAAACCGTCGTCGCTGAAGTAGATCAGCCCGTCGCTGGAGTACACCAGCCGCTCACTGCTGCGGCTGCCGTCGTCGGTGTTCACGTCGCATTCGTACCAGGTGCGGGTGTCGGTGGCGGGCAGCAGCCCTTCCCGGTTGCCGAATTCATCCCCGCCGATGGTATAGCCCGGCAGCACGTCGCCCAGGTTGTCCTTTTTACTGCTCCAGCCCAGATCCCGCGCCTCCGCCTTGGTGATGTAGTTGGCGGGCAGGCACCAGAATTCGTGCAGGTAAGCCGCCACCTCGTCCCGGCTGGTGTACAGGCCGTATTCCTCCACCGTGACGGGCTCAGCCGTGGGCGGCGTGGTGGGCAGGATATAAATGAAGGGCGTTTCCGTGGGCCGGGGCGTGGCGGTGACGCGGGGCGTGGGGGTGGCGAGCACCACCCGCACCTCGTCAAAGGTACTGTAATGATCGCCGGTGTAGTAGATCAGCCCGTCGCTGGAAAACACCATCCGCTTGCCGTTGCTCCGGTAGCCGCCGGTGTAATCGATGTCGCACTCCGTCCAGCTGCGTCCCTTTTTATCGGGCAGCTGGCCCTCGTAATTGCCAAAGCGATCCCCGCCGATGGATTGGCCGGGGGCCACCTTCCACAGGTTGCCCGCGCTGCTGCTCCAGCCCAGGCGCGTGGCCTGGTTCTTGGTCAGATAATTGCCCGGCAGCTTTTTGTAGGTGGCGATGTACACCGCCACCTCCTCCATCGCGCTGTACCACCCGTCCCGGGTCACCGGATGCTCCGCCGCCATTACCGTGATGACGTCCGCCAGCCCCAGGGAGGGCAGCAGCACCAGCACGCACAGCAGGGCCGCAATACGCCGTAAACGCTTCATACATGCCTCCGCAGGATATTTGATGTATCTATTTTATATGGAAATCGGGAAAAAGGCAATGTGAAATTGAAGGACGGGAGGCGAAGAGGGGACGCTTCTCTTTTGAGGCAAAAAGAGAAGCAAAAAACCAGCGTTTTTAACGTAAAAGATGGTATTGCAAAGACAAGCAAAAACGCTGCCAACCGCTTCCGGGCGGCCCGCGCAGCGAAAACCGGCGACAGGTCGGGAAAATGAATTTATTCATTTTCCCGGCATGCCACCGGTTTTCTTCTGCCCGGAAGCTCTCTTAGCGCCTTTCAAGCTGCAGGCGCAATCTGTTTGTTATCGTCAGCAAGCGCCTTCGCCCGTCAGTCTTTTTCGCACAGCTTTATTCTGCTCAGAAAAAAGCGCGTTTCTCCCCTCACGCCGTCAATTCCGCCCGCAGCCTGCCGGCGGCGTCCTCTTCGGATACGCCCAGGGCGCAGGCCAGCTCCCCATACAGTTGCTGTTCCGCCCGGCGCAGCACAGCCTCCTCCACGCTGGTCATGCGGCCGGGCGCTTCCCGGCGGCGAATGGTTTTCACCGTCTGGGCCAGGGCTTCGGGGGTATGGGGGCGCATCAGCGCCTGATAGTGCTGCTGCACGGTTTTGCGATCCCGGCTATGGGGCGGGGCAACGGGCAAGTCGGCAATGGAGGCGAGCAGGCGCTCCGCTTCCTCCGCCGTCATGGGGGCGCGCAGGGGCATATGGGTGTCGGTGGGCACGTAAATGCGGCTGCCGTCCTCGACGGAGCGCAGAAAATAATAGGTTTTGCTGCGGTCAGAGCCGCTGAAATCCGGCACGCCCACCTGCTCTACCAGGCACAGGCCGCTGTCCGCATACACCACATACTCGCCTTGCTGAAACACCGCCGACGCACCTCCCTGCATGTACAAATATGATACCATTTTTTTCATGAAAAAGGTAAGCGGTTTTCAAAATTTCGGCATTCGGCGCAGAAAAGACCGGGAGGGTTTTGTGCAGTTTTCAGGGAGCCGCGTCAATCGTCCTTCAGCATCATGCGCCCCGCCTCCGAGGGGCTTGCCGCGATGCAGTCCGCTCCCGCTTCCCGCAGCTCCTTCGGCGTGCGAAAGCCCCAGCCCGCGGCGATAAAGCGCATCCCTGCGGCCTTCGCCGTTTCCAGGTCGGTGGCCGTGTCGCCCAGATACCAGAAATCTTCCGGCGCGACGCCCAGCTCCCGGGCGATGCCCAGGGCCGCGGCGGGATCGGGCTTCAGCGGCACCCCGGGCAGCCGCCCGCGGATGATCTCAAAGGGGGAAGGATCAAAATAATGGCCGATCACGCTGGCCACGTCCCCGTCATCCTTGTTGGAGAGCACCGTCAGCCGCAGCCCCTCCGCCCGCAGGCCGCGCAGCATTTCCGGCACGTCCGCGTACAGGTGGGAGGTGTCGTAGCAGTGCTTGCTGTACAGCGCCCGATAATCCCCCAGCACCGCGTCCAGCAGCGCCGCGTGCGCCTCGCCCACCGCCCGGCGGGCCAGCATCCGCGCGCCGTTGCCCAGCATATAGCAGTAGGCCGCCTCGTCATGCCCCGGCAGGCCGTGCATCGCCAGCGCCCGGTTCATGCACCGGGCAATATCGGGAATGGACTGGATCAGCGTGCCGTCCAGATCGAATAAAACCGCTTTCACAGGATGATCACCTCGCGTGACATTGTATCACAGCCCGGCGCATGAAGCAACGCCGCCCTGCGCATACTGACCGGTGAGGTGATGTATGCATGCAATCCGATCGGAAGGAACGCAAGCGCGCTCCGCTGTTTGTGCTGCTGGCGGTGGCGGCTGCCGCCGTCATGCTGGCGATTCTGCTGCGCAGCCCCGTCAGCGCGGTGAGCAAAAGCCGGGATACGGTGGAGGAAAACTGCGAATTGATCCAAACCCTGCGCTATACCCGCTGCGGCCATGAGGTGGTGCGCCGGGTGCGGGCAGACAAGGAGTATAAGGGCTGCACCCTGCAGCAGATGCAGCAGGCCTTTGCGGAGTGGGATATTACGTCCTTTTCCGCCTCTGAAATCGAAATGAGCCGGGAGCTGCCCCTGTACTGTCCCGAGCATCTGGTGGTGCTGCCCGACGGCGCGGGCATGCTGGGCGTGTATGAAAACCATTACGGCGACGGCTACGCCCTGCGCACGCCGCTGGATATTTCCATCGCCGCCCTGCCGGAGTCGGTGCGGGAAACGGTGCACCTGGGCATCGGCTTCGCCGGGGAGCAGGAGATCGAAAGCTGGCTGGAAACCCTGGAAAGTTGACAGGTTCAGCCGGACAGGGTATACTGCTGATGCGCACATATTGCGCAGGAGGTAATTGCCAGCATGAGAAAAAGCGGCAGAATGCCGATTATTTACCTGGTGCTGATCATCGTGATGATCGGCGCGATCCTGTGGGTCGGCGTGGCGGCGCTGGCCCGGCAGCAGGAATATCAGCGGGAGGCGGCCATCACGCCGACGCCCTCCATCACCCCGCGCACGGTGCGCATCACGGAGGATCCGTCCCAGCCCACCTCCACCCCCACGCCCGCGATATTCCAGGTCAATTCGGTGGGGAACGAGGTGAAGGCGCTGCAGCAGCGCCTGCTGGATCTGGGCTATTATACCGGCAAGGTGGACGGCCAGTTCGGCGGCGGCACCCGCTCCGCGGTGGAGGCCTTCCAGGCCCAGCATGGGCTGGATGCCGACGGCATCGCCGGCGACGCCACCCTTTCGATCCTCTATTCCGAGGCGGCCCAGACCTTTGTGCCCCCGCCCACGCCCTCGCCCACGCCGGAGATGCTGAAAAGCGGCGCCCGGGGCGACCAGGTGACCCGGCTGCAAGAGCGCCTGCAGGAGCTGGGCTATTATACCGGCAAGGTGGATGGGGATTACGGCGGCGGCACCAAAAACGCCGTGAAACTGTTCCAAAACCAGCATGATCTGGATGCCGACGGCATCGCCGGGGAAAAGACGCTGGCCCTGCTCTACTCCGACCGGGCCCATCAGATTGTGATCACTCCCACGCCGGAGGCCATTCCCGTGATGGCGGGCACCCTGCCCCTGCTGGTCAATAAGGAGCACCCGGTGGACGCGGATTTCTACCCCGGCGACCTGGTCAAGCTCTCCGAATACTGCGACAGCAGCCTGGTCAAGATCAAGTATCAGGATACCCAGGCCGTGCGGGAGGCTGCGGACGCCCTGATCGAAATGCTGACCGCCGCCAAGGCGGAGGGCGTCACCAACTGGCAGGTGAGTGCCGCCTACCGCAGCTATCAGGATCAGCAGGATATTCTGGAGAAAAAGGTCAAGGAGTATATGAACTCCAACGGCCTCAGCCGCACCAAGGCCCTGAGCGCCGCCCGCAAGACCGTGGCCGATCCCGGCACCAGTGAGCACCACACCGGCCTGGCCTTCGATATGACAGTGCCGGGCACCAGCGCTTTCCTGGGCACCGCCCAATGCACCTGGCTGCACCGGCATTGCTGGGATTACGGCTTCATCGTGCGCTATCAGGAGGATAAGGAGGATATCACCGGCTTCCTGGCGGAGGCCTGGCACATCCGCTACGTGGGCAAGCCGCACAGCACCGTGATGCGGGATCAAAACCTGTGCCTGGAAGAATACCTGGAATACGCGGTGGAACAATAAAAGCGGCGCGCCCTTTCTGCGGATGGCAGGAAGGGCGCGGCTGTTTATAAAGCCTGTTGTTTTGCTTTATGCGTCGAAGGGCAGGCAGGTGAAATTGGCCATGATGCCCACCAGCGTTTTGGCGTGGTGGATGGTATCGGCCTCGGCAAAGATGCGCACCCGGGGCTCGGTGCCGGAGAAGCGGATGATCACCCAGGCGTCGTCAAAATACACCTTGCAGCCATCCAGATAGCTGACCCGCTGCACGGGCCTGCGGAAGTCGGGCAGCTGCCTGTCCGCCATGATCTGCCGCTGGATGCGGGCCTTGCTCTCAGGGGTCAGGGCCCAGTCGAATTCCGCCGTGTGCATTTCGCCGAAGCGGGCGTACAGCCGCCGGATCATCTCGCTCAGGGGCAGATCCACCACCGAAAGCATTTCCACCAGCAGGCTGGCAGCATACAGGCCGTCCTTGCCGCTGATGTGCCCGCGCACGGTCAGGCCGCCGCTGGATTCGCCGCCGATCAGCGCGTCGTGGGCGTCCATTCCGGCGGAAATGTGCTTAAAGCCCACGGGCACTTCCACGCACAGCTGTCCATAGGCTGCCGCCACCCGATCCAGCAGGTGGGTGGTAGCGATGTTGCGTACCGCCGCGCCGCGCCAGCCCTTGTATTCCAGCAGGTAGTAATACAGCAGCACCAATATCTCGTTGGCGGAAACGTAGTTGCCCTTTTCGTCGATGATGCCCAGCCGGTCGGCATCCCCGTCGGTGGCGATGCCCACGTTGGCGTTGTGCTCCCGCACGGCTTGCTGCAGGTCGGTCAGGGTTTCCGGGGTGGGGGTGGGCAGATGCCGCCCGAAGAATGCGTCGTGCTGGTCGTTGATCACGTCCACGTCGCAGCGGGCGGTGTACAGAATGGTCATCAGCCCCGTCAGGCTGGTGCCGAACATGGGATCCAGCACCACCCGCAGCCTGCGGCGGCGGATGGCCTCGGTATCCACCTGGGCCAGAATGGAATCCAGATAAGCATCCCGGGGATCAATGAAGCGCACGCGCCCCTGGGACAGCGCCTGGTCAAAATCGATCTGCCGTATGCCCGCCTCGTCCAGGGCATTGGCCTCCTGCTGAATGGGCAGGGTCACGTCCTCGGTGGCGTCCCGCCCGCCCAGGGTAAACAGCTTGATGCCGTTGTATATGGCGGGGTTGTGGCTGGCGGTCACCATGGCGCCGTAGTGCAGGCCCAGGCTCTTGACGGTGAACATGATCTGGGGGGTGGGGCAGTTCAGGTTCACGAAAAGCACCTGCACCCCTTCGCCCGCCAGCACCTCCGCAAACCAGATGCAGGCCTCCCGGCTGAGAAAGCGCCGGTCATAGCCCACGCAGATGCCGCTTTCGGCGCAGCCCTCCCGCGCCATGCGCCGGGCCAGGGCCGCCGCCACCCGCTGAATATTCTTCCGGATAAAGCCGTCGCCGATCACCGCGCGCCAGCCGCCCGTGCCGAACTCGATCATAAAGATTTTCTCCTTTGCATTTGCCCTCGTGCCGGGTAAAGACGCAAACGATTTATTCCGCTTCCATTATAAGCGCATTCCGGCCAAAGCGCAAGGGTAGAAAGGAAAAAACGCGCCTCCGCCCGAAAAAAACAGGCGGAGGCGCTGCTCAAACGCGGCGGCTTATTGTTGGTCAGGCCAAGGCCCGTCAGGCGGTTGCCAAAGCTCATTTGATCAGCGCCCGCACCCGGCGTTCCCGTTCCCGGATGAAATCGCCCCACACGGTGGGGTCCAGATAGGGCTGGCTTTCGTGGGTATATGTGCCGGCGCGATCCAGGATCTCGATCTGGTAAGGATGGCTGGGCAGGGCGATGTCCACCGGCAGGGAGGCCAGCTTTGGCATATCCGCCAGAAAGCGGTCGCGCAGCGCGGGGGTCAGCCGGGCGGAACGGGCGTAACAGGCATCGTTCATGGTGTTGGTGCCTACGCCGCCGTGCATGGCAATGCGGTATACGTCCCCCGTCGCCGGGTTGGTCTCCTGCCAGAAGAAGCTGGTGCAGCCGATGGTGTGGCCCGGGGTCAGGCGGGTGCGGATTTCAATACATCCCAGGCGAAGGGGCGTATCGTCGCTGTAAAAACGGTCGATGACCGGCTGCTGGGGATGGCTGAGAGGGTTCATTTCCAGCGTTTCCCCGGGGCAGTCCGCCAGGAACTGAGCGTCCTCCCGGGACATGTATACCGCCGCGCCGGTCAGACGCTGCAGGGCGGCGGCTCCGCCGATATGGTCGTAATGGGCGTGGCTCAGCAGGATCATTTTGATATCCCGCAGGGCGTGGCCGGTCTGCTGCACGGCGTCCGCCAGCAGGTACAGGCTTTCCGGGATGGCGGTGTCCAGCAGGATGCAGCCGTCCCCGGTGTCGATCAGGTAAGCGCCCACCCAGGTCTGGCCCGATACGTACCAGGTGCAGGGGGATACCTGGAAGGGGGCTACGGCCAGCTTCCACGGCGTGTAGGCCAGCGTTTTTACGGGATCCTTGAGGGGCGGAGTGCAGCGATAGGGCATAGAAGGCCTCCTTTGTTTACTGAATGATGTTGATGATCCCGCTGATTCCCACCATGCCGTAGGTCAGCTTGCGCAGGGCTTGGGCTCAGCCTGTCCGCGGTTTTCCGGCGACGGCAGCGCCCGCCGGTGCTTGCTCGTTTTTTCGCCATTATTATAAGCGCGGAGGGGGAAAAGTGCAAGCAAAACGGCGAAAAAGCCGGATTTCGGCATATTGCGTGAATGTTCCGCCCGTGCTATACTGCAATCAGAAAAAACGGCGGCGTCCGGCTCGGCGGGCGCGCCGGAAAAGGGGAAAACCGCCATGCGCAGCGTTCTGTTTTTATCCGATACGGTCAGCCGCCGGTTCATCGATCTGTACGATAAAAGCGGCCTGCACCTGCCCAACCTGGACAGGCTGGCCCGGCACGCCGCCATATTTGACAATCATTTTGTGGGCTCCGCCCCCTGCATGCCCGCCCGGAGGGACATCATGACGGGCCGCCTGGGCTTTCTGGAGCGCAACTGGGGCCCCATCGAGGCCTTTGATTACACCCTGCAGCAGGCCCTGCGCGCAAAGGGCGTGTGGAGCCACATCATTACCGATCATTACCACTACCAGGAGATCGGCGGCGAGGGCTACCTGCAGCGGTTTGACAGCTGGGTGATGCACCACGGCCAGGAAATCGACCACGGCGTGGCCCAGGTGCCGCCGCCTGAGCTGCCGCCCCATCTGGGCAAGCTGGCGCCTCAGTTCTGGTGCAACCGCCGGGCCTACGCGGGGGAGGAGAGCGCCTATCCCAGCGTAAAAACCGTGACGGAAGCCGCCCGCTGGCTGGAGGAGCATCATAGCGACGATGATTTTCTGCTGTGGGTGGAGCCCTTTGATCCCCACGAGCCCTTTGACGTGCCCCAGCGCTGGCTGGATCAGGTGGGGGATGATTACCAGGGCCCCCTGTACCTGTGGCCGGAGTATAAGCACCTGAGCGATTCCGGTATCTCCCCGGAGGCCCTGGCCCACGTGCGCCGCCGGTATATGGCCCTGATGCTGATGACGGATCACTACCTGGGCCGCCTGCTGGATGTGATGGATCGCCACGATCTGTGGCGGGATACCCTGTTCATCTATACCACCGACCACGGCTGCATGCTGGGCGAGCATGACTGCATGGCGAAGAACTACATGCCCGCCTATAACGAGGTGTTTCATATCCCGCTGCTGGTGCACCTGCCGGGGGACGCGGGCGCGGGGCGGCGCATCTCCGCCCTGACCCAGAATATCGATATCATGCCCACGCTGCTGGAATACTACGGCATCGATCCGGCGGCCTGCCCCAACCCCCTGCACGGCAAAAGCTGGCTGCCCCTGCTGCGCGGGGAGCAAGCCAGCCTGCGGGATTGCGCCATTTACGGCTATTTTGGCAAGCAGGTCAATATCACAGATGGGCGCTATACCTATTTCCACTCCCCGGCCCGGGGCAATCAGCCCCTGGCGGTGTATACCAGCCTGGCTACCGACATCTATCATTATTTTGACGCGGAGCGCCTGCGCAATTTTGATGAAATCGGCATGGGCCGCTTTCTTTCCTGGACGAATTACCCGGTGTACCGCTTCCCCGGCCACCTGGTAAAGCACGCCCAAAGCAGCTCCCTGCGCTATTCCTTCCTGAACGAGTGGGAGTATGAGGATCGGCTGTTCGACCTGCAAAGCGACTACGCCCAGGAGATCAACCTGGCTGAAGCCCGCCCCGACCTGGCGGCCCGCATGCAGGCCCTGCTGCGGGAGGCCCTGGTGCGGCACGACGCCCCCCGGGAGCAGTTTGAGCGGCTGC